>Ga0228649_1000038_pt1 | contig 47278 bp, 39 predicted proteins | sample 61DmetaG_FD_190074 | JGI IMG/M metagenome (GOLD analysis project Ga0228649, IMG submission 190074) | Seawater microbial communities from Monterey Bay, California, United States - 61D | ecosystem: Environmental > Aquatic > Marine > Coastal | place: USA: California | collected 2016-10-31 | reverse complement strand
GCGCGCGACGGCGGTCCCGCGGCGTCGTCGTCGGCGTCATCGTCGTCGGCGGCGGCGCGGTCGTTACGCGCGCGCGACGGTTCGCGCGCGCCGCGCGGCCAGAGCGACGCGAGATGGGCGCGGGGGGCGACGCGGGCGACGGGCATCGCGCGCGACGCGCGCGAGCTCGACTTCGGGCGAGGCGCGCGCGACGCGATGTCGAGCGCGACGGTCGGGACGACGACGGCGAGCTCGAGCGCGCGCGCGCGGCGACGGGGAAACGTCTGCGATGTCTTGGGGTTGATTACCGACCGCACGTCGCGCGCGATCGATCGACGACGCGCGGGGTTAACACTGCGGACCGACGTTGGCCTGGACGACGTCACCGCTCGGGAGCTCGGCTTGGATCTCGCCCAAAGTTTTCGGCGCGAGCGCGAGCGCCGGAGCGTAGTGGAATCCGCCGTCGGGGGCGTCCAGGGCGTGGGCTGGGGTCACCATCTCGTATCCGAAGGCTGAAACGTCGTGCTTGAAGAAGGCGTTGAATGCGTTCAACACGCTGGGGTTCATGTTTTCCCAGCACGCGTGAAGGTTGGGTTTTACCACGGCGGCGTTCCAATCGTTTTCGTGCGAAGCCATGGACACCGCGGGGTGAAATCGGGAACGTAAAAAGGACACGACGTTGGACTGCTCGCCTTCGCCTCTTACACGAGGGCACGTGCCTTCCTCTGGACCCATGCACTCTTCGAAGCGGAACAAGCGCGAGGCGCTGGCCGCCGTGACGGATTGCGGGAGCCAGTGCGATTCGACGTTCAACCTCGCCGCAATCTTTCCGTCGCACTCGTTCATGCCTTGGATGGTGTACTCGACCTCTTGGTAGCACTGCGACAACTCGGACTTGTGGGCGTCGTGAACCTGCTGCTTGATGTGATTCTCAAACTTCTTGCAATTCTCGGGGTCGTATCCAGGCCTCAAGCTGTGGAAGAGCGCCTTGTCCAACCAATTCATGCGCCACAAAAATTCGCTCTGCGCTCGCGAGTAAGGATTTCTCACGATGGCGAACGAATCCGGCACCTCCGCCGCCGGCGGCGTGTGCCACTGCTCGTACCCGATGTACTTCTTCCGGAACTCAAACGGTCGCTTGTGACAATACCCGACGTCGATTCCCAACGTCCCCAGCACCGTCTCGATCGTCGTCCCGCCCGTCTTCGGAATGTGCAAGAACACCGGTAACCCGCTCCCTTCGCACTTTCCGCGCAAGTGTTCCATCACTAATTCTTTCAGCGCGACGCTGTCGTACTTTGAATAATCATCGTGACCGGCACGGAGGGGGAACGCCTTCGCCGCCGCCGCCGCGTCCCCAAAGTCGCCGACTCGGCGCGGCGTCAGCCCCTCTCCCAGTCGCACCACGCCCGGTCCGCCCATCCCGCGATCCGTGCGCGTGTGACACGCGATTTCGCGATCGCGCTCTAGCTTAAACTCGACGCCGCACACCGCGCCGAGCGCGACAACGACGGCGACGCACGCCCACGTCCGATGGGTGTTGAGGCACGCGCGCGCGCGCGTCGACGACGAGAACGACGCGTCGGGGGCGCCGTCGTCGCCCGCGGTGCGCTCGGGGATGAGACTCACGCGCTCATCTTGGCCGACGCGCATCGTCGCGCCGCGCGCGCGAGTGTGCGGTCGACCGCGCGGGAACGCGCGAGGTCGCGGGCGCGGCGCTCGCGCGCGGACGAAGGCTCGCGGGTTCGCGGAGTGCGATTGCAATACAAAATGAGATTATTTCAATTCTACTAGATATCAGTGCCGCGGTCCGTTTAAACGCACGGCTCAACGCGCGCGATCGTTCGAGCGGCCGAGGGCCGGCGCCCCCGCGTCGCACTTCGGTCCCTGGACGTCCATGATGGGTGTGTTTTCGGGAAGCTCTGACCTGAGCTGTTCGAGCGTTTTGCCGTCGGCGTGGTGATTGGTGTGTGCCGAGTTATCGAACACGGACGTGCCGTCGGTGGTGCCCTTGGGAGATATCTTGTTGTATCCGAATCCCGCAAAGTCGTGCGTGTAGACGGCGTCGTAGACGCGTAAAATCGCCGGGTCGAATTCAGCCCAACACGACATGACATCGGGCTTCTCCACGGCGGCGTTCCATTCGTTAATTTTCTCTTCGATCGTCACCGCTGGAGTGTAGCGATTACGCATGAAAGCGATGATGTTGTCTTGCTCGATCATGTTTCTCGGGTCCTTGCACTTCCCCGGCGCGGAGTCGAAGCATTCCTCGAATTTGAAGACGCGTTCGGCGTACGCCGTCGTGATGCGTTGCGGTAGCACGTGCGAGCCGAGGTGAATCTTAAAGCCCGGATACTTCGTCTCGCAGTCAGCAATGCCCTGTAGGGTGAACTTGGCGTCGTTGTAGCATTTGAACTTATCATCCATCCATCCATCCGGCGACGCGGCGGGTGAGATCATATCCTTCACGTAGCTCTGAAACGCCTCGCAGTTCCGCTCGCTATACCCTGGGTTCAACCCCCAAAACTGCCCGGGCTCCGACCCTAAATATTTCGCCCACAAGAAATTGCTCGCGAACCGCCTGTACGGATTCCGCACGATCGCCCACGAATCCGGAACGAACGCCGCCGGCGGCCTGTGCCACGCCTCGTTCTCAAACGTCGGACTCGTCTCGTACGGCGTCGGCGTGCCGCGCGCTTCGGGGAGGTGACAATACCCGACATCGATTCCCAACACCCCCAGCGCGGTTTCGATCGTCGTTCCACCGGCCTTCGGGATGTGCAAGAACACCGGCAGCCCGTGCCCTTCGGTTTTCCCTTGCAACGCCGCCGTCGCGCGCGTCGCGCGTTCGCCCAAGTCCAGCGCGCCCCACTCTGTTTCCCACGCCTCACCCAGCGCGGCGCGGTGTTTCACCTCGCGGCGCGTCCCGTCGACGCACGCGAAGAGTCCAGCGCCGACGAGCGCGCTCGCGAGCGTCCAGAGCGTCACCGCGCGCGACGAACGCGTCGCGGGATGCGCCAACACCCTGGTTGCGTCTTCATCCGTCCGCAATAAAGGCGCGGCTTCGCGCGCGGACGCGCGCTGCGCATCGACGTCGACGTCGTCGAGCATCGCGATGCGCGCGTTCGCGTCGATCTCGCCGAGCGATGCGGCGTCGACCCGAGCGGCGCGCGCGCGTGTGCGGATCGCGCCGTCGGCGTCGCCGCGCTTCGGCCCGAGCCGCGAGCGAGCGCGCGACGACGCCCGAACGCGCCGACGCGCGCGAATCGACGCGCGAGCGAACGACTAACCGAATAGCTATGACAAAGAAATAAAATCGCGAGCTAAGTTCACGCGCCGCGACGACGCCTGGGAATCTGCGCCGTCGGCGCGGCGCCGTCGGCGCGTTCGCCCGCCGCGCGTCTCGCCGCCTCGACGCGCGCGCTCCACTCCGCCTCCTCCGTCGCTTGAATCCGCTCGATCTCGCTTCCGAATTCCACGTCCGATCCCTCGCCCGGCGCCGTGAGCGCGCGCTCGCCCTCGTCGAGCGGCCGTCCCTCTCTCGCCGCGCGCGCGTACGCGTCTCGCTCGGCGTCTCGCTCCGCCTCGACGATTCGCAGCGCCTCTCGCTCGTTCATCTTTTTCGTCCGCATCACCTCCAGCTGTCGCAGCGCGAATTTTTGCGCGTGATGCGCGCGCGCGTCGCCGCGCTCCGGCGTCGTGCCGCAATCGATCGCGTCGAACGCCGCCGCGGGCTCGCGCTTGTAATACCCTCGAATCAGATGATCCGTCTCGAGCGCGATCGCGGGCGGCTTGCGCGCCCTGAACGGCCGCGGGCTCGGCGCCGACGCGCGCGCGGCGTCCATCCACGCCGGTTCGTCGATGACGCCGCGCGCGACGAGCTCGCGGGCGCGATCGAGCGCGCTCTTGTTGGTCCGGCGTCGCGCGCCGCGAAACATGTCGAGCGTCAGCGCCAAGGCGTCTCTGCCGAGCGCGCGCGCGCGCGAGGAAGACGCGCGAGAGGACATGGAATCCTTCGCGCGGGCGAGCGCGCGCGGCGCGACGGAGAGTGCGGCGAAGACAGGGGAGACGCGGGAGAAGGAGGCGGAACGCGAACGCGAACGCGAACCGAACGAGGATCGACCGGCGAGAGACCGACGCGCGAGACGAAAGGAAATAGTATCATCACGTCGGTCAAATGTTGGTCGTCGCGACGAAGGCGACGAAATCGTCGGTGGCGGCGTCGGGGACGACGACGCCGCACTCCTCGTCGGCGTCGACGAAGAACACGGCGCCGGGCTCGGCGGCGAATGTTTTGGAATCCTTCGCGGACGCGAACGCGCACGAACCGCGATGGACGATCCAAACGCTCGGACCGGGTTTGGCGACGACGCCGTACGCGGTGCCTCGAGAGACGGTGACGACGTCGAGGAGGAACTCGTCGAACGGCGGGACGTATCGTCGCGTGCACGCGTCGACGACGTCGCCCGTCAATATCTCGGGAGCGCCGAGCTTGTACGTCAGCATGTCGCACAGCACTTGGACGTCGCGAAATTTAGGGGTCAACCCGGCGCGCACGACGTTATCGCTCGTCGCCATGACTTCGACGCAATCGCCCGAGAGGTAGGCGTGCGGCTCGTTCGCCGCCATGTAAATCGCCTCCCCGGGGCGCAGGGTGACGTAATTCAACACGAACGCGCAAAACGCGCCGACGTCACCTGGATACTGTTCGCATAACCGCAGAAACAACGATTCCACGCTCGACGACGACGTCGCCGTCGTCCCTTCGTCGCGCACGCGCGCCTCCATCGCGCGCAGCTCCGTCTCCACTTTTCCCTTCTCCGCCGTCATCAACGCCGTGAACACGCGCTTGAACGCGTCGCGCAACGCAGCACTCTCATTACTCTGCCCACTCTCTACCGCTTTTCGCAACGCTTCGATCGCATCATCATCCCCTATCACTCTTCCGAACTCCTCGTGTCTCCTCGTCGCCGCTAAAACCGCGTCGGCGTTCGCGAACCCGCTCATCGCCTCAAACGTCTCGCTCACGCACAGCGCCATCTCGGGCTTATGATTATCGTCTTTATACGCCTCCGGATTACTCTCGTGCAATTTCACCGCCAGCGCCTTGTCCGGATGCGCCTGCACGCTCAGCGCCCGCGCGACGCTGAGCATTTTCATCAAAAACGGCACGTCGTCCCCGAATCGCGCCACCGCGCGCTCTCCGAGCGTCGCGTTCGCCGCGCTTTTCACGTGCTCGATCAAAGGCGTTCGCGCGCCGTCTTCCCCGACGACGTCGGACATTCCAGACGCGTGCGTGCCGCACCAGAGCTCGGCGAACGGCGTCGAGTCGTCGAAGTCTTCGGGACGCGCGTCGTCGTGACGCTGCGCGTTCGCGAGGGCGAGCGCGCGCACGGCGCTCGACCCGCGCGCGCCCCACGCGTAGTTTTGGTGTTTCACGCGGAGCTCGCGCATCGCGCGCGAGAGAGAGAGCGGGGAAGGCGCGAAGTGCGGCGCGGTACCGGGTACCGCACTTGAGCACTTTATGCCCGCGACCGACGGGACGCGCGAGACGACGCTTTCGTTACATAAATAAATGCTTGGAGATCGATCTTCGAGAGTTAACGCGAACGCTCGGCGCTCGGGACGTTGGGCTGCGAAGCGGTGTCGTCGAAGGCGACGCCGAGGGCGCGGAAACACGCGGCGGCGCCCTCGCGACGAGCGGCGGCGATGAGGTCGGCGTCGACGCACAGACTGGACATGGCTTTGGATGCCGGACCGGATGGAGCGATGGTGGCGATCTTGATGGGATGAAATGCGCTCGGAGCTGTGGAGGGGATGAAGACGTCGCGCGCGCGCCAGCCGTGGCGGGCGTCGAGGGTGGCGGCGTAGGAATCGTGGAGGTCCCACACCGCGCCCATGTACGACGGCGCAAAGAGCAAGTTGCGTATGGCCCGATACAGCGCCGATTGCGCCGGTTTTGGTTTCGCCTCGAGGTCGTCGATGGATTTGTTCAGATCGCTGTCGTTGGTGTCGCTCGCCGCCGCCGCGACGACGTCTCGCGCCTTGGATTGCCGCACGCGAGACAGGCGTTCGCGAATCTGCCCGAGAAATCGTCTGTTCTCGCGCTTCTCCGTGTTCGTCACGTCCGCTTCGGTGTCCACTTTGTGCGGGGCGGTGAGTAAAACCAGGATGTGCGTGCATCCGTCGTGCGCCGCCGCGTGCACGGGCACGGGCTCGAGCACGGCGGCGTCTACCAGTCGATGACCTCTGTGAGTCACCGGGGAGCTACCCGCGAGGGCCGGCACGCGCGCGCTCGCGAGCAACGACTTTTTTAGATCGGCTTCATCCTTGAAGTCATCCAAAATAACGGTTGTCAGTGTGTCGAGCGACGTGGCGACGACTTTGAGCGGTACGGAGGAGGTGATGACGTCCTTCCATCGCAACGGACGTCCGGTTTCGCCGCCCATGACGGTTTCGAGCAAGTAATTCACATTCATCGCCGGATCCACGGCAAACTTTGAATCCCCATCGTCGTCGCTCAGCGTTTCTGCTAAAGTGCCGACGTCCGCCATGGTCGCCGTCTCGATTGTGCTCGCGCCATTTCTCGCCGCGAGGGCGTTTCGAGAGCGACGCCCAAAGCGCACGAAGGGGCGCACCAAATCGATGTGCGCCTCCTTAATCACCGTCATCCGCCTCGAGACGTGGCGCTTTAAATCTAAGAACGAACCGTCGCATAAATCTTCCTCGTACGCAAAAATCCCTTCCGGCTGCTTTGAGAGGTAATACGTCAAATTCATCGCCCCCGCGCTCGACCCGTACGCGGCGTCGAAGCAGTCGTAATACCCCGCCTCTAACAACGCCCCGGCCGCGCCGGCGCTGATCACCCCTCGCATCCCCCCCCCCTCGACCACGAGTCCAATCTTCAACTCATCCGTCCTCGCCCCCGGTCGCGATCCTTCCTCTTTCCGTCTCCGCAGCGCGTCGTACACGTCCTCCGCGTCGCTCGCGCGCGCTCTCAACTTCCCCAACCTCTCCGCGAACGCATCGTCGTGCGTCACCGACAGCGGCAGCGGATGCACGTGCTTCACCTTGGCCCCTCCGTTCGCTCGCACGCGATCGCCCACGCTTCGATCGCACGCCAACCCTCGCCCTCTCTCGCGCCCGCTCGCGTCTCCGCGCCCGCTCGTCCCGCTCGTCCTCGGCCTCGTCCTCGGCTCGCTCGTCGTCGCCTTCGTTTCCGTCAGCGATCGCGCGTTCAGCACCACCGATCGCGCGATCGCGTACCGCGCGTCGCCCGCGTCGTCGTTCGGCGCGCCGCGCGTCGTCGTCGTCGCGCGACGCGTCGGCGCGGTCGCGATCGAGCGCGGTCGCGGCGCGCTCGATCGGCGCGCGATGCCCTCCATGCGCGTCGCGCGCGAGCGCGCGCGCGCGCGCGCGTTCGGTGCGCGCGCGCCCGCGTCCTCGAGACGTCGCGCGCGACGCGCCGAGTCGCGACGCGCGGTGCCGTTGACGCGCGGTCGGGTGTGCGGTCCAACTAAATCGTCGAAACATGGTGGAATCGGTCGAGATTGTACGGTGGAGACGTGCACCACCGGTCGTCCGTTCGTGCGATTGAATCGGAGTGTCGAATTATAAATTGGCTACAAGACGCGCGGCGGCGACGCGAAAGTGACGCGAAAGTGACCTCACGCGGACGTGGGACTCCAGCGCGCGTCCCCGACCTTCTTGTTGGGCGTCACCTTGCACAGAGCGCCCTTCTTGCCCGGCACGTTGCCCTTGACGATGATGCAGTCGTCCTCGACGGAGACGACGGTTAAGCCCTTCGTCGTCACCATCTCGTTGCCCATGTGACCGTGCATGCGCTTACCCGGGTAAATGCGACCCGGGTTGGTACCGCTGCCGATGGAACCGTGTTGACGGTGCGATTTAGAACCGTGCGTCATCAAACCGCGCGAGAAACCGTAACGCTTCACGGCGCCTTGGAACCCCTTACCGATCGTGCGGCCTCGCACGTCAACCTTATCACCCTCCTTGAACAACTCCGTCGGCTTGATTTGCGCCCCGACTTCGTACGTCGGAGCGTCGCGCAAACGGAACTCTTCGAGGTGTCGAAGCGCCGGCGCGCCCGCCTTCTTGCAGTGCCCGAGTTCGGGCTTCGTGAGCTTGTCGTCGCGCACGGCGTCGTAGCCGACTTGCACCGCGTTGTACCCATCCGTCGCCTCAGTCTTCACCTGTGTTTCACGAACGCGCGCGAATCGCGATATCGTCAGTCTCTGATTCTCTCCTTCGCGTTTCGTCGCTCCACGCCGCGCCCGAACGCATCCGTCCGTCGCGCCCGCGCCCGCGCGTCGCGACGGTAACCTCGCCCTAGGGCTTCTCCCCGCGCGCGCGAAGCGTCGGTCCTCCTCGCGCCTCGCCCGCCCCATCCGAGCCCTTCGCGCGCGCGCGCGATCGACGATAACACCACCCGATCGTTCGCCCATCGTGAACGCGCCGCGCGCGTCGACGCATCGCGCGCGCCGCGCCCATCCATCGACCCCGTCGTCCAACCCTCACGCGCTCGCGCGTCGGTCGAATCGTTCGCCGCGTCTCGCGCGCCCTCGCGCGCCGACCCCCCGACGGCCATCCCGCGTTCGCTCGATATTTTTCCCGTACCTGCGTCACGACGTTCCCGTCGCGCACCGCGATCACGGTCACCGGCACGCACAGCCCGTCGTCGGTGAACACCTGCGTCATCCCAGCCTTGCTCCCGAACGCCCCCACGCCCGCGTCCAGGCGCGCGCGCGTCGCGCACGCCCCCCCGCGTCGACGCGCGGGCGTTTTCGCGTTTTGCATCGCGCGCATCGGCGCGGCGAACGTCGATCGCGACGACGTCATGGCGCGCATCGCGGCGTCGAGTGGCGCGCCGTCGCCGCCGCGCCTCGGCGTCGCGGCGCGCGCGTCGGTCGGTTTACGTTCGACGCGCGCGCCGCCTCGCGCGCGCGCTCATGGCGCCGAACGCCGCTTGAATACGTCACGACGACCGATCGATACATCGACGAGTGATGATTCGCGTGTACCCCCCGCACGAGGGGTACACGCCGAGGCAGAAAAAATCTTTCGCGAAAGCGCCGATCGCGCGCGCGCGCGTCGACGACGCGGGAGTCGACGACGCGACGAGGCGCGACGCCCGACGCGCGGCGAGGTCGGGAATCCGTAATCGTGACCGCGGTTTTAGCTCGAACGGACCGCGCGCGAGGACGCGCGGCGCGAACGCGGACGCGTCGAACGCGCGCCGTCGCCAGACTGTCGAACGAACGAACGAACGCACGCGCGAGGGACGCGACGCGAACGAGGGACGCGCGACGACGACGCGACGACGCGAAGAAGACGACGCGAACGCGGTGACGCGGTGGCGAAAGCGCGAGCGAGCGACGGGACGAGGGAAGACGGTGAAGAGGGACGCGCGCGACGGGACGGGACGGCGGCGACGGCGAACGCGCGCGCGGCGAGAAGAGAAGACGCGAGCGAGAGGGCGCGGGACGCGATGCGGCGAGGAAACGGCGCGAACGGACGCGAGGGAAGAGACGCGGGACGCGGCGTGCGGGTGATGCTGCCGCTGGATTGCGTGGCGAGGACGACGACGAGGACGACGCGGGAGACGCTGGCGAAGGCGCTGCGAAGCGTCGCCGACGCGGGCGCGGACGGCGTCATGGTGGATTGCTGGTGGGGGGCGTGCGAGGGCGAGCGACCGAGAGCGTACGAGTGGCGGGGATATCTCGCGCTGTGCGAGATGTGTCGAGACGCTGGATTGAGCGTGGACGTCGTGCTGTCGTTTCACGCGTGCGGGGACTCGGTCGGGGACGAGGGGTGCGAAATCGGCTTGCCGGAGTGGGCGCGGGGGGAGCCGGCGAGGGAAAACATGTACGCCGATCGACGAGGAAACGTCACTGAGGAATACTTGTCGCTGTGGGGGGACGAAACGCGGGACGCGCGACGAGGCGATCGATCGCCGTTGGAGTGTTATCGCGACTTCATGGCGGCGTTTCGCGCGGCGTTCGCGACGTTTTTGACCGGGTCCGCAGACGCGCCGCCGGTGATTTCGCAAGTCATCATAGGTCTCGGGCCGTGCGGTGAACTTCGGTATCCATCTTATCGCGCGGGTGATGGATGGCACTTCCCGGGCGTCGGTGAGTTCCAAGCCTTTGACGAGCGCGCGCGCATGTCCCTGGCGTACGAAGCCGCGGCGTGCGGCAAGCCCGAGTGGGGACGCCACCCGCCGGTGAACGGGCCGAGCTACAACTGCGATCCGGAGGGAAACGTGTTGGAACCACCGATCAGACGAACGAGTGAGGATGAACCCGACGCCAAGCGACGTCACACGATGACGGCGAGCACGTCGAATTCGAGCCTGACGAGCGCGAGCTTTTCGTGCGCCCCGGAGAGCGCGTCGAGGAGCTTCTTCGCCGCCGACGGAACGGGGGATTGGAACACGCCGTACGGTAAGTTTTTCTTGTCGTGGTACAGTCGCGAACTCGTCGCGCACGGTGAGCGCGTTTTGGAACACGCGGTGCGGGAGTTTGACGGCGTCGACGCCTCGCTCGGCATCAAATGCGCGGGCGTGCATTGGTGGCACGGTCACCCCAGTCGCGCCGCGGAGTGCACGGCGGGGTATTACAACGCCACGCCCTCGCCGCCTGCGGACGGGAACAGCGATGTGGACATGGTTTTAGGATGTGAACCGCGAGGATACTCGCAAATCATCGACCTGTGCGCTCGATTCGGCGTCGAGCTTACGTTTACGTGCGTGGAGATGCGCGACGTCGAGCACTCGCCGGAGCACATGTGCTCGCCCGAAGGCTTGTTGGCGCAAGTTCTGCGAGAAGCGGCCGAAGCCGGAGTGACGGTGAACGGAGAAAACGCGTTGGCGAGATTCGATGACGACGCGTTCGCGCAAATCGTTCGCACGTACGAACGATACGCGGGCGTTTCGCCGTCGCCGGCAAAGCCGTTGGCACGACTTTCGTCCTCAATGAGCGCGGAAAACGTCAGCTCACCCGGCGCTGAGTCGCGGAATTCACTTTCGAGCGACGATACGATGATGACTTCGTCGTCGTCACCCGATACCGCGTGCGTTCTCGGATCGTTCACGTACCTGCGGATGTGCGACGAGCTCTTCGAGCCGCAGAATTTCGACCGCTTCGCGCGCTTCGTGCGAGACATGCGACGCACACAATTTTGAGTTTTTGACCCCACACCGACACGAAAACAGTAACAATACTCATGTAACACCATCGCTTCGAATTGTACGCTACCAACGCTACTACCGATCGTCCTCGTTCGATTACATCCGCGACCGACGAAGACTACTCGCGCGAGCTCAACCACTTGGACATTAATATTTTTTTCTTTTTCCCCCCCACGAGTCCACCGAGCGCGCGCGACATCCGCCCGAACGCGTCGTCGACCTCGCGTTCGATCACACGCGCGTATCCGCACCCCTCATACAGCGCGATCGCCCCTTCGTTATCGCTATCGACGTGCAACGCCATCGCCGCCGGCGTCGGCGTCATCTTCCTCGCGCACGTCTCGCACGCCTCCAACAATTTCACCCCCACCCCTCGTCGTCGATGCGATTCCCGCACGCACATTCCGCTCAGATACGCGTAATTACTCTGTTCCGTGAGTCCGAGCGCGATGGGCACCCTCGCGACGAGCGTTTCCTTGCTCGCTCGCGGCCCGAACGCCGGCAGCGCCGTCACGTCCGCGCACCCGCACAATCTTTCCTCCTCGCCGTCGCTCGCGCCGTCGTCGTACGCCTCGAGCAGCGCGAACGCATCGCCCGAGTACCTCACCTTGCGCACGAGCCCATCGAGCACGCTCACCGCGCTCGATTCGTCCGCGCCGAACGATTCCGCCGTGACCTCGGCGCACGCGCGAAGTCTGTCCACCAGCGCCGCGCCCTCGCCCGCGACCTGGCGCACGCCGATCGCGCGCGGCGGCGCGGCGACGCGCGAACGTCGCGACGCGCGCGCGGGCGCGACGCGCGGGCGCGAAGGCGCGCGAAGGCGCGTCGCCATCGCGGCGCCGAGTGCGGCATCGGTCGGCGCGTCGCGACGTTCGATGGCGCGCGCGGCGCCGCGCGCGGCCGAGGGCGCGGCCGGCGCGGCGCGCGCGACGGCGCGACGACGACGCGCGACGGCGACGCGCGGCGCGCGGGCGAGGGCGCGCGCGAGCGCGAACGAAGACGAAGACGAAGACGAAGACGAAGACTTCGCGCGGTGGTTGGCGCGCGCGACGAAAGACGACGGCGTGGCGACGCGCATCGCGCTGACCGAGCGCGGACGCGCGTTCGGGACGCGCGGCGTCGAGGCGGTGCGGGATCTGGCGCCGGGAGAGACGCTGCTGCGCGTGCCCTGGGGGTTGGTGGTGGAGAGCGCGAGCGCGAGCGGCGACGACGACGGCGACGACGACGCGCGGTGGTCGTCCGCGATGGCGATGACGCTCTTGGAAGAACTGAGCGAGGGAGAGTCGAACGAACGCGCGGCGTGGTTGACGCGATTGCCGAGACCGGCGCCGAAGACGCCGGCGTTGGATTTCGACGACGAAGCGCTGCGGGAAATCGAAGACGAAAGCGTCGTCGACGAGGCGTTGGCCGTGCGGCGAGCGCACGAGCGCGCGCGCGAGGCGTACGGCGAGCGATTGGCCGCGATCGGGGCGACGGTCGAGGATTTGAAGTGGGCCACCGCGGTGGTGCACTCGAGAGTGTTCACGCGGCGAGACGGCGCGGCGGAGCGAGCGACGCGACTGTTGGTGCCGGGCGTGGACATGTGTAATCACGACGCCGCGCGCTTTAACGCCATCGTGCGCGTGGTGACGTCGCCGGAGACGTGTCAGGGAGCGGCTGCGACGGAAGAAATAGCAGAGATAGCGCCGTCGTCGACGATGGACAAGTTTTTCGAGCTCGTCGTCGACCCGGATGGCGAAACCGTGGAAGCGGGCGAGGAAATTTTAATTTCCTACGGCTCGTTCCCTAACGACGTGTGGTTGATGTATTTCGGTTTCATCCCGAGGGGTACCAACGTCAACGACACGTTCGTTATTTTCGAAAACGTCGACGAATTGGTCGCGCACGTCGCCGACGAGTTCAGGCGGGACCTCGACGCGACCACGCGGGCGCGCCTACGCGACGTCTTCGGCGACGACGCGCGCGTGAAGATCAAGGTGGACTCAGTCGACGAAAAATTGATCGAGGCGTGCGATGATGTTCTCGGTATTCCGTGGTTAGACGTCGTCGCCTCTCGATGCCGCGCGTTGCTCGTCGGCGGCCGCTTTCGCACCAAAATCAAAGACGACGTCGCCGCGCTCGCCGACCCGAACGTGTCCCCCGAAACCGCCCTCGCCGTAGAATTCCGTCTCCGCAAAAAGCAAATTCTCATCGCCCCGCTCGGGCAAACGCTCGAAAAGTACGGTTTTAGCGACTAGCGTAGAAGTTGTAGCCTCGCGAACGAGAACACCGATTGACCGCACGCCTCGACGCACCGAGCGTCGATCTCGCGCGCACCGCGCGGCACGCATCGCGGCGTTCGCGCGCGCGCGACCCCGTCCGCCGCGCGACGCGTCCACGGCGCGCGTCGCGAAGCCTCGGCGTTGTGAGTTGGAATTCTGAATTGATTCGAGTGGTGTTACGCCGACGCGCGACGCGTACACGCGCGCGAACGACGCGCTCGCGATGCCCGAATCGCCGGTGATCACGGACGCACCGGCGGTGGCGTTCTCGTCGCGAACGCTCGCGCGAAGAGAGGCCGAGTCGGGGTCGACGCCCGAGCGCGCCGAGACGACGCCGACGCAGTCGTCGCCGAGCGGCGAGCGAGACGCGGGCGAGGCTGGGGATAGTAAATCGAGCCCGTCGAAAGCATCTTCGCCGATGGACGCGATCGGGACAGACATGGATGGGTACGAAGTCGTCGCCGCGCTTCGTTGTAAAACGACTGGGGACGTTTGGTACGCGCGCGTCGATAAAGAGTTCAGGAGGAAGCACTACTATAATCCCGTCACGAAGGATCGCGAGGATTCAAAATGGCCGTCGTGGAAAACGATCAAAGATCCGAACGCACACGACGTGACGTCGGACTCAGAATCGGGAATCGATGACGGACGGAACGAGGGCGAATCTTTCGTGAGCTCGACGAACGGGCGTCGGTACTCGAAGTATTACGACAAACTGCGGGAAGAGTATTATTACGTCGACGAGGAGACGAATGAAACGACGTGGGATCACCCGGACGGCGAAGCGATGGAATTTATGCAAAGGTTCGTACCAGCCGCGTTCACGAGCGCGGCCCAAGCCGTCGCGCCGACCTTCAACGCGGTCGCCGAACGAACCGTTACGCACGAAGAACACGTCGAGTTGAAATTAGCCAAGATGTTGCTCGTAGAAGAGAAGTGGTTCGAGAAACAGCCGGCGTCTAAAAACGTGCCCGGGCGACCGGAAGTTTTTGAAGGCGTCTACAGCGAACGCGAACGGTTTTGGGATCCAGAGGCGGATACGTACTCGGTGGATAACAACGAGGGATCAGAGCACGGTATGGAGATTTTCGAAGAGGCGTACGAGGCCGAGGACGCGCTCGAGCGCTACACATCGGCGGTAGATTTGGCGACACCGGAAGACATGCGTCCAATGAACGTGGCGAGAGATTATTTTACCAATCTACTCCTCATCATGTTCGAAATGACGGAAGAGGAGCAGGACTTTGCGTTTGCCGAGAAGCGAGCGACGGAAAACACACGGGGGGTGCAAAAGTTTACTCACAAAGGGCATCGAGTCGTCGGCGTTCGACGATTGTCTCTTGAGAAAGCCCCTGAAATCGCTGACGAGATCCAATTTGAGAAGTCGCGCGCGAATGCGTCCGCGAAACTCTCCATCAAGCGATTACAGTTTGACCCAGACACGCCGGAGAACGTCAAGTCACTTTTCTACCGACGTCTCGCCGCGCCGATGGGCGGAATGTTCAGAGCCGCAACGATACTCCAGCGCGTCGACACGGGTAGCGATCGGCCGCATTTTGGAGGCGCTGGAAGTTCGATCGAAAGCGATAATGCGAGCGAAGCGTCGTCAACTGCCATAGCGAACGCGCCGAAGAAGGTTGCCACCGCGGGCGTCGGCGATGAACACGCGTCGGATCGTCTCGATTTCGACGCTTCCTCGAGCGGTAGCGATAACGCCGCAGACGACGAAAAGCAGCGATCGAAACCTCCGAAACGTCGCGGTTTATTCGGCAAACTCTTCGCGTCTTCTGAGTCGAAGCGCGAGAGACGCGAAGCGAAGAAGAACGCCGAGCAAGAACGCAAGAACGCCGAGCAAGAACGCAAGGACGAGCAGGACTTGCTCGCCAGCGGGTTCGTCGCCCCGTGGACTCGCGACCCTGAATCCGTGCGATTCTTACGAAAACCCACTTTCGACGAGACGACGTTACCCACGAGTCTTCGCGAAGTAGAACGTGTAAAATGAACGCGACGCGCGTGGCGACTCGCCGCACATCCGCGCTCGCGCGACGACGGGCGACGATGGCGTCGAGATCTGCTCCGACGCCGCGCGCGCTCGATTTCCGGCTCGAGCGCGACGCACGACGCGCTCGTCGTCGTCGTCGACCTCTCTCGCGCGCGCCGCACGCCGTGCGCGACGTCGACGTCGACGACACCGATGACGCGAACGAATTCGTTTTACGACGCCGCAGCGCGCTCGCGTGCGCGGTGTCGACGGCATCGAGCGCGTGCATCGCTCAGTCGTCGTTCGCTGCGCCCAACGGTGGACTTTCGGACGCGTGGGGCGCGATCACGGGCGCACCGAGCGATTTGGTTTTCCCTCGCGCGTTTGAGGGCAACTGGTTGACGACGAGTCGCACGGCGAGCGTGGACGCGCCGCTCGGCATGGAGTTCATTCGCGACGTCGACGCGTTTGAAAGATTGAAAGGAGAAGTGGACGCCACGGCGCGCGAACCATTCGTGTACCCGGTGCGATTCATGGAGAATGGACGCGGGGAGACGGTGTTCGATCGCGCGTTCAACGTCAGAGCGTTGGCGGAGGCGTCTCGAGGATCCGGAGGGAAGCGCGCGCTCGATGGTGAGATCGAATGGAACGTCGACGACCCGAATGTGTTGAAACTCGTCACCGGGGACGGTGCGAGCGTGTTTTATAAAGTCACTGCGCGGTCGAGCGACAGAGACGACGACGCGAGAACGATGACGACGTCCGAGCTCGCGCAAATCGTCGTCGACCGTGGTCGCGTCGGCGCCGAACCGCGCGTGAAATCGACGCGCATCGTCACAAAGTACAAGTGGCGCACGCCCGAGGAAGCGAAATCAGGTCCCCAAATCGTCGCTTCGCAAACCGTGTATGAATATTTGGTCGCCGTTGGCGGCGGCGAAGACGCCGACGAGACCTTCGTCAAGGCGCGCGGTCGCCCCGTCGAGGTCGACGTCTACCGCATCGCCATGCAGCCGTGGACGGAGGAATTTTTCTAAGTCTTTCATTTGGTTCACCATCGCGTTCGCCTTAGTCGCATCGCACCAGCGTTGTATTGTTTATTCTTTACGTTCCGCGACGCTGAGGGTTTCTCCGCGGTGAGGTCATGCCGCACACCATGTCGGGCGTCATCGCGCGAACGATCCGCCCCGGCGCGGCGGCGCGCGCCCTCTGGGCCCCTCGCGCGAGCCGCGCGTCGTCTGGCGCGCACGCCGTCGTCATCAGGCCGCGTCAGACGTCGTCGTCGTTCGCACGCGCCTCGGCGTCGGCGATTTCAATTGGAAACTTTAGCGCGCACGCGCGCGCCGATAAGGCGCGCGCGATGCCCGCGCGAGGCGTGCGGGCGCTCATGTCGCCCGTGTCGACGACATCAACGACGCGGGCGCGCGGGCGCGTCGTCAGGCGCTCGGCGGCGACGACGAGCGGGACGAGCGCGGCGCCGGCGACGAGCGGCGAAAGCGCGACGACGACGGCGCGTAAAGACGTGCCCACGTTTCAAGATGCGATTTTAAGATTGCAAGAGTACTGGAGCTCGCGTGGGTGCGCGATCGTGCTGCCGCATAACACGGAGGTTGGGGCGGGAACGATGAACCCGGCGACGTTTTTGCGAGCGCTCGGACCCGAGCCGTGGAATGTGTGTTATCCCGAACCCTCGGTGAGACCGGACGATTCGCGATACGGTGAAAATCCGAACCGCGTGCAAAAGCATACGCAGTTTCAAGTCATCTTGAAGCCGGCGCCGGAGAACGTGCAGGAGCTGTATTTGGGCTCGCTCGAGGCGTTGGGTATCGACACCGGGGCGCACGACGTGCGCTTCGTCGAGGATAACTGGGAGTCCCCGGTGCTCGGGGCGTGGGGGCTCGGGTGGGAGGTGTGGATGGACGGTATGGAGGTGACGCAATTCACGTACTTCCAGCAGTGTGGTTCGTTGAAAGTGGCGCCGACAGCGGTTGAGATTACGTACGGTTTAGAACGGATTTTGATGGCGCTGCAGGGTGTCGATCACTTCAAGGATATCGCATACAACGATATGATGACGTACGGCGAGATGCGCATGCAAGAGGAATATGAAATGTCCGTGTTCAACCTCGATCAGGCGAGCGTGGAGACGCACCGCTCGCGGTTCGAATTGGCGGATAAGGAGGCGCTTCGCATGCTTGAGGCGCGCCTTCCGTTGCCAGCGTTCGACAACTTGTTAAAGGCTTCGCACGCGTTCAACGTACTCGATGCGCGAGGAGCTGTCGGAGTAACTGAGCGTCAAAAGCTATTCGCGTCGATGCGCAAATTGGCGCGCGAAACCGCGCAGCTTTGGGTTGCGCGTCGCGAGGAGCTCGGGTATCCACTCGGCCTGTCGGAGGCGCCGCCGGCCAAGTCTCTCGTCGAGAACACCGGTGCGATCCCCACCGCACCGGCGGATTGCGTCATCGAGCTCGGCACTGAAGAATTACCACCTCAGGACGTCACGAGCACGTCTCGTCAGTTTCACGAAGCTGTCGATGCTTTGCTCAAGGCGGAGGGTTTGACGCACGCGGGCATTTCCGTCGGCGCCACACCGCGAAGATTCACGCTGAGCATCAAAGCCCTGAGCGCAGGCCAAGCGAACGTGGAGGAACGCGTGCGCGGCCCGCCGTTATCGCGCGCGTTCGAAGAAGACGGTACGACTCCGTCTAAGGCTGCCCAAGGATTTTGCAAAAAGAATGGCGTGGACGCCGGCGCATTGGAAAAAGATGGCGAATACGTGTGGGCCGTGGTGAAGAAGGAAGGACGTTCAGCCGTTGCTGTCCTCGAAGAAGCTTTGCCGAAGATTATCGCGGCGATCAACTTCCCGCGTGCCATGAGATGGACCACGAACTCGGAAGCTGCGTTCTCGCGGCCGCTCCGTTGGCTCTTCGGCGTCCACGGCGACCATCACCTGACGTTTGAGGCTCTCGGCGTGCACAGCGGAACGACGACGCGTTTGTTGCGCACTCGAGGCGATGTAACCGACACATACTCTGCGGCTAATGCAGCGGAATATCACGCCTTACTGGCGAAGGATTCGATCGTATCGAGCTTTGAAGATCGTATGTCGAGCATCTGGAGCGAGGCGAAAGCTGCAGCGAAAACCGTCGGCGGCGAAATCCCCGATAGCGCCGGCGAGGGCTTGCTCGAGGAAGTCGCCAATTTGGTCGAAGCGCCCAATTTAGTCATGGGAGATTTCGAAGAAGCGTTTTTGACGCTCCCAAAGGAAGTGTTGGTGATGGTTATGCGCAAACACCAGAGATATTTCCCCGTCGAAGGCGCGGACGGAGCGCTCAAGCCGCACTTCATCACCTTTGCCAACGGTTCTTGCGACAAAGGCGTGGTGAAGCACGGCAACGAGGCCGTGCTTCGAGCGAGGTACGAAGACGCTAAATTTTTCTACGAGACCGACCTGAACAAACCGTTGGCTGAGTTCAAGCCCGAGCTCAGTGGTATCACGTTCCAACAAGAACTCGGGAACATGTTGGAAAAGACTCAACGCGTCGAAGGCTTGGTCGCGGACGTCGCCGCAGCGCTCGGATACGGACCTGATGTCGTCGCTCCAGCCACGGTGGCGGCGGGTTTAGCGCGTGCAGACTTGGCGACGGCCATGGTGATGGAACTCACCGCGTTGGCTGGGACGATGGGCCGTCATTACGCGCAGAAAGAAGGCTTGCCCGCGAATGTGAGCGAAGCCATCTTCGAAGCGTGCTTGCCGCGAAGCGCGGGCGATGCCCTCCCGAGTACCCCAGCAGGGATCACTGTCGCCGTTGCCGATCGTCTCGACACTCTTATTGGATTGTTCGCCGTGGTCGGTGGCCCGAAGGCTTCTGCTGATCCCTTTGGTCTTCGTCGCGCGGCGTACGGCTTGGTTCAAACCATCGTGAATTCAGGAGCGACGTGTGATTTGCGCTCGCTGATCGAACTCGCTGCGGCGAAGCAACCAGTGGAGGTTTCAAATGAGCGCATCGAGGAGTGCGTGACGTTCATCACGCGTCGTTTGGAGCAATTATTCATCGACGCTGGTAACGATGTCGAGTGCGTGCGTGCCGTTTTGAAGGAACGCGGCGGCAGTCCGGCGCTGGCGAGCGCGTCCATCTCTGAGCTCGTCGCCGTGGACGGAAAGGCGCTCGAGACTTGCGTGCGCGTCCTCAGCCGACCAACCCGCTTGGTTCGAGGCAAAATGGGCGCCAACGCGGACTTGCGTATCAACGAAGCGAGCTTTGAGTGCGAAGAAGAGCGAGCTTTGCACGCGGCGTACGTCGCCGCTCGAGCCAAAATTGTCGACGGGTGCTCGGTGACCGATATGATCTCCGCCGTGTGCGAAATGGACAACGCCGCGACAGCATTCTTCGACAACGTATTTGTGATGGCGGATGATGCTGAGTTGAAGCGCAACCGCATGGCGCTGTGCGCTGCCGTAGCCAGTTTGCCGTCAGGCGTTTTAGATTTCGCCGAGCTTCCGGGGGGTCTATAGGAATTCATTAGCTGCGCGAAGCTTAGTGTGATATTATACATTTCATTCACATTGAAGATCTAAAGTACAACAGCTGACATGATGATTGTCGTTCATTTTTTGAATTAGTACAACAGTGGTGAAAGAATTTGTTGTAACAGCGGCGCGGGGAATTAGATCATCCGAACCGTGGTCCTGTCGACGGCGTCCGTCTTCGGCAAAGCGTGAATTTCGAGGTTCAAATCCTCGAACACAGACACGTCATCCGCCTCGTCCCAGCTTTTGTTTGGCGACAGAATACGCGTGCGGTTTACCTCGATGACGTCACCCATTTTCAAGGTCGTCGAGGATGCGTTTGCAGTCGCGATGGATTTTTTGTTGACGCGCACGCTCGAGACGCGGTAAAACTCACTCGATCGCGCCCCTCCAGGGACGTGCGCGTCTTCGAGCTTAAGATCAGCCAAGGTGGAGTTTTGCGCAATCTCGCGAACCGCCACAGCGCCGTCGACGACGGTGATGATGTAGTTCGGAGAGTCGTCTTCCACTTCGCACGACTGGCAAAAGCCCTCCTCCCGACTGTACGCACAGTCGGCGGAGTGCGTCGGGAACATGCAAGGTCGAAGCGCCGCACCGCAGTCCACGGCGTGCGCCACGCGCGCGGGACGAATCTTTTGCTGGTCATCGAGTTCGTTTTGCCACGTCAACATGAAGCGCGCCCACTGAATTTGCTGATCCACCTTGGCGCTCGTAGCCGATTTCTCGTGCTCCTTGTAACGCCAGTGAGCGGCGACGCCAAATTCTGCGGTTCTGTGCATCGAGGCAGAACGAATTTGAATCTCAAACGTGGTTTCGTTTTCGTCTCGAACGACCGCGTGCAAGGATTGGTACCCGTTCGCCTTCGGATTCGCGATGTAATCCTTCGACCTGCCTTCGACAGACTGGAAAGTCGACAGCGCGATGTCAAGCGTCTCTCGGCACGTTTGCTCAGACTCGGCGTCGTTATCGCCGTCGGCGACGATGATTCGAATGGCGCGCAAATCCATGATGTCTTCGAGCTTTTGGTTCTTGGATAGCATCTTCTTGTACACTGAATACACTGACTTTTGACGTCCGCACAAGTCGACGACTTGCGCACGGCGGGACGAGAGTTCTTCGTCGAGCTTGTTCAGCGCGGCGACGATTGACTCGCGCTGATCGAGCGTCTGAGACAGCTCTGCGTACGCTTGCGGATTCATCCACTTGAATGTTAGATCCTCGAGCTCGTTCTTCACGCTGAAAATCCCCAGGCGCGCGGCGAGAGGGGCGTAAATGGTGAGCGTCTCATCCGCGAAGGCTTGTTGCTGCGACTGAGGCGCGCTCGCCAAGTTGCGCATCTTTATCAGACGCGCCGCGAGCTTGACGATCACCACGCGCGCGTCTGTCATCGCAAGTAACATTGCGCGGAACTGCGCGCGTTCGTTGAAATCCAACACGCGCCCCGACGCCCGATGAAGCTTGGAAACGCGGTGTACTCGAGTGACGTCCTCGACCAACGCGACGACTTCGTCTGAAAATCTCTTGCGCAAGTCCTCCTTCGTGCTCGACGTCACGTCCAAGGTGTCGTGCAACAGTCCCACGGCCACGGTTTTAGCGTCCATACCGAGCTTAGCGAGCGTGATGGCGGTGTCCACGCATCGATCAAAGTGCGGTCCCAGCCCCGGCCCCGCGTGCGACTTGGCGGTGAAATCAAACGCCTCTCGCACCGTCGGCTCGGCGAAAATTTCCGGCGCCGTCGTCAACGCGCGGCGATACGCCTCGCTATCGAAGACATCGCACGTAAACTCACCCGCGAGTTCGGCGCGAAGCATCCCGATCGGCGGCTTCGCCGACGCGCGTTCGCTCCCCGCGCCTCCGCCGACTTGGAACCCAATCTTCACCGTCGCCGGCTCCCCGCTCGTCGTGCGCGTCAGCGGTGGATTCGCTCTCGACACGCTCGCCGGCGACGGCGGCATCCCAGGCGACACCGACATCGGTGACGATCGCAACGACGCTCTCGACGCCGACGCCGACGCCGTCCCCATCGTCGGCGGTCGTCCCGCGGGCGACCCGCGTCCCGCGGGCGAACTCGCGAGCGCGCCGTTCGCCCCCATGACGGACCCGAGCGACCCTGGGGAGTGGCCGTAGATCGAGTTCGCGCTCTCCCCGTGCATCGCCGTCGCGATCGGCGACGCGCGGCGCACGCCCGGCGACGATCCCAGCGCGGCGAACGGCGCCGTCATCATCAATCAATCAATCAAACTTCAAAAGTGTCCCTTCGGTGCGTGGCGACCGACCGCGCCGCGACCGACCGAGTCGTTGACGGTCGAACGGTCGACCGATGGACGTCGCCGTCCGACGACGCGCGAGAGCGCGCTCGAGTCCACGAACGCGCGTGAACGCACGAAGCGTAAATCTACGCGCGTCGTCGACGATCGCCAGCGCGTCGCGTCGCGTCGACCGCGCGCGAACGACGCCTCGATGGACGCGCAAGATGCCGCGCGAACGCGCGCGCGATTGGGCGAACGACGTCGACGACGGTCCGCGCGTCGACGCGGGACGAACGCGCGCGCGAACGTGCGCGCGCGCGCGTGAACGATCGCGCGATGCGATGCGACGCGACGAGTGACGCGTGTGTTGCGACGCGGTGCGTCGACGAATGACGCGCGCGCGCCACGCGCGTCACACGCGCCACGCTGGTGGGCACCCACACGGTTCCATTTTTAAATTGATGGCGATTTTCGTCGCGGTATACGAGACGCGACGTTTCGCGGTCGGTCGGTCGACCGGCGTCCGATGGGACGCGGGGAGAAAGCGCGGGAAAAAAATTGAATTTTTGTTCCGGTGGGACTCGGGACGAGTCGTGAATCGAAAAGGTATCTAGTTTCGAGCTCCCGCGGCGCGACGCGCGGATTCCGCGCGGGACGACGAGGCGCGGGCTAATCGATGACGTTATACAAGCTAAGTTTCGCGCGATGACGATGCGGCAGCGGTGAGGGGCGCGGCGTCGTCGCCGGCGACGCACGCGCGAGCGACGGTTTCGAAGCGCTTGGCGGCTCGGGCGAAGGCGCGCCGCCCGTCGCTCGAGGAGCGCTCGGCGCACCGCTCGAGCGCGTGAACGGCGATGAGAGCGACGACGTCTTTGGGGTCTAACGCACCGTCACTCGTGCGTGGGTGATCGGCGAGCGTCGCGCGAGCGCGGTCGGCGGCTTCGCGCTGCGCGAGCGCGAGCTGATTCAGCTGCTTTGAAGGTGAGTTCGCGAGAAGACTTTCGACGTGCGCCGCGACCGAGGCGCACGCATCTTTCGCCTCACGTCTTCGCGCGTTCGCCGCGCGCCGCGCCGGAGGTGTCGACGGATTCGCCGGCGGCGCGAGCGCCGCCGAAGACTCAGCCGGAGACTCCGCGCGCGCCGCGCGTTCACGCGCGAGCATCTCCCACGCCTCCCGCGCCTCCGCGCGCGCCATCTTCGCATCATTCGCCTCTTTCACGAGCTTGGCGTTCAAATCGTCGAAATCACACGCCGCCGTGGCGATGTACTTTTCTATCCGCGCCAACTGCGTCGCCAATCGGCGCGCCTTCGCCTTGGCCTTCCTCGCCTCCCGCCGCTCACGATCCCAGCGCACCAAGCTCACCACCGCGCGTATGGCCCACAACCACCGCATGCGCGCGACGTGCGCGTCCGTCTCCCCCAACGCGACCGTCAAATCCTCGACGTCCGCGACCAACGCCCTGGTCGTCTCGTCGCATCGCCGCGCCTCCGCGCGAGCGAACGCCGCCATCTCCAGTTCGCGCTCGATCGCTCGATCGCGCTCGACGACGAGCGACAGCGCGATCTCGTGACTGGACCCGACGCATCCGTCGGCCATGGCGCACATCTCCGGCGTGTTCACGCTCGCGACGGCGTACGCGTCCCCGTCGTCGTCGAGCGACGCCGTCGAGCGACCGGCGAATTTCGACGCCGGCGATGCGAACGACGTCGACGCGACCGTGTGATGGTCGTCATCGCGATTGAATGATAACGTCCCGAGCGGCGCGCGCCTCGGGACGTTCGCCATCGTCGCGAGGGACGAGGCGCGATGTGATGTTTCAAAACGCCGGTTGTTACCCCTCGCCGCGAGCGACGCTCGGCGGGGCGTTCGCACGTCACCCGAACACGCTCGTCGCGACGCCGTCGTTGCCGTTGAAAATGGAAAGTAGGTAAGCCGCCACGGATGGGTCGAATAACACCGACGTGAGGGCGGTGTTGCCGGTGAGCGCGGCGACGAGACGCTCGTCGGAGAGGCCCGAGACGTCGAACGCGCGCGCGAGCCTGTCGCGGACGATGGACGCGCGAACGTCCGCGTCCACGACATCGGATGACCACGATGACGTTGTTGATGATGCGTACATCGTCGCTGGTGGCGGTGGAGGAGCGCGTAACGGCGTGAATGCTGCGGCGACGACGACGTCGCCGACGCCGCTCGCGGCGGAGACGACGACTCGATCGCGCTGCCGAGTCGGTGCGGGCGACAAGGGCTCGATGTCGGACCAAATAACCGTTGGGTGAACGATATCTTCGAGCTCGGCGAGCGAGCGGGCGTCGATGCCTTCAGTTAGCGGCCGCGCGGCGTCGGCGTCGCGACGCGCGACGAGCGCGAAGAAGACGAGCGTGAAGAAGACGCGTCGCGAGACCATGATCGTGACGACCGCGCGGCGTGAGATGTGAAGGGTGTGCGCTTTCTCTCGTTTCACGCCGTCGCGCACCGCGCAGGAACGCCCGCGAGGCGCGAGATGACGCGTGTTCTTCGTTCTCGGGATATCAACCGACTTTCGTGAGTTTGTTGGTCCGAGAGCTCGCGTGCGCGCGGTTTCAAGGCGCGCGTCGCATTTTCAGCCTCGCGAGGGACAGCGATTCAGGGCCAGAGATCGTCGGATGCGATCTGACGCAGGTAAGCGTCGTCACGCGCGACGCAGTACTGCTCGTATCGCTTGTGTCTCGTTGTGCGTGTTGGCGTCTGTATCGAGTCGAAGGGTCGAAGCGACATCCACGGCGGACGCCGACGAGATTCAAGCGCACAAGCGCTCGTTGAAACAGTTTCTCGCACCAGTGCGATACTCCATGGTTCCCTTTCGCGACGCGTTGTACAATCTGGGTGAAGCCATCGTCGACCTGGCGTTGGTCCCGCACCAATTCCGCTGGGTGGACGAGATCAACGCGAGAGCCGCCGAGTACGCCGAGAATGATTACGACGAATACGAGACGGTCGCGAGCGAGTTCACCGACGTTAACGCTTAGATGAATGGTTGTACGTTTTAATGAAGCCAACATTTTACATGAAATCGTTGAATTATCCTACTCGTCGTCGCCGGCGATTTTCTATCCTCCCCTCCGCGCGCGCTCGCACTCAAACAATGTTTTGAAAAAGAATTCGATGTGTGATCGTGTGTGATCGATCGAATTAATCCTTCGCAACTTCGAGCTGGAACTTGCACTGCGCTTGCTTGTGGAACGTGGCGTTGATTTCGTAGACGCCGACGGCGGAAATGTCGGGGACGTCAAAAGCCTTCTTTTCCAACTCCTTGCCAGTTTGAGCCTTGATCGCTTCGACCACATCAGCCGCCGAGACGGAGCCGAAAATCTTGCCATCTTCACCCACAGTCTTCTTCACCACAAACTTGCCAATCGTCGTGAGCGCCGTCGCGAGCGCCTTGGCGTCTTGCACTTCCTTCGCCTTGGCCGCCGCCGCCTCGGCAGCCTTCGCCTCGAACTCAGCCATCAGTTCTTGGCTCACCTTGGTCGCCAAACCTTGCGGCTCGAGGTACGAGCGGAAGAAACCGTTAGAGACCTCGACCATGTCGCCCTCTTGGCCGACGTCGGACGTCTTCAAGAGCACCGCCTTCGTCTTCTTCGCCGCTCTCTTGTACGCCTCGACGACGAGACCGACGCGGCCGCTCGAGCGCGGAACCGCAGCCGTGGTCTTGGACGAAACCTACCGATCGCAAAACGCGCGTCGTATCACTCGTCAGTCATCGCACGCACGCGCGCGGAAACGCGCGCGGAAACGCGCGCTTCCCGAAAACCCTACACCCCCAGACCCTCGAATCGCCCCGCGCGCCCCCCTCCGGCGCGCGCTCTGCGCTCGACGCCATCGACGGCGGCACCGCGCGCATAAATTTTTAACGCGCGTCCCCGCGCCCGCGCTCGACGTCCACGCCGCGTCTTCGCGCGTCCGGTCGCGTTCGAATTCTTTCCGAAACCCTCCGTCGCGCCCCGATAACGCATCGCGACGCGTCGTCGCGTCGTCGCGTCGTCGCGCGTCGTCGCGCCATCGCGCGCGCGCGATCGACGAATTCATTCGCACGCACCGTGTTCGGCTTGAACGCCCGAAGGCTCGCGTGCGATGGGGCGGAGACGGTGAACATCGTCGCGCGGGTGTGCGGACGTCGCCGTCGGCAGGCGCGGGCTCGGTCTGTCGGTCGATCCTGGGTCATCGAAATTCAACGAACCTCGCACCGTCGATCGATCGATCTCGGGGAAAGATCGATCGAGGTCAATCACTCTGACGCGCGGACCGATCGCCGACATGGGGGCGGCGACCGAGTTGGCCGTGCTGCTCGAGGACGCCGTGTGGCGCGCGGACGCGGAGGCGACGGCGCCCGCGATCGCACATGTGCATCTTCGTCGCGCGCTGGGTGACGACGCGGGGACGACGACGGTAATCGCGTGGGGGTCGCTTTGCATTTTACATCTTTAATTTCTAGGCCGTATGAGGTTCTCGTTATTGCGAAGCGAACGTCTGCGCGTCGCCGCCTACGCCACTCGCGCGGCGACTATTTCTAAAGTCTTCGTGAACGCGCTTGTAAAACAGCAACGTCTCCTGCGACAGCGAGGCGCGTGAACGTTTCAGAGCCTCGACCACATCGTGCGGTTCAATCGTCGGCGGAGCGTTCGGCTCAGCCACGTCTTCGCCGCGTTCAACCGCTGCAGTATACGTCTTAAGGACTCGCGTCGCGGCGACGTTCGCGCACTCGCTCACAAACGCAGCCAAATCGGCGCCTGAGAAGCTTTCCATGCGCTCCGATTCGGCGATGGCGACCAAATCTACACCCGGTGCAACTTTAATCTCGCGCGTGAGTGTTCGAACGATCTTTGCGCGAGCGATCGCGTCTGGCATTGGCAGATACAGCAAGTGATCGAGACGCCCTGGACGTAAAAGCGCTGGATCGACGACGTCTGGGCGCGACGTGGCGCAGATGACGAACACGCCGACGAGCGATTCGACGCCATCCAACAGCGTTAAGAATTGATTGACCATGCGATCGGTAACGCCGCCGTCTGTCCCGCCTCGTCTCGGCGCCAAGGACTCAAACTCGTCGAAGAAAAGCGCGCACGGCGCGGCGTCCTCCGCCCTCTTGAAAAGTTTTCGCAGTGTCGCTTCGCTTTCGCCGTAATACTTGGAAAACAGTTCTGGACCTTTAATTGTGATCGAGCGCAAACCCGCGTTGACTATCGCCGCCTTGGCCATTGCAGATTTGCCACTCCCCGGGGGACCGTAGAGGAGCACTCCAGTCGGTAAACGCAGGGGACACTGTGAAAAAATCTTTGGATGTCTCGCGGGAAGCGCGATGGCGTCTTCGAGAATTTGTTTGACCTCGTCGAAGCCACCGATTGAATCGAAGCCGTCGACGTATTCGTCGATGCCTTCGCCGTCGGGCCCATCTGACTTTGCCAAGGAAAGTTGATCGATCGGTGTGTAGCCTTTGAGCGCATCCTTGAGCTCGTTAGATGACACGCGAATACGCGAGCCGATAGCGCGGTGAGACTCGTTAGCTCGTACGCTAAGCGCGCGATCGATCTCCGACTCAATAGCTCGATCCATGATGATGCGCAAATCGGCGACGTCGAATCCATCCGTTCTCTGAGAAATCGCGTCGGCGACTTGTTCGTCGCAATCGACGCCTCGATGCGCGGCGTACGAAAGAATCACATCTTTTCGCGCATCCATGTTTGGCTTGCGCACTTCAAAGTCGTACTCAAACACGTCCTGCTCTCGAAGCGGCTTGCATAGGGCGTCTCGTTCACTCGCCGTCGCTATAAACGTCACCTCATCCGCATCCGCCATTTCGCTCATCGCGTCGGCGATAATACACGACAGATGATAACTATCGCTACTCTGACCTTCTTCGTCGGCGTCGGCGCCGCAAATTTTCTCAAGATTCAACAGATAGCATATCGACGGTTGCCTCGATTTTGCAGCTTCAAAACCAGCGCGCATCGCCTCCAACGCTTTGTAATGCGGCTTTGGAAGCTCGTCACACTTGATTTCGACGACGCCGCTCAATGCCTTGACATCGGTCGCCAAGTGTTTGCACAACGACTTTACAAGTCGCGAGCGTCCGCGACCCTTGGATCCAGTGACGAGCGTTCCTGCGCACATACCGATACCATATTCGTCTCTGAGCGCGATGGCGTCGAACCACAAGCTCGTCTTTAAATTTTTCAGAACGTGGTCCGTGTGCTCGCGGAGCGCCTCGCCCGGGATGTGCGCAAACTCGTCGTCATTTGGAATAGTCGGCCAAACCGTCACGCCCGGAGCTGGATTTCTCGTCGACGTCTTTCGAGGCGTTCGAATCGGTTCGCCGAGCTCGACGCGAATCTTTGACGACGGACCGGCCAAAAGACTTTTAAGCGACACTAGAATCGGCTTTTCGGGATTGCTCACTCGAGCCGAAGCTGGATACTTCAGCTCGACTTCGAAAATCGCGTTCGCGCGATCGTCATTGTCTGGGACGTTCACGGCAACTCGAGTTTTTGAGTTGATCACGACCGCGCCGTCGACGCCGTCTTCCCGATCCAAAGTTGATTGCTCTCTCAACCACGCGATGAAGAGCGCTCGTGCGCTTTCGTCGTAAAACTCCGCGTGCGCTTTCGAGTCGAGATCCGCTCCGGGCGCATTGAACCCGAGCGTCACTGCGTACACTGGTCCGAGTGCTCGAGCTATCGCGAGAATAGATCGCCTTTTGGTAAAAAGATCGTCGCCACTCGTCGACGCGGCGTTTTTGTCATCCGTGGTTTCGCTCGGAAACGCGGGCAACACTGGTCGCAGACGTGCGGTGAACGCTGTCGGTTCGTTCACGTCGTCTTCATCCACTTCTTTTATGCGAATCAAATCTCCCTGGAAAAGTTCTAGCGCGTGCGCCGCAGCTGCGCAAATCGCCACGTGTTGCGGAGCGACGACTTTGTCGTCGTCGACGACGATGACGCGCAGGAACAACGAAGTGACGTCGTCGTCTGTGCGGGAAAAATCAAACTCGCGCTCGAAAGAGTGCTTAAACGCACGCACGAGCGATCCGTGACGAATCTTATGCTCCTTTGCGGTCGCGCTACCCACCGCAATGGCCGTCGAGCGCGGTATTTCCAACTCTTGTTCAAACTCACGGCGCTCGTAGGAAACCACACGTCGATGCGCGTCCAAAAGCTTCGCGCACGCCCCCGTGGGATGTTGTAGCCGCAATACCGTCGATGTTTTATTCTCGTCGAAGTTCTCTAACCACTCGCGCAAATCCAAGCCACCTACGAGATCTTCGTCGTCTGAATCCATCGTCGTAGACGCGCGCCACGGCTCGACGATGAGCTCGGTGTTTGCGGCTAAGCGCGCGACTTGAGCGCTAGCGGGAGCAATCGACTGCACGCGCAAGAATAATGGCTTTCCTCCTCCGGGACCGTAAAATGGAACGGTCTGCCCGATCGCCGCAAGACCTATTTGCGACAATAGCGTGGCCTCCATCGCCTCGGCTTGAACGACGACAGCTTCCCAGTCGTCTGACGACAACGGCGCCACGGACACGCTCTCTGCCGTCGGAAGATCGGCGTTGAGCTCGTTGCCGAACGCAAAGCGGGCGTCGTCGCCATCCTTAATCCCGAGCGAGCTCGCCAAAGCGTGCGGCACGCCAATCTCTCGCGCGCTTTCGCCGCCTGGCGTGACTCCTCCAGCCCAAGCGAAGTGCAACACGCGACGGCGTCGGCGACTCGACTTCGAGTCCTCGAACTCTAAGACGACGTGACGAGGAAATTCGCCTCCGTGTGTTCTCGATCGCAGCGTGGCGGAGACCACGTCCGCGGGTAACTGCACGAAAGCGGACCTGTCGTGCACGATTTTGACTCGTCGACGGTCGTAAGCGACGTCGTACCCGGCAAAAGCCACGTCTCCACCGTCTTCCACGCGCATGAGTGCCGAGTTAATAAGACCACTTAGATGCGTTCTTCTCCGCCTGCAATTGCGCCGGCGTCTTAACCACCAAGTTAATAAGACCACTTAGATGCGTTCTTCTCCGCCTGCAATTGCGCCGGCGTCTTAACCACCGGTTTCGCGCGTTTTTTTGGCTTCGGGCCGCGATTCGCTTCGCCGAGCTCGACGCCTTCGGGCGCCTTCAATAAGCGAAACGTCCCCCCCGACGCGGTCGCGCGTCGACTGAACTCGAGCTCGTTCTTCTCGTTTACTTGCCGGGTGATGTCGGCGTTTTGCTTGTGCCTCGAGACTACCGACGCCGTGCTCGACGGCGAGAAAGCAAACTTGCCCTTCCTTTGCTTTATGATTTTACCGTGTCGATTCGCGGCGACCTTCTTCGTTTTGCCCGCCCCGACGCGCCCGGTCGCTCGCTTCGCCTTCGACTTTAACGTCTGTCCTTGCGGCATCAACGCCAACGTGAACCCACTTCGCGGTGTGACGCGCGCGAACGACTCGAATCGAATCGTTTCGAAATCGCTCCTGATTGACGCGTTCGCTTTTTCGCTTGTTTTTCTCCAGCCGCCGCTCGGGTCGGTGTACGGGCGCACCGCACACGACGACGCGCGTGACGACGACGACGCGCGCGAGTGCGTGGTGACGAGCATCGTCGTCGACGTCTGCATCCGTCCATCGGGCTTCGCGGCGACGCGCGCCGCGCCGGGAAACGTGCGAATCGTCGTCCAACGATCCGCGTCAGGTCGTTGAAGAGAAAGGCACGTCAACCGGGCGATTGAATCGCGCGCGCGAGCGACAGCGTCACGGACGGTGGTCGTGATGACGAAGACGACGCCGGTAATCATGGAGACGGTGAACGCGACGAAAGTGGCGCCAACGACGACGAAAACGACGAAAACGAAGGCGCAAAAGGCGCGGAAAACGACACAGACACAGAGGCAGACGCAGTCGCCGGCAACGGGGAAGCGACGACGAGGAAGACCACCGACGAGTACGAAGCGAGTGATGATCAACGATGACTTGGGACAAATGAGAATCGGCGCGATGTTACCGATGGGAATACCAGGGATGTCCACGCCTCTAACGAACGCCATGATGGCGTCGGCGGCGGCGGCCTACGCCAGTCAGTTACAAGCGGCGTTTAGCGCTTCGACGAGCTTTTACGCGCCGCACGCGGGAGCGTTTCGGTCGAGTGCAGACGTGATGGTGAACGTGAATGGAACGTGCGCGACGGATGATAACACGTCGATGAGAAATCATTACTTCGCTTCACCGAACGGGGATCCTGTGAGCGCGGCCGCGACGTTCGCGCACAGAATGATGATGTATCAACGCACCGCCTACGGAACGCTCGGTCAATACTACGCCTCCGAGGCACGTGCGATCCGCGATGCGCGAGGGACGTACGCCCAGTCGCACATGAACCAAACAACGAATCGAAATGCGGCGCAGCTTGTCGCTGCGGGCGAGTGTGCTAGAGGACGCGCCTCGATCGCGGGCGTCGATGGTGGCAAAGGAGAGCCCAGCGCGTCACAGAAGCAATGGCCGATCGTTCCTCAGGTATCGACTGCTATTTGCCCTCCTAAGAGTGATCTCGTTCGATCAACGCCACCGGGCGCGTTCGGTCGTCCTCAAGCGGTGAATGCGGGCGTACAGGAAGCGTCTGCGGCGAAAACAAAGGCGAAGAAGGCGGCTGAAGAGAATGCGAGCGGCAATGAAGACTCGCGGTCGTCCCGAGACGACCCTGAAGCCGCAGCTGCGGCTGCTGAGGCGGTGGTGAAGCGCGTCAACGAAGCGAAAGCGCTTTTAGATCCATCGGCGGAGTTATATCGCGGCGAACACGCAAAACTTCGATCGCGTGGGCAACGTTCGAGCGCGCCGAGTCCTGAATCTAGTCTTGGCGCGCCAGTTGCCGACGGACAGCCTGAACACTCCGAGGCGCTTGGATCGAAAGGTTCGAAGAGTGCCGCTGCTTGAGCGCTTCGATTCGCACGACGCGCTGGAACGAATGCAACTTTTTGCAGAGCGCGCGCAAATAACAGCGAACGGCTCCATGTACACTATGTTTTGTAATATTCAGGTACTTATTACTCGCCGTTCGAGCGCGCTATCGTATACACGCGTCGGTGCGTTGCAACGCGCACGAATCGCAAAGTAATCTGTGCGCGTCTGTTCTGATGGATTTCACCTCAGCCTCACCAGTCGTTGTAGTGAGGAGGGGCGGCCGCCACTCGACGTCGCGCCCGACGCCACGGATGACGACCACCGATCGCGTCGCGCCCGGTGGTGATGCGGGCACGGCGAACGCACCGACGAAGGACGCACGTTTACGCGCGCGAATCGCCGAACTCGCCGCGCTCGGGCGCGCGAACGACGTCGATGGTTTCGTGGCAAAATTCGTGCCGAAAGACTGTGAGGTCGAGGACGTGGTGGAGTTTACTAGATCGTTGCGCGAGGATGGCGAGCGGTGGGAACTTTTACGTAGCGAGATCGATGCTATCAACGCAGGCGCGCCGCGCGCGCGATTGATCGCGGGTGATGAGATGAAACGCGCGGAATTTCGGTTTGAGATGCCAAGGCGAGACGGAGAAGACCTGGTCATCAATCGCGAAGTCGCGTTCGTCAACTACGCCGAAGACGGCGAACCGAGCGACTGGCGAGCTGAGGGTTGATGGATACACGGTACCGGTATCTTTCTAAATAAAACACTAGCTAGCACTCTGTTTCGTTCAAAGGTTCGGATGCGCGACGTGAAACGCAATCGGCTCGAGCTGACGCGTCGGATCGAGAGAGCGCGCTAGCGGCACCGCGAGGGTGTCGTAGTTGTGCTTCAGCAAGCTACCCACTTTGCGAAATTCTTTTACCCACGCCGTGGCGGCGGCTGAGATTCGCTTGGCCTTTTCAGGGTCATCCCTCACTTCTTGAACGAGCTCTTCAAAGTTACTGAAGTCCTCCTTCAAGGGATAGTAGTGTTCGTACGGCTTGAGCAGATCAAAGTACGAATCCTTCATCGACGTGACGTGATGAAAGAGGACCCCGGGCATGGCAAGCTTGGGGATGACTCCACTCCACGTCGTCCCACCGCCGCCGCCAAGATCTAACTGATAGCGATACTTGCCAAACGTATCTTCTTCGATGTGCTCCCTCGTGTCCAAATGAAGCGGACCGGCAGCGTGACCCCCCCCCCAGTTGAAAAATTTGGCATCGATGAGCGATGAGTTTAACTTACTCATGAGCACCGCTTTCATTCGCGGCCCGATTCTATTGCCGGCGATCAAAGATTTCATTTTGCCTTCCCTATCTGCCGAAGACGCGATTTCGTTGAAGAAACTCTCGCCTTCCGGCTTCGAATTTGGCCATTTACCAGAAAGGAATACGTAATCGCTCCCTCGCCAGATGGCTTTGTCGATCAAGTTGTCCCATTCGTAATCACTCTTATTCTCCATGGCATCAATATTGAAAAGCCCGTAGTATCTGCAGTCCAAACTGGCCGCACTGCTTCCAGCACTGCGATCGCACTTCGACATGTCGTCTTTCGTCGACGCCATCTCCAAAAACTCGCACGTAGGTTCCATATCTGGCGTAACATCGAGAGTAGGCGACGGTCCCAACGTCTTATCGATGTCCATGCAATCGATCAGTACGAGTAAAGTCGCCGAGTGCATCGTCGGAAGCGTCGCTTTGTTAACTGGAGAACTTCCGAAAGCGTATATCGTGTCCCACTTTTCAAAATCACAGTGATCCTTCGCATATCCATGCGCACTGCACGGTGTGTGCGGACAATCGGTAGATGTGAAGAGTATTTCGAACGGCGCCGATCCCGGGGTCAGCCTCGACGGGTAATACCTTTCGATCGTTCTTTGTAGTAGAGCACCGGACCACTTGTCTCGAGTTTTTCCAGCCCCTGGATGTGTGCGAAACCCGTTCGTCGGATCCCACTTCAAGCTCCCGAGTCCATTCCCGTACTGCCGAACTGTAATGTTTTTTCCACCGCGCAATAAATTGGACGTCCCCGCGTACGCGACGAGCGCGGCCGAAACGAGCGCAGACGCGACGTTCAACACCCTTCGGCCGGTCCGCGCGGAAACGAACGCGCGCGGACCTAGGACCGCTGCATCCAAAGCCGACGAAGAGGCGCGCGTGTTAGTAGTGTCATTCTGCGCGTCGTCATCGCCCGTTCGCGACCGCGCGACCAAAGGTTCGCGCTCGGTGACGTTCATCGCGCGTCGGACTCCGGGCGAGGCTGTGAGTGTGGTCGGTGGCGACGTTGAAGGCGACGCGTGGCGAAGGGAACGAAGGAACGACCTTTATTACACATGAAACGATGAGCAATGGTGTTGTACAGGATTCAAATCGCACCGCGAGCGTTCGCGCGCCCCGCGCGCCCGGTCGCCGCGACGCGGTCGAGAGCGCGTTCACGTCGCCCCCGCGCGTCCCGCGGCGGCGGCCGCCGTGGCTGTCGTCGTCGCCGCCGCCGACTTTCCGAAACTCGTCCAACCTCCCAATTGTGCCTTCACGTGATCTTCCACAGATTTCGCATTCGTCGTGAGCACGTACGCGAGCGTCAGCATCGAAGCCCCGACGGCGGCGGCCAGGACCAGGCTCACCGTCAGCGCCCACGCGGCTTCGCGGCGGCGATTCTGAAGTAAAGGCGTGGACTCATCGCGCCCGTCACCGCCGATCGCCGCCGCGAGCGTGCCGTAAGATTTCTTCATCGCTCCCGCGCGCGCCGTCCTCGTTCACGCGCGCCGTGGCCGCAGATCGTCCACGCGTGTGTGTTTTCGACACGACGATCGGGGTGTTACGATGTTCTTCGACACCCGCGGCGCTCGATGCGCGCGGCTTCGCGCGCGTTCGCAGCACGCCGCGCGCGCTCGAGGGATCGCTCGTCGATCGCGCGCGCCGAAGCGTTCCGCGTCGTCGTCTCGCGCGCCGCGCGTCGCGACGCGCGCGTTCGGTCGTGACGTCGCGACTGTGAATATACACGGTGCGTGACGACATCGCAATACGTGCTGCGTTTCGATAAAAAATTCTAGGGTTCGGCCAACGCCGGGACGCGCTCGAAATCGCGATCGCGCGCGTTCGTTTTCGTTTTCGTATCGATACGGTGTATCTCTGCGCGCCGCGTCATACACGCACTCGACGCGCACGATGTTCGCCGCTACCTCGCAGACCACGATCCTCCGCGCGGTGCGTAAAACTCGTTCCCTCGCGTCGACGCCGCGCGCGCGAGGCTTGGACGCCGCGCGCGCGCGCGCGACGAACCCGAGGCCGAGACCGTTCGACGCTGCGTCGGATCGCGCCTCGATCGACGAGTGATCGCTCGGCGAGCGTGGGCGCTTTGATGGCGCTGACGACGCGCGCGATGCTTCGAACGCCGACTGACGATCACTACGAACGATGTTCCGAACCACAGACGGCCAAGCCGACCAACGCGCGACGCTCGCGCCGCGTCGCGACCGCGGCCGCGGCGGATAAGCAGGAGTCGCGCCGCGCGGCGCTCGTCGCCTTCACCGCGGGTACGTACGATTGTCGCCACGCGCGCGAAACTCGGCTTTCGACGCGATGAAAAGTTTGAGACGCCAGAGTGCGCTCGCCATCGACGAACGAAGGCGATGCTCGAGTGTTATATCAACGACTGACGACGAACTCGACGTTTCCTCGACGCAGCGGCGTCCATGGCGGCCAAGTCGGCGTTGGCCATCACCATTCCGTCCCAAGCCAGTAGCGGCGGTCTCGGCCGCGAATCCGGCATGGCGTTCTCCTCCACGCAAGCGTCGAGCTCTGGTTACACGTTGGAAGGCACGAAGAAGACGGGCATGTCGGTGAAGACGAAGCGCGGCACCCTCGCGTCCGTCCGCGCGGCCGCCGAGGCGGAAGTTAACGCGCCCAAGGCTGCGGCGGCGAAGCCGGCGAAGGGTAAGAAATAAGAGGATAGTGAGGACGGTGGTCGCTACTACGTATTTCCACTTAGATGCTACAAAAGACTATGCTAATGTTTGTAGGAGCAACAGGCGTGACCTAATAAATATTACTCATCACGACGCCGTCTCGGACCTAATATCCGATACCCCCGTCGTCCCGCGATCCACGCACGTGCGCAAGTAATGAGTGTACCGCCTCGCACGATGCAAAAATGCTCGCATGAAGTGGAAACGCGCGAAGAAGCGCCATGTTCAAGCCTCGAAACAGCACCATCGGTCCTTCGCGCGAGACAGATTTCATCGCGCAATCGAGAACGCCTGAGTACACACCGGGCGCCGCGGCTTGAATCCTACTCTTAGTGACATCCAGCGGATACGTCAAGAGCCATTGGACCGCACCGGCGCTTCCGCCCGCGAGCACGATAGCGGCGGCTCGCGTCGACGGCGGCGCGTCTCGAGCGTCGACGCCATCTCCGCACAACTTTCGCATACACACGCTCTTCAAACGGTCGTACGTAAGAAAGTACACAGCACACTGAGGGATCTCTCGCGCGATCGTCGCTCCGGTACCGGCGAATATTCCCTTCATCACGCCATGTTCTCGCGCGAGCGTAAACGCCGTCGAAGTCGCGCTACGATATCGCCCGCTGTCGCAATCCACGACTTGTTGGATCGTTTTCAATCTCTCAGCCGGGCCGCGCACGAAGCTTGACACTAAACCCGCAGATGCTCCGCTGACCACTCCTGCAAGCGTGGTAGATGCCGCCTCGGCTCCGAAGGCTTCTTCTATCGAGTCACGTACGTACGCGTTGGTGCTAAACGCCACGGCGTTGATGGCGCCGTACGCTAACATCGGCGCCGTGAGACCGCGATACAGACCACGTGCACCGTCCTGTGCCACCAAACTTTTCGCCACACACATCGCTCCCCTCGTCGTGTTCACCATCGCCGTCGTCACGGCCGGCGCCGGCGCTTGGAGTCGCGCCTTCACAGTGTCCAGCGGGTGCACCAACGCCAATCCAACCATGCCCGCAACTTGCCCGGCGATGGCGTGATCGTATGCGCTCACGTGTCTGTGTTCCATCTTTGGAGACTCAGCTCGCGCACGTGCGCCGAGCGTGGAGGTTGATGCGTCCGACGTCATCGACCGTCCGGCGGCGCGCGCGATGTCGTCGTTGAGCGTCAGTTCTCGCGTCGTCATCGACGCCGACGTCGACGCGGACGAAACATCGATCGCAGACATGTCGCGCGCGCGAGCACGCGTGTGCGCGCGCGAGCACGCGACGTTCGCGCGTCGCGATGCGGCCGATGGACTGCGAGCAGGCTCATCTTGAATCTCTCGATTTTATCCTGTGCCCCGAACAGGTGGAGGTGGAAGTATTACATGTATTGCACGTTTGTGTTGCACGCGTCGACCCACGCGTCATCGTTCACGCGCGACGCGCGTTTCGCACTCATTCTATTCAATCGTCGTCGCATCAGAACGTCGTCTCCGGAGGCCCGCCGCGTCGGAGGAATGACAACCAACGCACCGACTCGAGCCTCTTGACGAGGGAAGCTTCAAAAGCGCGCTCGCCGTGATTTGTCACGAGCGACCACGAGCTTTCGTCCGGGATGATTTCTTGAAATAAAAGATCGACATCGCCCTCGTTATCAACGACGCGCATAGACTTGCCCTCGATCTCGCTCAACGTTTTAATCTGCAGCGACATCTTCTGCGAGCCGGGGCCGAAGACGCACGCGACGTCCGCCTTCGTGGTGTGCGCGGGTACGCGAACCTTAAGAGTCACTTCTTCGTCGTCTTGACTCCATTCGAAATCCTGGTGCGGACCCGGGCGCTGTGAAGGATCTAAGGGCGCCTTGGGCGCGGCTTCGGCGTCTAAGTCTACCGCGCCTTTGGCCTTGAACTCGGCCATGGTGCGCGCGATGTCGCCGACGTTTTCTTGGCGTTCGACCGCCAACGTCTTGGCCTTCATTATCCACGCCGCATCGCTCGAGCACTCGTCCAACGTGAAATCTAATCTTTTGAACTGATCGTCGTCGTCGAATATCCGCGCTATGAACGCGTCACCGAGTACTTGCTGCGGTGACCCCGCCTCGGCGCTCATGCGACTCGCTCGCACGTTGGTCGGCAAACCTTTGGATATTCCTCGATCGTCCACGTACATGTTCACGTGCACGAACCCGGTTTTTTTCGACCCGGGCAATAAAGGCACGGGTTGCGCCATCTGCATCGACAGCGCTGCCGCCATCATATCGTCCGACAGCGTCTTCGCGCCGCCGCCGCCGCCGCCGTCGCCGTGGCTCTCCAGCTGCGCCTTTAGTATTTCCTTTTGTTTCGCCTCGTCTCGTCCGTGCGCGCCGTCTTTCGCGCCTTCGACGCGAAAGTGTAGGCGCAGCGCGTCGAGCAAGCACTCCATCTCTCGTTCGCGCGGGATGACCATCACGCGCTCCTCCATAGCGCGCGTCTCGTCCCACGGCACGAACACGTAGCGAAACGCCAACCGATCGACGCTGACGTCGTCGTTCGCGGTGCCGAGCAATCCGCGCGCGATTCGATCATCGCTCGCGTTCGTCGTCATCTTCACCCCAGCGCGTCGCGCAGTGTCGCATCGGTCCGTCGAGCGTCGCGTCCGCGCACGGCGCGCAGCGGCGCGGGCGAGCGTCACGTCGCGACGCGCACGGACGCGGCACGCGCGCGCGGTGCTCGGACGGCGCCCGGACGCGACCAGACGCGCGCGACCGCGAGTCTCGTCGTAGTCGCGCGAGAGAGAGAGCTCGAGCGCGCGCGCGCGTTCGCGTGCGCGGTCGTTCGTTCGTTTGATTGATATTTGGATTAGATTCGACGTCGGTCGTTTCGTCGAGGCGCGCGCGCGACGACGACGGCGACGAACAACGTCGAGCGGTGACGATTGATCGCTCGAGCGGACGCGGGACGAGCAGCGGGAGTGCGGAAACGCGGCGAACGAGCGCGATGGCGTCGGCGAGCGCGAACGCGGGCGCGGCCGCTGCGCCCGAGCGCACGCTCGGCACGGTATTTCGCAAGGTATTGAAGACGCTTTGGGTGCTTTTGTGCGCGCTGATCGTTATAGCTCTGCCATTCGTGTCTTACGACATGAAGAAGCATGATTATCAGACGCATTACATCGCGTGGTTCATCGCGTTTGTCTTCGTCGCGTTGTCGTTGCCAATCACGCTGTACGAAGTGACGCAGCACCTGGAGAATTATCGTGCGCCGAGATTACAGCGACACGTGATCAGAATATTGTTCATGGTACCAATTTACGCCGTGAACGCGTGGTTGGCGTTGAGATTCAGGTCGAACACGATTATTTTCGATACGGTTCGCGAGTTTTACGAAGCTTACGTCATCTACAACTTTTACACATATTGCATCGTGTATCTTCAAGAGTTTTGTTCACCTGGGCTGTCGTACATCGTCGCGCGTAAGGCGACACAGCCGCACATTTGGCCGCTGAACTTGTTCCTGCGCGCACCCAGAATGGGTGAGCCTTTTCTGCGACTTTGTCGGCACGGGGTGATCAACTACGTCGTCGTGCGACCGGTGACGAGCGCGGCGGCGTTCATAGCCGACGGCAATGGCGTGTACGGTGAAGGGCAAATCTTGAATCCATGGGTGGCGTATCCTTACTTGGTTTTCATTAACAACTTGAGTCAGGCGTGGGCGATGTATTGCTTGATTTTACTGTACAAGGTGATGTACCGAGAATTGGCCCCGATAAACCCGTTTTGGAAATTCGTCAGCGTCAAAGCCGTGGTCTTCTTTTCCTTTTGGCAATCCATGGCGTTCGCGGTGCTCGTGAAGACGGGGATTATTTCCGCCGACGATCAAGCGTGGGCATCCGATTACGACGCCGCGGAGTTGGCGAACGGTATTCAGGCGTTTTTCATCTGCATAGAGATGTTCTTCGCCGCCATCGCGCACTCGTACGCGTTCCCACCAGAAGAGTACAACATGGGCCAAGCCGCGGCTCCACAGAGGAAGTTTAGCGAAAACATCATCGAACTTTTCGATGTGCGTGATGTGTACCAAGACATCAAGAACTTTTGGCAGCAACATCGAGATAGACTGACGGGAAACTACAATCCTGGTGTCGCTTCGCCCGTACCGTTGCATCGATCGAATATCGCTCGAGATCGTAGGCACGAGGATCAAGGTGATCGAGCGATGATGGACATGAGCGCTGGACATGGTAAGTCACTAGAAGAAATCGAAACCGAAACACTGCTCTCGCACGCCGTCGGCGACGATCAGTTTGAACTCGTTGTGAGTAGCGGCGCCGATGGTGACGAAGCCATCGTCATCGACAGCGTTTCCTCCGACGGAGGATTACTTCCACTCCACGCCGAGCGCGCTCGTTCGCACGATGCCTAGGATGAATCGTAGTTCGCGCACCATTAGCACAATTAATGTAACTTCTAGGCTCAGCATTCTATTCCATCTGACAACCGGAGAAGCCAACCTCTAACCGCCGAGGCGCCGCACTCTATGACTGGTCACACCGACGCGGTCGTGGAGCGCAATTTCAACCGATGGCTCGAGCGCGTCCAAGATAACCCCGTGCGCTTTCTCTCGCGTGCCGAGAACGACGAAGGTTCGGGCGTCTCGCGCGCGTTTTTCCTCGACGTCCGCGATGCTCAGCACTTTGCCTCGACTCGACTTCGATGGTCCTCCAACGTCCCTCTGCGCGCGCTAGACGAAGGTGCGGCGTATTTAATACCTCCTCGTACCGCGCGCTTCGCGCTTATTTGCGACGCCGACGCCAACGTGGACGAAGCTGCGAAGAAATTCGAGAGCGACTTCAAAGGCGTCGCGTGGTCGCTCGAAGCTGCGTTCGCGGGGACACCGGCGTTCTTCGACGCGTGTGCTGCGATCGACGAAAGCGACGCCACAGAGTCAAAATATAATGGGTTGTTTGAAGTAGTTCGCGGCGGTGGTACGCCCGCACCTCGCGATCGACTTCGACTTTGGCAGCCGTCGCCGGAACTCGCGAGGTGGTTGCCGAGCGTCGAGCGCAAGATGGATGCTTTCAAAGACGGCAGGCGACCGACGTGCTTGGACGTGGGATCAGGCGCGGGACGAGATGCAGTGTGGGTGGCGAGTCGCGGATGGAACGTCGTGGCGATCGATAACGATAAAAGGGGATTGGATCGGTGCCGCTCTTTGGCAGAACGACACGGCGTGGAGGCGAGCGTTCGAACGCTCGATTTAGATTTGAACAAGCGTGCGTCCGAAGAGACGCTCGCTACAATCGACAAAATACTCGCACTTGAGTCATGGTCGCCCGTTTTAGCCGTATACGCGGTGAGATATCTTCATAAACCGTTCGTACGAGACCTGCCACGGATGTTGCCGAACCGAAGCGCGGTGTTGTGGTTTCATTTCATGCGGGGATGCGAGCGCACATCCGTCGGACGACCGACGAAAGACCGCGATTTGCTCGAGCCAAACGAGCTGCGTGACGTATTCGCACTCTGGGATGTCATCATCGACGACGTAGTGGAGCTACCAGATGGGCGGCCGGTGAGCTCGTTTGCGGTGGTACGCGGTGCAAAGGAGGTGTAAATTTACAAGGTGTAATGAACGGAAAAGTAGCTAGCTTGATAAAACCTTAAGTGAACCCGAAGCGTTCTCCTCGCCCGGCAATCGCTTCTCGTTGTCGTGCATGATGAGCACGAAGAGATTACCCTTGTCGCCTCGCGAAACGCGCACTTCGTCGTCGACGTAAGTAATGTCCAACGCCCCTCGCGCTCGCTCGGGTGCGGTGACTTTAATCAAACCACCAAACACAAAAAACTTCTTAAACTGTACCTTGACCGCGGAATCGCTCGTGGGCGTCAACTCTGCGGCTACGGCGTTGTAAAACGGCCACGTCTCGCGATTTCGAGCGCGCAACGACTCGGCGTCGATTGTTTGGTAAATCTTCCCGCTCGGGCGTAAAAAAGCCGGCTTTTTCGTACCTAAAATGCTCGCAGACGTCGTGTAAACCAATTCCCACTCGCCGTTGATGCACGGTGCGGCGAGTGATTTCGGGTTTGGATTGAGCGCTTCGAGCGCTGTTGCCAGAGCGTCCACGTGAGCTTTTTCCTCATCGCTCGCCTTCACCCCGCGCTCGAGCGGTTCGATCGCGCTCAGCAGCGCTCTCTTCGCATCCTCTCGCGCTTGCGCGTCGGGCGCCGATGCAGTCGCTCTCGTCAACGTCTTTCGCGCCGTCGATGTTGTCGAAGTCGTCAACTTCTGCGTCAACTTCGGCGTGTTGGCCGACGACGAAGACGCCGTGCCGCCACGCGTGCGCGCACCGATGGAGCGTGGAGCGACGTTCATCGTCGTTACCGTCATGGCGCGCATCGTGCTCGAGCGTCGCGTTCGACAGTGAGGAACGGCGTGCGGAGCGGTGCGGTGCGGTGAGGATAATCTTCTACTTCGTGGTATCACACAAGAATTGGTTAAATTGATTTTACGTCACGAGCGGCGAGCGAAAAGCGAACATCTGTCTAGCAACAATTAAGCTTCATCGACGCTCATCACAACGCCTTCGGCGGCTTGCATCTTCTCTCTGAACTGGCGACCCATGTCCTCAGCGGTCTCGAACACCGCGGCGGGGTTGCGAAGCATGTCGCCGTGGTTTTGCTCAAGCTTCTTCGTGCTGAGCGACAAACGGCCTTTCTCGGCATCCTTGGACATGACCAACACCTTGATGCGGTCACCCGGAGAAAGCACGTTTTCGACGGCGACGATGCGCTCGTGCGAAATTTGAGAAATGTGCAACAATCCACTCTGACCGCCGACGTCCACAAACGCGCCGTACGGCTTCACCGCTTGCACCATGCCCTCCACGACGTCGCCAACCTCTAAGCCTTCCGCGGACACCATGTCCGTCGCCAACCGATGCGAAAGCACGAGTCGGTTCTTCTCCTCATCAACCTCGATAAACTTGAACGGCAATTGTTGACCGATCAACTCCTCGCGGTTGAGCGTCCGCACGCCGATGTGGCTTTGCGGCACGAAACCGCGAAGCTTTTCAACTTCAACGAGCAAACCGCCACGGTTAACGCTCAAGACGTCACCAGTGAGTGCGGCATCATCCGCCTGCGCCTCGCGGCAGCGATCCCAAGCCTTCGCGAGCTCCATGCGGCGCACCGAGAGCGTCATGCAGCCCTCGCCGTTGTCGTCCTGAATGATTTCGAAGTCGTAGTCGCAATCGATGTCGAACACCGCCGCAGCCTGCGTTTGCAAAAAAACATCGCGCGCGTGATTCGTCAGTCTCGCGGTCCCTGGTATCGTCGCAATTTCTCCCTCGTTCGCGCTGGATCGCCGTCGTCTCTCTCTCGCGCGGCGACCTAAAAGCCCTAGGTTTTATCCCGTGCCGTCGCGTCGCCGTCGTTCGTTGCGATACGATGCGATCGCGCCCGCGCGCGCGCGTGGCGACGAATAAAACGAATATATACTCACGTTGCGCACGTTTCCGAGCGATGCCTCGGACGTCGGGCACAAAGCCTCGCTCTTCGCCCCGATTTCAACCCACGCCCCTTTCGCGTCGCACGCCTTGATTTTCCCGCTGATGACGTCCCCGACCTTGTAGTTGTACTGGTACTTGTCCAACAACGACGCGAACTCGGTGTACGCCGCGCCGGTCTTACCGACGTCCACGTCCTCGCTCACGATCGCCTTGCGAACGATCGCGCGCGCGGGCGCTCTTTGCGCGCCGTGCGTCGAGCGCGACGAGACGAGGCTCGCGCGTCGCGCGCTCATCATGGAGGTGTGCGTCGTCGTCGTGGCGAGCATGGCTGATACGAACGAACGAAAACTTGTTTCGATGTGCGTCACCGCGCGCGGCGAGGCGTCGACGTGTGCCGACCGCGCGGGCGCCGAATCGCGTCCTCGCGGCGGCGAGACGTCGAAGCCCCCATCGCGGGCGGCGGGGATGGTGGGGGAGTGTGATGGCTTTATTTTGTGTCATTATGCGTACACGGAGGCGATCTGTGAGATAAGTACGTCATAAATCACGTCACGACTGAATACACACATACGCGTACAGACGTCGTTATCGGACATTCGGCGCGACGGTGGATTCTCGCCTCGACGCAATCGCGCGCTGCACAGGACGAAGTGCGTCGCACGTGAAACGCGCGAGATGTCCACGGCGGCGGCGCGCGCGCTCGCGGCAGTCGTCGATGCAGAACGGAGCGGTACGTCGAGGGCGCGGCGCGACGCACACGCGCGATGTGCGCGCGCGATGAGATGAAGGAATCGCGTTTGGATGCTGATGCCGATGATTGACGCGACGAACGATGGATGGCGGACGCGTCGACGCATTCGACGACGACGCACCGCGAACGAATCGATCGCGATCGATGCGCTCGTAGACTGACGCGGGTGATGACGCACACGCAGTGACGAACGTGGCGAAAGGGCGGGTGTTGAACCGAATGGAGGAATACGTCGACGTCGAGCGTCGCGAAGACGGCGAAGACGCGAGCGCGTTGGAGGTGCGATGATGACGACGCGCGCGAAGTGACACGAACCCTCGCGCGTGAAATGACGTCTGATGCGTCGCAAACGGTCCGAGACTGACGATTCTACGGTGCGGATGCCGACGACGTACCCAATCTAGGTGGCGCCGATTACCGTGTACGAGACAAAATACGTCGAGGCGCAGTTGCGAATGATCGCCGTGAACGATGCTTTCATATGTTACGGTATTCGAAACGGGTTGATTCGAGTGTTTTCTAGAAAGTCTGGCAATGTGCGATCGTTGCTTCGCGGACACTCCGATTCAATCTCGACGCTCAAGTTTTTGGCGAACACCGACGTGTTGCTCTCGGTGGACGTGCGAGGACGGGTGATGGTTCGCAAGTTGAGTTTACAAGGCGCCGACGATGGGGCCTCGATCGATGTGAGCGACGATAACGATGCGGGATGGACGATCGGTTCGCAGAATTTGGTAGACTTCGACTTCGCAGTGGACACCCCGGACGGGCACCTGCCGCCGTCGGCGTGCTGGCTCCCGCTAGATTCGCGAAAACCCGGCAAGTGTGAATTCGCCCTGAGCGCGGGGACGTGCGTGGTGTGCTACGAGTGCTCGCTGATGAAGAAAGGGGATGCAATTGCGGCTGAGATCGATCTCAACGCCCCGCCAGCCATGGATGGTTTACAGGTGATCGAGTTTGATGCCCCGGTGTCTTGCGTGGACAGCGCCCCCGCGGGTCGCAAGCTCGTCGCCGCGAGCGAGGGCCGTGCGTACGTTTTGGTGAAGGAGGACGGTGAAACGGAGTTTGAGTGCACGGATACACTTCCATGGACGGTGGAAACCGCCGTCTTCGCCTCGGCTGAACGCGTAATTCTGGGTAACGATAATAACTCAGAGTTGATCGTCGTCGACGTGACGCAAGAAACTCCTTTCGCGGTGCAGCGCGTCGTCTTTAAGTCAGACAGCGACAAACTTTTCAATGTATGCTTGCAGCATAACCCCGAAACAGGAATCGTATTGCTTTCGAACACGCGTATGAACACGGTGTACGCTTTACACTTCGAGAAGAGCTTTGATTACATTGCGCGCTTTGAGGCGTCGCAACCGATTTTGAGCTTTGACTCCCACGTGAAGTACGATGGCGACGGCGGTGCGACGATGCAATTGTTTTGCTTACAGACGCAAGCGATTCAAACCTTGTCCATGCCGGTTGAAGCATGCATTCCACCAGACGGAGCTCTCGAGGCGCTCGGCTCGTTGGGTACGCCCAAGACGAAAGGTTCGCTCGAGCACTCATCTTCAGCCACTCTGCTCACTCCGGATATGTTTGGCGGCGCTGAGCTCGCCGGCGACGAGGAGGACGAAGAGGAAGAGCGTGCAGCGGTAGTTCCGTCGAAAAAGGCTGCTGCGGCCCAACCAGCGTCGTCCGAAGAAAGCATGGGTGAGTCTGGTGCAGAGGAAGAAGAGGGAGAAGATGAAGAGTTTGAGTCTGCCAACATGAGTGAGAGCGGCGCTGGTGCGATTCCCGTCGCCGCCGCGTTCGATATGAAGCAGTTGAGAGCGACTATTCGTAACGAAATGCGCGAACTTCTGAACGAAGTTCGCGATGAGCGTCGTCTGGCTGCAGAAGAGCGCAAGGCAGACATGGAACGCGCTCGTAAGGCGAACGAAACCGCGGCAGCCAACTTGAAGCGAGACGTCACGAATGCTATCGCGGCTCTGTTGCAACAACATTCCGTGGACAATGCGAAGACTTTGGAAGCTGGCATCGGACGCGCTCAATCTGTTGCTGCAACAAGCGCGCAAACTGCGATGAAGTCCATCGTCGGTCCATCCATTGACGCCGCTGTTCGAGCGCAGATGGAAACCTCCGTCGTGCCAAAAATGGAAATCGCGTGCTCGACGATGTTTACGCAAGTCAAGCACACGTTTGAACGAGGTATGGCTGACTTGAACACCGAGCTTCTCGCTGCGAGAGAATCTGCGGCAATTTCTCAAGCGACGCCGTTCGTCTCCGGTTTGCGCCAGGCGACGACCGAGGTTCGCCAAGCCGCAACAGCTTTGATGACCGATATCCCAAATCAAGTCGCGCAAGCCATGGCGAAGGTCACGGCGCGCGCACCTTCGGGCATGGGCGCACCTCCCGGGATGGCCCCAAAGAGCGTGACGCAAGGTAAGACGCTCGCTCAAATCGAACAGCGCTTGGACCCAACTGTGGAGATCAGCAAGTTGCTACAGGCAAACCAAATCGACCGCGCGTTCAATCTGGCGCTCAGCATGAGCAAGGTTGAAGTCGTCATGTGGCTCGTCAACCAAGTTGCGAGTGATCGAATCTTTGGCCAAACACCGTGTCCGTTGTCGCAAGGTGTGCTCTTGTCGCTTGTTCAGCAGCTTTCGAGCGATTTGACGACGCCAGACGCGCCCAAGAAGCTCGATTGGATTCGAGATTCTTGCCTCGCCGTCGATCCGGCGGATCCCGTGTTGCGGCAACACATGCGGCCGGTGCTCAGCACGGTGCACCAGTCGCTCATGGCTGCGGCCAATTCACCGACGAGTGCGCCAGAAGTACGCGCGGGGACACGATTGTGTATCCACGTCGTGAATTCCATGTTATCTTCTTTGTAAGCCAAGGATTGTTATTTTCATCTATCGCTTCCACGTGACCACGCGAGAGCATCTCGAATTATTCACACGCTCGCGC
>Ga0228649_1000034_pt1 | contig 49495 bp, 11 predicted proteins | sample 61DmetaG_FD_190074 | JGI IMG/M metagenome (GOLD analysis project Ga0228649, IMG submission 190074) | Seawater microbial communities from Monterey Bay, California, United States - 61D | ecosystem: Environmental > Aquatic > Marine > Coastal | place: USA: California | collected 2016-10-31 | reverse complement strand
TCTTCGGGCTCGCACGGCGTCTCGCAGTTCGGGCACACGAACGGCTCCGGCGCGCAACGCGGGCAGTGTTTCTTGCCGTCGACGTCGCTGATCGCGACTTCTTCGGGCTCGCACGGCGTCTCGCAGTTCGGGCACACGAACGGCTCCGGCGCGCAACGCGGGCAGTGTTTCTTGCCGTCGACGTCGCTGATCGCGACTTCTTCGGGCTCGCACGGCGTCTCGCAGTTCGGGCACACGAACGGCTCGTCTTCCGGTTCATCCTCCCGCAAGCACTCGTTGCAATATTCCAAATCATCCGGACCGATGACGATTTTATTCGGCGGCTCTACGGTGATTCCGCAATTTGGACAGTTGACATCCTTTTTGCGAGGACAATTTGGCGCTTCATGATCCGTCATACCGCAGATGGAGCAGCGCGAATCCGGCATGACGAGGTTCTTGCGCGCCAACTCATCGCTCGGCTCTTCGAGCACCGCATGCACACTCGGCGACTCCGCGAGCGGTTTTCTCTCTTGTGCTTGTTTGAATTGTGCTTGAAGCGCTTCCGATGGCTTTACGGTTGGATTCGCGCGGAAGCAGAAATCGCCAAACGCGAGCATAAACTTCTTCGCGTCCAGCCGGCTCCCTTGGCAGCACAAGTACCCGTCAGGTTTTTCATCGATGGCGTGCACCCAGCCATGTCGAGCGCCGTGGTACACCCAATCAGGAGTCGACGTTGAGAAATCGCTGTAGGTTCGGAAGACCAATTCACCAAACTTGTTCAATGGACTCTCGGCACCGACGGCCCACATTGTTGCAGCCTTGAACTCCATCACTCCCATGCCATCCTTGTCGGTGAAAGCCTTGTACACAGTGCTCACAGCGCGGATGTCCTCGTCAGACGATTTGCCTTGCTTCTTCATAGCCGTCGCAAATCTCGCTTGTGCTTCGTATGCTTCGACGATATGATGCGCCTTAGGGCGAAGTATGCGTTCAATCAGCCAGCGCGTTGCGCGAGCGACGCCTCTATCTGTCAATGGCACGCGATGACCGTAGATGATCCAAGCCATGAAGACGAGGGAAGTGAGGAATTCATCCAGGTGCATTCCCCAAGCGTGCTTGATACGCAGCTCCAACCTCGGACCTTCGCTCGGACATAGCGATCCTTCAACTGAGCCAGTCTCTCGATCGAGTGTGAGACACTTGGCGAGAAGCTCGGGCGCCTTGACGGTATCGAATACCGATCGAACGACGGCTGAGAGCTGATTGTACTGCGAGTTCGGTAGTTTGTCCTCAATCTTGCAACTCGAGATGAGGTACATGAACTGACGGTAAGACATGAGCAAGTGATCATCCGCACCGACGCGCGTTTCGTTGTCACTCGGACCAGACGGAATCGACGCGTATGTTTTGAACAAACCCTCCAAAAATGTCCAGTGATTGCGAATCTCGCTCCAGACGTAATAGTTGCCATCTTCGGGCTCGAAAGAAGTCAGCACATGGTTCGGTTTGCTGATACCCTTGCGAGTAAGCGGAGCGGCATCTTGGATGAGCTCCTTACCATTGTTGCGGTAACGCAGAATCGTTCGTTCAAGAGGTTTTGAATTGCTGTCCGCAAGCATTCTGCGCAAGTCGAGCACCGTCATTTCCGGATTTTCGTGAACAAGATTAGATTGGAGCACCGGTTGCGCCAACACTGGCCCTTCTTCAATATCCGGTCGAGCGTACATTCGTTCATCTTCATCGGGATCCCTTGCCTCTTCTGGGTCATCTTGAAGAATCAACCACGCTGTCGTCTTGGCCAAATTACCGCGGCGGTTCTCGAGCTGCACCTCCGCCTTCCATTGAAGATTCTCGAGCTTCACTGTGTTGTGAGTGTCGAGCAGCTTGCCTTTGTGCGAGATATCAAATTTACTTCCAGTGACAGCAGGAAGCTCGTCTTCACCTGCGAACTCGCCCCGATCGCGCATGTCTCGCAATTCTGTGGCGAGCTTGGTGTGAACGCTTGAGACTTCCTCCTTGAGACGAACGGGGACGTACACGTTCCATCCTAAATCTCTCGATCGATCCGGGTCTTCTTCCTGAATGATGATGGTTTCTCTCGTACGGAAGTGTCGTTCTCGCTCTTGTTTAATTCGCGACACCTCTTCGTCGTCTTGCTGGATGACGACGTACAAGTTGCCGTGACGAGCGCAGCGCTCTCCGGGCTCGCATTCGCAGAGGCAACAGAAATCGTCGTAGACGTCGTCGAGGTCAAGGTGCCACGGCAACACGTCACCGTCTTCATCCTGCGCCTCTGCTTTCGCTTTTGCGAGACTTTCATCGTAAGCATCCCAATCAGGGTGAATATCACCAAAGTAACCCTGGAACCGAACAAAGTGCGTGCGTCCACTGACTTCGGATGTTTGGAAAAAGAGCTCCTCTTGGTCCAAGTCTGCCGCGTCGTTCGCATCCGTTTGAAAGGCTCTTCGAACGTTGTCAGCTTGTTGAAGTACCTCATACTCAGCGAGTTGCTTCTCTTCGTCCTCCTTCTCTTTCTCTTGCGTAGCGTGCGACTTCGCACGGGCGAGAGTGGAGTCTCGAAGTAAAAAGCGTTCGACCGACGGGTTGTGAGCGCCTGAGACGCCGCGTAAATCTTTTTGAGCCTGTCTGTAAAACTTGCGATAGAAGTTGTATCTCTTTTGAATCATCTTATTCTCGATGAAGAGTTGCACTTGTCGATTCATGTCCCGATTGTCCACCGCCGCGGCGCGAATCAGGCTTTGACGCACCGGGCGCGAGAGCATCTTGTAGAAAGATTTGGCTCTGTCGTCATGGGTACCCAGAATGGTCTCCACAGTCTTGTGTCGCCAGAGCGAGCGAATTCCTCGAGCGAATTCCATTCGCAGGTGCATGTCGAAATTACCACTGAAATACAATCCTTGATCACCTTCCGCGGACTCAAGCTGAAGAATCGCGCCCGCACTGGGGTTGAGCAGCGAAAGTGTCGGTTTCCATTCGACCCACTTGCGTTCGCGTAGCCACTGCGATGAGCGGTGCTCACTCACGACAATACTGATGACACGAGCGATAAAATTCTTGTAGGCCCGTCGAAGGTGCCAGTCAGCTCTCTTGAACCATTCCGCGCTGCTATAGGCTTCGTAAAAAATCCCTGCGCAGAAAACAAAGACAGCCACCGCAATGGTTTGCCACACGGCATTTCTGGCGTTGTCCTTTGTCCTTTGGTTGATGATGTACGACACCGGCGCTATTGAAATGACTGAAAGCATCAGTACGAGCACCATGGCGAGCAAATGTAAGCCAAGATACCGTTTTGCTTCGCTCGTTTTAAAAGGTCGCAAAATGACGGTCGCGAACGACACAGATATTACGAGTAGAGCGGTGAGCGCCTGCACGACACCGTTGCCATTTCTGAGCTCGTAGCCTAGAAGTTGAATCAAGCACAACGCCAATATTCGTGCCATCTCGTTCACACGATACCAAACGTAATCATCTGTGAACTGGAACGTTGCAAATCCAATCAAATCTCGTTTCCACAGCTTTTCCCATCCTCCCATGGCGTACTTTATTACCCAATACATGATGGCAAAGAAACCGATCGGGTACAGAAGCAGGGCGATCAAGGCGAGCGGGAACAGCTGTTGCCATTTCGTGCTTCCAGTCGTCGATGAGAAATATCCGAATCGCAAGTTCGGCTGCGCACGAATGTACCCAAACTTGTCCGTCACTGAACGATGAAATATGAAAAAGTCAAATGTCGCGATGATGACGGCGACATAAGTAATTTGAATGACGTTCAAAATACTTCGAAGCATTAAAACCCATCGCCTTTGACCGTTGCGAACCACCTCGACACTCGGCTGCGTTTTGATGTAAAATTTACCCCAAATGTAGGCGTACAGCTGTGCGATGCCGTACATCAGCGCAAGTCCAATTGCCGGCATGGCCATTAATGAGTTCCAGCGTGCCACAAAATCGTATTCAGTCAAACATTCGAGGCCGATGACTTCGGGGTTGAGCTGCAGTATGTAGCATAGCTGTAGCAGCAAAGTCAAGCCGGGATAATCGTTCCAGCCAAGATTGTATCTCCCAATAATCCCAACTTCTTGCAGAAACACAACGAGCGATAATATACGACAATAGACGATGTATCGAAAGCTCTGCTCGTCGATGAGCCAGGGCATCAAAATCGCCGAAAGCATCACCAAGCCGACGCCCGCACCATACAGCGTGTGCCCCAAAGCAGATCCGCACTTCAAACACTGACCATTGAGACGGTAGTAGCCCGTAACACACGTCTCACACGCGTCGTGAACATATCCCTCTGCGCACTGCACGGCATCCGCACTCGATCCGCCCGCGGCGATGGCGTCCACTTGCGCCGAGCCAGCGATGCCTTTCACACCGGGACACGCCTTATGGGGGAAGCACTGTCGCATGGAGATGGGTTGCTTGTACGAGCGCGTTTCAGGAGACACGACGTAGAAACCAGGCTGCGGATAAGGCACCGTGAGATTCGTCTCAGCACAATACGTCCAACGTTCGGGCGCTCCGTAGGAGTCGCTGTACTCTGGGCAAGGAAAGCAATATCCCGGCACGCCGTACCAACCGATGTTGCAGAAACATTGGTCCCTTGACGTTGCGCCTTGAACAGAGGTACTCCCAGCGGGACATGAAATGCAAGTTTCAAGTCCCGGGGTGTCGGAATAATACCCATTGCTGCATCGGGTACAGAAGCCTCGTTGCACGGTTCCGCCAGCCATACCCACCGGGCAGGCACGACAGGTGTGCGAGTTGATGGCGTCGGTGACTTGACCAAGCGGACAAATCGTGCACGTGCCGTAAGTCTTTGCGTTTGACGCATCACCAACGGCGCTTGCTGACTCTGTTGTGTAACCTAGCGCACAACCAACATGAATATTCAATGTTGCCTCCGCACTCACCAGGCTGCCGTCGTCGACTACGCGAATCGCGTACTTCTCTAAAGGATTCTGCCGAACCAACGTGGTGGACGGAAAGAATCCGTAGAGTAATGGCGGCGCCAAATAATAAAGCGTGATCGATGTCCCGTTGTTCAGCAGACCAACCTGATCGAGCGTTGCTGCCGTAATTTCGTCCACCGGTCGTCCAAATCTGTCGATTGATTTGTACCATCGACCTCTCCTACGCGTCGCCCAATCGCTTTGTGTGACGATCGGTTTCCACGTCAAGAAAAGTCTAAAGTATGGACCAGCGTCGACGTCGTAAGGCGAAAACGTAATCGGGGTCAAATCTGCATCTCCTAAGTCATCCGCCGCTCGGTCTCTATTCATCACCGCGTTCACCTCCATGTTTGCCAAAAATGGGGGGTCATTCACAGGTCTGATCGTCACGTTGACTGAGGCGGACGCCGCGAGAGTCGAGTCGTAACTGGACACGATAGAGAACTCAATACTGTCGGTCCCGGTGAAATTCGCGCTCGGCGTATAGTTGAAGTACTGAAAATTGAGATTTCCGTCATCAGTGTTGACAGAACAATTCCACCAATACTGCACCTCCACGTCATTGCACAGCTTTGTCACGGTGCCATTCTGCACGCCCGCATTCGTTACGGTGTAAGTTAAAGTGCCGGCATACTCCGAAGCCATGATCGTTCGCCCGAATCGACCCGTCATTGTCGTATCTTCATCCACCCAATAGTGCGAGACTACGCCGACGGGCTTTCCGGTGGCGGATCCGACGGCTACGACGACGCTGGCCACGTCGTACAAAGTCGTATCGGGCGTGTTATCCAAACTGTCATCCACACTGTAAATGAAATAATCATACCCAGTAAAATTAATGTCTGGTATATACTCGAACGTCGACGAATAAGCGACGGGACCGGCCGGAAGCTCGAGGGTTCCGTGCGCCGGCTGTTGACGAATCGTCCACGTGAGTCTGTCGCCGTCGATATCAGTCGCCGTCATAGGGCGGCTCAACTTGCTGCCCGTCGCGGTCGCATCAACCTGCGTACGCATTGGAATAATATCAGCCGTTGACTCGTAGCTCAATATTTGCTCACCGCCCGCGGCGACTGGTGCGTCGTTGCGTTTCGCGATATCCACTCGCGCCTCCTTGATATCCGTCGTGCAGCTATTGTTGTACAACGCCAGCACGGCGGGACTACAATCGACTGTGCCATCGGTGTCGAGACCGAGCGCTTGTGCGACGGTATATTCAACCGTTCCGCGAAAGGTGAATACGTCTACGCCGTTTTCATTCGGTTTGGGTTGATACGACACGACGCCGTATCCGGCGTTCATCTCGACTTGGAAAGTAGCCTCGACTGCTTTCCGAGGATCACAGACGGTGAATATGTTCGCCACAAACGGAATACCCGAGCGACTCGTGAACAAAGGGAGCTCTCGCTGCCAGAGAGGCCCATCTTCGTACGTGTAAAAGTTGACTACGTTTCCGGACGAGTTGCTCGTCACCGCCAACTGCGTCGCGTACGTCACCGTAATCGATTCTAATGCTAGTATGTCCGTCGGTATGTGTCCTACTTGATCTGCGCCGATGAACGTGGAGTCCGTCCCGAACGTTGCATTCGTGTTCACCGTGTTTTGCGCGTTCAGTAAATCAATCCATGCCGCTGGTGGCGGTGGTGGATACGCAGGCGACGGCGGCGGGCTGGGTGGCGGTGGGAACGGTGGCGGACTAAAGGGCGTGGGTGATGGTGGCGGCGGTGGTGATGGAATCCCCGAATCATTCTTTCTATCCCACGACCAAGTCGACGCACAGAGCGATAACGAAAGTATGAAGAAGAAATACAGGCAGAAGATGATGACGTTGTCGCTGAAGATGTAACGCAAGCGCTTCAGTGCCTTCTTCTTTGACGTGTACTTGTGCGTCTCATGGTTGCCGCGAAGCTTCAGGTGCACGTGACACGTCTGTGCAACGTTGATTCCATCGCCTAAGCGCCAACCAGGATCGACGAGACATCCCAAATAGAACAAATCCACGCTGTCCGGATCCGGCTGATGTTTCAAGCGCCGACAAACCATTCGCTTCACCTTTTGGAAGTTGTCCGTCAACTTGCAAGTCAAGCTAATGGTCTGCATCTCGTTCACGTCATCGATGTTTCGCATGAAAAGTGAATCTCGCAACCGCACGATAGTGGGCAATCGGACCACCACGGTGCACGTCGGGTCTGGATGTCCTGAAATCGCCGCGATGATCGCGGCCGATAAGTACATGCCTAGGAAAAACAACAGCAACCCCAGGAACACCAAAAACCCATCGTCTCTGCTCTCTACCGGACACTTCGTCGTATCCGCTGGCGCTATCACGCATTGTCCGGCGTTCAGCGACCCCGATGGACATTCAATGTAACTATACGGGCAACAGCCCGTCTTGTTCGTGTTCAACAACGCGTCCGGATAAGGATAACTCACCAAAGATTGCGACAGGCACGAGCATGACTCTCCGGCGAACCCTAAATCGCACACACACGTGCCATCTCGCTCGGAGCAATAGCCGTTACCGTTGCAATCCACCGACGGCGAACACGAAAATTTGCACCGATTGTCCCCGACGCCCACCCATCCTCGATCGCACACGCAATCCTTCGCCGTGGCGTCCCACGTCCCGTGTCCATTACACGCGTCCCGACCGTTGTTCGTCGTGGTGTTGAACTGGCACAGACTACCCGTGAAGGCATCAGGGCAAATGCACTCCTTGCTCGTCGCCGCGCACACGCCGTTATTCTCGCACCCGCACGTTGCGCACCCATCCCCAGTCATCGCCCCCACGCACGTCGGCGTCGGCGCACTGTACGTCCAATTATACGCACACGTTCTACACGGTCCGTTATACACGCTTCCGCTCATGCACGTCGACGACGCCGCGCACCATCCGCAGCCGTCCGCTTTCGCGCAGTGCTCCGCGTTCCCAATCGCCGCGCACCTCGGATCGCACGGTATCTCAATCTCATTCGTCACCGCGTTCACCACTCGCGGCGCGTTCATCACCGGCGGCAAATGCGACACGCACAGCGCGGCGTCGAGCAAGGAGTAGCACGTCGGGTTGTGTCCGTCCACGTCGCGCGAGTCGCACCACCCGCACCCGACCTCCTGCACGCACTCCCCGAACACCGCCCGTCGCTGGCACCGCAGCGGGCTCACGATGCTCTCATCGCTCGCGTTCCACGCCGTGAGCGCGTCGTCGCGCGCCGCCTCGGTCGTTCGCACGCCGAGCGCGCGTCGCGCGTCGCGCGCGCGCGCGCCCCGAGCGCCCGCGGCTTCGCTTCCCGGCGCGCTCGCGCTCGAGCGCGGGCTCGGCGCGAGCGCGAACAGCGCGAGGGCGACGCGAACGAGCGTTCGCAATCGCGCGTCGCGCGCGCGGTCGCCGACGCGCATGGCGCCGCGTTCTGCGGTCGACGCATCCGCGGTGCCGTTCAAATCGAGGGTGTTACGCCCTATAAATATACGTGATCGCTTAAAAACACACACACTACTAGGGTTTAACGCAGACCAAACGTTTATTTCAAACGCGGTCGAACGCGGTCGGCCGCGCGCGCGCGCGTCGCTCGCACAACTCCGCGCGCGCATCGCCGCGCCCCGAACGCGCGAGCGTCGCGCGACGCGGCGCGATCGGCGCGCGCGCGATGTCGACGCGGCGCGTCGACGCGCGCGCGACGACGACGACGCGACGACGACGACGACGACGCGAGGTGTTGGACGACGCGATGGCGACGGCGACGGCGCCGACGCCGACGCGAAGCGCGCGAACGCCGAGCGCGTGGACGCGGACGGCGATGATCGCGATCGCGCTCTTCGCGGCGCTCGGCGGCGCGACGCCGGGCCGCGCGGCGTTCACGGCGGACGTGTGTTACGGCGCGTCGTGGGAGCCGACGGCGACGGCGACGAAGGCGTCCATAGGGAAAACCGTCAAACCGGTCACCGCGGTGCCGAAAGAGCACCCGCTGTTCGTGGACGCGTTCGCGAAGGCGTGCTTGGACGTGGGGAACGCGGCGGGGAACACGTCGGCGGCGACGACGGTGCGATTGCCGAAGCGGACGAACGCGGGGAACGAGCTCTATTGGTCGAACGCGGCGGGGGCGTGCGCGACGTCGCCGACGGTGAGCGCGGGACAGTTGTTTTATAATCGAGCGGAGATGGGATCGACGTTGTCGTACGCGGATTCGAACACGGGACTGGAGAAGGATAAGACGGTTAGGATTGTGTTCGTGAACGACGACGACTCGGGCGCGCACGTGGTGGTGTTGGCGGGCGCGAGGGCGGCGACGGGGTCGAGCTCTCCCGAGGTTGGGCTGATGATGGAGGGTGGTTCGTTGAAAAACTCGGCGAACGTGGTGATAGAGGAACCTCGGGGATTGACGAACGTGGTGACGAGTGGAAGCGGATGCGACCCGTCGGTTTCGTCGGCGAGCGATTGCTACGAGTTGGACACGGATTTGGGTCTTGGCAAGTTTCGCTGGGGATCGGGATCGGATCAACGCGGTATCGTCATCGGCCACGTCGCCGATGTGAACTCAGAGTTTGCGATGAAGTTCACGCTGCTCGAACGCATCGATTCGGTGGAGATTGGGTCGTTTGACGACGCGACGTTTGCGATGTCGTGGGAGACGATTCCGACGGCGAGCGCGTTGAGAGGTTTCAAGATTCGCAGCGCAACTTGCACGAATCACTGCGCTTTGCACGCAACGTGCGCGTCGTGCGCCACGGATGACGCGTGCGGGTACTGCTCGGCGACGAAGACGTGCACGAAGATTGATGGTTCGTGCTCGAGCGGCTTCGACGTCATCGGCGAGTGCCTCGATACGTGCGGCGCGGCGTTGACGTGCGGCGAGTGCGCCGATCAGAGCGGATGTGGGTGGTGCCACACCACTGGTCGGTGTACCGCGGCGCAGCTCGACGGTAGTGCTCCGCAAGATGGTAATTGCTCCGCGTTTAGCGTGGGATCGAGCGCACAGTGCGCCACGTGTCCGGGCGCCGTCACCTCAACTATGTTGCCCGCTTACGTAGATGTCGACCGCGTCAGCGCGTTTTGCAACGGCAGGGGGACGTGTGATAACATCACGCGCACGTGTACGTGCTCGAGCGGTTACGGTGGAGACGGATGCGAGAAGATGTGCCCCGGCGGCGCGAGCAATCCGTGCTCGAGAAACGGTTTATGCGACTCGGCGTCGGGAAGTTGCTTCTGTAATCCTGGCTACGTCGGCTCGCGATGTAACGCCGCCACGATAGTCGGGACATGCGAATGTGGCTCAGCGCACACATACCTGAAGTCGGACGGCACGCAGCAGCGCGTGTGCTCTGGTCGTCTCGATTCGAGCGGCTCGTGCGTGTGCCTCGAGGGATGGTCGGGTGTAAACTGCACCGTCGCGTGCGCCGGCACCTTGACCGTCGGCACCGAGGTGTGTGGTGGACACGGTACGTGCAATGTTGGAACCGGTCAGTGCGATTGTGAGCCGTGTTATTCGCGGGACGCCACTTCAGGGCTTTGCGTGCAAGACACTTGCTCAACGTGCGACTCTAGCAATGGAGTGTGTTCGTGCGTGAGCGGAAGTATGCAATGCGCCTGTCGGGGCGCCTTCGATGGGTACGCGTGCGATCAGTGCAAGTGTGGCGACCACGGTCGTTGCAACGCACTCTCGGGCGAGTGCGAGTGCGACGCAGGATACGCTGGCGAGCTCTGTGAGCGACTCATTGAGCCGCAGCCGACGTGCGCCAACGGCGGCACCTGGAACGCGGCCCTCAAGCGATGCGAGTGCGCGGGCGGATACACGGGCACTCTTTGCGATGCAGCGTGCACGACGAACCCGTGTAATGATCTTTGCAGTGGGCATGGTACCGTGAACGTCGATGGGACCTCGTGTACGTGTTTCACTGGATTCTCGGGGAGCACTTGCAACGCTTGCGCCACAGGCTACGGCCCGTATCCCAAGTGCGGCGCGACGCTTGCAAACGGAGAATGTACAGATAATAACGTAGCTTACACTGGGACCACGAACGTGACGATTTCGGGCAAACAGTGCCAGTCGTGGTCGTCCCAATCGCCGTTCGCGCACACGTACGCGTCGTCTTCGGGATCGACGAGCAATGAGTGTCGTAATCCGTCGTCTGACGCGCACCCGTGGTGCTACGTCGATCACACCGCCATCACCGGGTCGTACACCCGAGGCGAACCTCGATGGGAGTTTTGTTCAGTACCGACGTGTAAGTCGGCATACGTCAACCCACAGAAGATTTGTGGCGTTTTCGGTGGTGAAACAGTCGTGACGTTTGACAAGGACTCCACCTCGGGAGCGCTCAACGCTGTCAGCCAACAGGCGCTGACGACGACGAACGGCGCAGTGGACAATACGACCTGTGGCGCAATCGATCTGGCTAATGAAGATATCACCTTGCACGCGAACGCCGCGGCGCATGGAGACTTTGTCGCTCGGTTCGCCGAAGACTCCGGCACGGGTTATGCGAGACGCATCATCACGCACATCGGTCTCAAAGCATCCGTTTCGCCGGCGCACGATAGCGTCGAAGTGCACGCCGATGGCACCGTGAAAGTCAACAGTGTTACCAAAACGAATGATCTGCCATACTCCGACGGCTCCACTGGTGTTTTGTGCGTGTCTGACTGGATGCCCGTGAGCTCGGGCTTGGCGAGCACGGAGCTTTTACAAATAACGATTTCAGAGACGACGGTGGCAAACATCACCAAGTTTACCGCTTGCACGGGATGCGCGGCGCAGCTCATCGTGGTCATAAGTGTCCCAAATAGTGTTACATCGACAGGCATATGCGCCACGGCGGGCTCGGCGACCAGCGTAAACTTCGACGCGAACGCAGAAGGAAGCGCGCCGTGGGGCGGCGGCGCGGCGCTCAACAACGCCGCTTGCGGGACCGCCACGCACGACCCTGGTAGCGTCTCAACGGTGCAAGCGAAGTGGTGCGACCAGTGCCAGTATCTGGGTGAAGTGTACGATTCGTGCGTCGCTCAGATGGCGAACGAAGGGTTCAACTTTGCCCGCGCCGCCGTAATAGAGGGCTGTCGCATGGCGTTTGTGGCAATCTACGGATACGACCGCACGATTCCCTCATATCTCACGGCGACGGCGTCGACGGGCGCCACATTAGCGGACACCGTGTACCCGTATAGAAGCTACACTCCGTCTGATGTGCAGTTTAAGTCACTCTCCGACAATCGCTTAGCTTTTGACGTGCTAGACGTCACGGAAACCTTGCCGGAATACATCGTCGGTACGACGAGAACGGATGGGTCGCGCACGCGAATGACTGGTTTGCCACGAGAGTTTACAGGCGAGACCGATACGACGCAAGTGTTCCCGTTCCCTAGAATTGAAGACTCGTGCAGAACCGCGAGTGATATAGGATCAACATCTGGGTATCGCGTGTACACTATGAATTACGCTTCGGCGACGGATGAAGCTCTGGAGATTACGATGTGCGGCTCCGCCACGGGAACCAACGTGGGCGTCTACACAAAAGACTTTGTAGACATCCCGGCGGCGGATTGGACGCACGATACTACAAGTGCGAATGGGGATATCACTTTCACATTCACCCCGTGGATCGATGGCTTGGCCACGTATGAGGCTCGTTTCGAGTACTCTTTGGCGTCCACCAAGAAAAACGTGACGTTTGACGTCACTCGCACCTCTGCAAACGTCAACATTGGCTCGTTTGAATTCTACCCGCCGACGGCGTCGGATTCGTACGGCTCTGTTGGCTTTGAGTTTAGCGTTCCCAGTGCGGAAGCCGCCGCCACGGTTTCGTTCACAATGTCACCCACTGGCACTGGTGACTCAACGGCGGCGAACTCTGCGTTTATCTCGCTTACCGCGGTTTTCATTCACGCGAAGAACTACGCGCAAGCGAGTTTGAATTACCCGCCATTCGGTGGGTTCAAGCAAGTCTCGTGCGCCAACTTCCAAGCGGCATCCTGTGGGTCGCTGAAGTTCACGGCGACGCAAAAGACATATTACATCGTCGTCTCTGGACAAAAATTCGTCTCGGGGGCGTACAGCATGCAAATAAAAAAGTTGAGCGCGGATTTGACAACCGTGTACACGGTGAGCAGCAACGCAGCGACGTCTTTGGTGAGGCCGTTGACGGGATTGGATGGCGCAGCCGATGGCACGTTGACGCCGTACAAGGTGGCAAAGTATGGCGATAATATTCGCGTCGTCGTGCGCGCGTCGCACGCAATAGATAGACCAAGAATCACGTTGGGCAATTACGTGGTTCCGAGCTCGAAGATTGTCTCTGCAGGTGCCGGCGCGGAGTATTCAGCGACGGTGACCGTCAGCGCTAGCATGGCGACTTCTGGACACATCACGGTAAAGGTTGAGCAGGCGAGTACGCTCACCTCAGCATCGTATGGGTTTAAGACGTCCACTCATCCGTTGGGTTCTGACATCGCGCTCGTCGTGTTGGACAACACCGCGCCTACTGTCAGTCACGCCTGGGTCGTCAATCCATCCTACATGCTCGCGCCGTCGTCGGCGCCATCGTCCTGTACGAATCTTACGACGTCCACGGGTAAGGATGTAAACGTTACGGCGGCAAAGTACGCAAAAGCGGGAGATTACATCGCCGTCATCTTTACGCCGTCGGAAAACGTCGCCACCATCGACGGTACCATCGGCGGTCAAGCTGCGACGAAATGGGTGCGAGCAACCGCGCCGCGCGACGTCACGCTCGCGATCGATGCTTATAAAATCATGATGTCCGCGGCCTACGTCGATGCCGCGTACGCGCTCGTCAATGACATCACACTCAGCGATGGAGTTTTACCGTTTTCCATTACGTTTACGGACGCCGTTGGCAACGTCGGGACGACAATTAACTCGGCGATCAACTCCCTGACCGGTGTCACCGCGAGTTCACGTTTGGCCGATCGACTCAGCGCCGCTCGATTATTGTATGATAAGTCACCACCGCGACCGGACTCATGGTCACTGAGCTACGCTAGTTCTTCGGAGATGACTGGGAACCAAGGTTCCAAGCCAGTGTATTATCACGGCTTTGACAACGTGGCCTCGAGCGCCAAAGAGTATCGCATCGGTGACACGCTCGTATTAACTGGCACTTGGACCGAATATGTCTCTCGTCCGTACGGCGCGTACATGCGCTCGAGCGCTTCAAGTGGCGTGCACGTTCCGCAATCAGCCATCACGATCACGGAGCAAGGCGGAAAACTCACCGGCAAGTTGGAGTGCATGGCGAAGGAGTTCCGTCCGCGAGCGCAAGAAGCCGTGAGCACCGCGCAAGGTTTCGGTGGAACCAGTTACGTGACATCGACATATCACAAATCATGGAAAGTGGAAGCGAACACGATCGATCCATGTGATATCGTCGGTAAAGGTGCGTTGGCGTGGAGCGCTCGCGCGGATTGCCAAGCGGAGCACTACGCCGGGAACTCGTTGTGGATTCCTCTCTGGTCTGCGTGGTGTCGTCACGGTTGGGGTACCTTGGGTTACGCCGTACTCGGAGGCGTCGACCCCGCTGGTAATTCGGCGACGGCGTTGCGCCAAGTGAGCAAATCTCCGAACAACGCCGACGCTACAGTTGTGATTGCCTCGTCCGCGGTGGCGGGCGACGCGATTATTCGCACGCCGATTCCCATCGCCGGGAAGATTGTGCCAAGCTGGATGAACTCAGTCCCTAGAGGTGACTGGACCGCAGACCCGAAGGTGATTGAAGTGTACATCGAGCCGCAAAACGTGAGATGGAACGAGTATAGGCGCGTCGTCAAGGTTGGCGACATGCTGCAGATTCAATTCTACACTGACCAACCGGTGAAGGGCGTGCGCGCGCTCATCGGAAACGATCAAGCCCTTCCGGCTGCGACACATTCCGAAGTCGCGAGCGCCATGAACGTCGAGCGACCGTGCTCAAGCGATCCGGACATGCAAACTTGGCTCGGCGCGCGCGGCTTGCTCGCGCTCGCCGCCGAAGAGTACAACGACGGATCGCAGTTTTCGAACGACGACGATTGGTTCGATTGGTTGGTTCAGACGTCTTACAACTATCGCCAACCCGTGCCCAATGTGCCGAATTACCCCAACGCCGCTGTTACGTGCACTGGATTCTGGGTCCAACGCGGGTTACGACCCAACGGTAAGCGTTATTCGGTGCGCCGTTTGTGCCCGAATAGGTACTACTTGCGACGAAGCTCGTTCGCCGCTCAGGCGCCGCTTACGTGCTCGGATCCAAATGATCGAATCTACAAAGCCACAGACGCGTACAACTATTGGGTGATCAACTTTAGATACGTCACATCGCATCAAGTCGTCGGTGGCGACGGAGCGCTTCAAATCAAGTGGCAGTTGACCACGATGGACGACCGCGTGTTGCCGACGGGTGGCGGTTGGCAGACCTCTGCAGCCTTCTTCACCTCTGCGGACACCTCTGCGGATGTCAATCATCTCAAACCAACGTCAACTGATGCCGTCGGCGCTGCGTTTGATCCCGCGATTAGCTGCGGGCGCAACGCGGATACCGCGTTCAATCAAGCCGGGTCGGCAGTCTGGGCCGTCCAAGATACGCTGGCGCCTTCGTGCGCGAGCTTTGTCACGGATGGTTCGTGCGCGAGCACGACTGTCGCCCGTGTCGCTAACAGTAGCGGTACGACGTTCCCCACCGTCACGAATCCGGCGACCAATGTCGCCGAGCACGTGGCCGTCGTTGGTGATTATATCACGCTCATCATCACTTTTGACGAGCATATTGCAGCTGGAGTGTACGTGACTTTGAACGACGTTCTCACCGCTCGAGCGACGAAAGTTGACAAGTACTCGGCGACGTTCACCTTTGAGGTGACGCAGACGCTCGCGGCTCTGAATACGTTTTTGGAGTACAAAGTGTACAATCTGAAGGATATTCAGGAAGCGAACACGGCGACGGCGACGTTTACGACGAACGTCTTCAACGCTGAAAAGATTCGGTTGCAAAGCGCGAGCGAATTGACGGCGTTTTCGCTCACCAATGGCGCGTGCTCAACCACTAGTAACAACGTGAATAATCAGTACGCCAAAAATGGGAATACAGTCAACGTCTCAGTGACGCTGCCGCTGCCACCGAGTAGCGCCAACACCGTGCTGACCATCCACGAATCCAAACTTGCGGGCGTCTACGTCACGCCGCCGACGCCCACATGCGTGGGTACACCGAATGCGTGCACGATAACCATGGCGCGTACGGTTGACAGTCTCTCAGCGGACTTCGTCGATGGTAGCGTCGTGTCTTGGTCACTGGTGGTTATCGGTACGACCAAGTGTGCGCACGACGCTTTAAGCTTGTGCATCACACGCTTCAAGCTCACGTCGTGTCGCCCGACGTTTGCGTCTGAAGTCGTCTTGGATTTTACGCCGCCGTCTCTGACTTCGGTGCGTTTGAGCGAGCCTGTCACCTCAGCCTCGCTCGTCAAGGACACTGGTCAAGTGAAAGTTGACGTCGTATCGAGCGAACAATTGTATACGCTGACGTACACATTGGATACGCGAGGCCCCCTGTGCACGTACGACTTTGGCATGGTCTCCGCCCAGTCGATGACGTTGACGACGGATGGTACTCTCACGGGTACGCACACAAAAACCATCACCGCCACGTATAACTCCGCATCGCTTCATTGCGTGCTCGAAGTCATCTGTATCACGTTTGTCGGCGAAGATATGGCTGGACACAAGCTCACGAATCCGACGACGTGTCGAAGCTTTTCTCCGACGGATTCCGAAGACTATCCAGGATGGTTCATGCTTCACAACGTCGGCACGGGCCCAAGTTCTGTCTCGCTCGCCCGACCTCTCGGGTTACACTGCATGGATAGTTCCGTGGACACGCAGGCATGCGCTAACAGCGCAAGCGTGACTTCGACGACGCTCGAGTACGGGAATTATCTCGCTCTCGCCGTGTCGTCGGGGTACCCTATCGGCATTACTGACATTTCCGTGGACGGCAATTCCGTCTACGCGGCGACTGGCTTTGGCTCGTCTACGTTCCAAAATGATAACGCGTGGACGATCGATTGCTCTGATTTGGTTCGCGACGACTTGTGCGTGCGCTTTGCCACGAGCGCGACGTGCCAGGCGTACTTATGCCCGACGTGCCAGTACGCCGGTATGTGTGACTTTTCGTGCGGCTACTGCGATAGCCGTCGAGCCTTCTCGAAAACTCACAAACTAACGCTGAAGACGACCGATTTCGGATTACCCGCGACCGATTTCACTAACGAAGTCGTCACAGTTTCGTATCGAACGAATCCGGCGATTGCGCCGGCGGCGACGATCAACTCGACGGATACTCTTACGTACACGGCGCCCACGACGAGTTCGTGTGCTGGTCGATGTGGAGGTACAGCGCCATCTGGCTGCGAATGCAACCCGACTTGCAAATCTCGGGGCACGTGCTGCGCTGATGCCGGCCACTGTTGTACCGTCGGTTTGCCGTCCACAGGCGCTCTCAACGTCGACGGTGGATGTCTTCGACCAAACGCCGTGACGCTCAGCGTCACCAAAGAGTCTTGGGGGGTGGACACGAAAGGCGTGCGAAAATCTTACGTTAACCGATACTCCACGATTTACATTAAACTGACTGGAAACAAGCCGATTGACGTGCGACGTGTGCTCATCGGTGGCGTCCTTGTTCCAGATTCGGACGTCGCCATCGAGTACAACTCGCAGACGTCCGCGCGACAGTCTCTCAACGAAGCGCTCGTGGCGTACGGCAACGGCAATGATGCTCAGTTCACGTCGAAGAGTGCAGCGTTCGCGGGGAGTCTAGCGACCCTCCCAAGCGCTGCCTATTCGTGGGATGGCAATGAGTTTTCAATAGCGTTCCCGGACATTCCAAGTACGCTCGTCGCCACCATTCGCGTCAACGGCGCAAACCTGGTTCCGCAACCTGACGGCGCGTTGACGTATGAGGTAGTGTACCGCGAACGTTCGGGTGCGCCTTACTTTACGGACAACGCCGAGCTCACCCTCACTGGAACTGGTCCGACGTGGTTGAATCCGCCGTCCATCTCAAGTGTCTCTTACGTTCTCTTGCCCAGCGGCTCGACCTGCGACTTGTCCACTCCGGGCACACCGGTGACCGCGGCAGGCAACGGTTTGACAAAGATTGAAATCGGTCATCAACTCCGAACCGTAGTGACGTTCAGTTCGCCGGTCGTCGTTCGCAAGTGGACCGTGGAAGGTGCGGAAACAAATTGCTACGGCACGTGTCATCTCCACGGATTGTGCAAACTTGACCCGCACATTTTGCCGCCCGACGAACACGACGAAGCTGAATACATCACCACCTGGACGAGCTGCCGTACTTTCGATGCCAAAGAAATGACCACACTCGAGAATCTTGAATGCGGTGTTCGCGAATTCATTCGCGCCGTCGACAGGTCAGGTAACCTCGTCATGGGTGAGCGATGGAACAACTTGTATTGCTTCACATTGCCGCCGGCGATTCCGAGTCAAGGTTTGATAAAAGTACGCGGTCTAACGTCTTGCTACCGAAGTACGACGACGAAAAAGTTTGGCCCAGGTTGTATCGCTACCATCCACATCGAAGCCGACGGCGAAATCATGGAGCCAACGGTGAAGTGGTGGAACACAGCGACCAACGCGTACGCAAACTTTCCTTCTGCGTGCGTCATGGCGGCGACGGATCCGACGTCTCCAAGCTCGTTGGTTTGGACACTCACATGTGCGGGTACAGCCGCGGCGACATTTCCATCCAGTAACTCTTACACGTTACAGCTTGAAGTCAGCAACGTGCGAGCCACGGACGGGTCAACCTTTGCGGGCACGGCGCGAGGCACGGACGACGGATACCTAGGCTCAGACAAGGACCCGATCATCGTCGATAACCTCGCACCCACGCCGACTGCCACTGTCCCGCTTTCGTGTGCGTTAGTCATAGGAAGCCAATCTACGATAACCGTCACGTATGCGGTGGAACCATCATGGCGCCCGACTGTGAGCGCGTTTGGCGCGCAGGTTGGCGGCGTCATTGCGCAAACCGGCGCGTTGAGCGGATTTCACACCGTTTGGATTGCACCGATCACAGTCCCCTCCGACTGGTTAGGCGGTAGCCCGATGCCTTTCGTGATTACGAACGGCGAGGATGAGTACGGCAACATCGACACGACGTCGCACGGGAACTACTTGTCCAATGACAACGTGCTCACTGGGAATGTGAATTGTTCAGTGAATGTCGATGCGCCGCGAGTCACGTCTGCGACGTGCGCTAGCCCGTCACCGAGGGTCGTCAAACCAGGCGGAAGTGTGACGGTTGATTTCTCCACCAATGTTGCAGTGACGATTCCGTCGGGTTGCGTCAAGATTTCCGGTGTCACGGTGACGCCCACGGATCTGGGAGGCTCGACGAGCTGGAGAGCCACGGCGACCATTCCGTCAGACCCCCCCGCTTGCGACGGCGAAGTCGCTCTCAGCATCTGTGCTGAAATCACCGATAAAATCACCGGAACTAACACCGGCGTTGAAGTAGTAACGCAGTTTTTCGGCCCCGAAAGCGAAGCTTGTCTCATCGACGGCACAGCGCCGGTGCTACAGTTGATTGATTTCACCAGCGACAACACGTACGATTCAAAACTGGCCACCGTCGGTGACACTGTTCGACTGTACTTTGAAGCGAGCGAAATGATCACCGCGCCTACAATTACGCTATTCGCGACCGCAACGCCGTCTGCAACGGCGGTTGAAACATCGGGACCGAGTCGTCGACGATTCCCATCGACGGTGCTTAATGCAGGAGGAACGCAGTACGCGACAATATGGACGGCTGAATACGTCGTCGACGGGACCACGCCGGTAGGCGCGCTCACATGGGATGCGACTGGATTCATGGATCGCGCGACGAATGATGGCACTAAAAGTGCGTGCGCGGATTGGAACCCGCCATCTTGTTCAATCGTGCACGCTGCGCAGACGACTGCGCAACGAGCTCTCGAACCAAGTATCAACTTTGTCGGCGACGTCGTTCAAACGTTCAACAACTTTTTGACGACGTCACCGAGCGGTAACGTGTCCACACTGTTTTCGTGCTACGCCAACTCATCATCGACATCGCTGTCGGCGTTAAATCTGGCAACCTTGAAGACAGATTTGTCGCGGCACGATATCGTCGCTGGTGGGATATTCCAACATCATCTCATGACGGCTCAAGATTTGTGGTGGCAACGCGGTGGCGCGTGTGGCACCGCCAATGGTCTCATGTGTCGATCGACATGCGGACGGTGTAACGATGCCGCCGTCGTGGTACACCGCACGACAACCACGCTCACTGTTGCAAACGTCACCGCCGGTGGTACCGCCATTCCGGGAGACCAATGTCCAGGAGGTGTGGGTACGTGCATGTGCAACCCAACGCTCGGCGATCAATCCGAAGCCCGCTATATCGTGAGCACCTCGGCCCGCGATCTTGTCTCGAAACCAACCATCAGATTTAACGACACTAGCGGCACGGTGTATACCGTACCCGAGGCCAACATCGTGGCGGTGAGTCCTGTCATGTGGCCCACGCTCCCGACGGTGGATTGTCTGTCCGAATCGACGGTGCGCGACGGCGTCTGCGACCCATCCGCCACGTTGAACAATCGCGACGGATGCTGGGACGGTGGCGATTGCTGCCAAGACACGTGCCGGCAAGTCTTTAGTGACGGCGCATATTGCCAGGCGCAAGATTGCCGGGATCACTCAATCTCACCAGTGACAGGGCGACCGACATCTGGGTTCTGGAGCTCGTACAACGCCAAGGCGCTCGTCGCTCGGGAACTCTCTGTGGAGTGGAAGGTGACGTTTCCAGTAGATGACACTCTTCCGTTGATTGATGGCGTTCTCACCGGTACCGCGTGCTGCATGCAAGACAAGAGCGGCTTGGACGTGTTGCACGCAAATAAGGGTACATTCGTCGCGGGTGCGCCGTGCCTGGACGCCGTCTTGACTCGCGACACGAGCTGTTTGCTTCGCGCCGCGCTTACGGCGGACAACGGCGAATTCGTCGTCAAGGAAAACCAGCCCGTATCGCTTACGCTCGAATTTGAAGGGAACCCTCGCGGGATGAATTGCACAATCGGCGGCGAATCGGTGACGATGACGCAGACACGCAACGCGAGCTCTGGCGTCACCGCGCTGTGGTCAACCACACGGACTTCGGTGAATGCAGTCGACACCGCGATTGCGACGCGCATTGCGGCGTCTGAGGAGCAGAAGCGACGTCACGAACTTTTGCCCGAGGTTTTCGAATTAAATCTGTGGGCGAATTGTTCACGAGGCGTCACGATTCCGTTTGAGTGTTCCATTTCGGATTGCGGTGGCAACTTGTTTGAGATTACCGACGCCGTCGACCCGACTTCAGATGTGTGCTTTGACTACGTGCGCCCGGACGCGACCAGCATTGGGCAGACGAGTTCGAACACGTGCAGCAACGCATACGCCAAAGTTGGCGATACGCTGATACTCAACGTTACGATGGATGCGGACGTTTCCAATCCCACTGCGTACACCCTCGCTGGCGAAGCGTGCACGTTGACAACTTTCGGTACGAATGCGTTTACGTGTGACGTCGTCGTGTCGTCGACGACGATTGAAGGACCCGCAAACTTCACGTTTGACGGCATCAAAAGCTCTGTGCCCGCGTATCTCGACGCCGTCAACACGAGCTACACTGAACTGAAGACGTTATCTCCAGATGGCGTCGTCACGCTCGGTGGGGATCGCGTCATCATCGATCGGACTGCGCCGACTTTTGACTCTTTGGCGATGTACAGCCTCGAAGTCGCTAACAAGACGTGTCAGAAGCGGTGTACCGTTCGCGTCGCCATCGACGCCGCGGAAGAGTTGAGTAGCTGCACGGCAACTATCGGTGGCATCACTGCAAACATCACCGGCACGGGCTCCGAACGCGTGGCGGAGGCGTACATTGATGAGAACAGTGGTGTAGCGGCGGGCGAGATTACCTTCTCCGTCATCTGCCTGGATCTCGCGTGCAACTCGGTGACGACATCGACGCTCGTTGGTGATACGGACGCCGTGATTTATTCTTTAGACCGGGACATTCCATTGGAAGTCTTGTTCTACAGCGATCGACCGGGGCACTTGGAAGTTGGGAACGAAAACGACTGTCTCATGATGGAGATGAGGTTTCTTCTCGCCGTCGAACTGAAAGCCATCGTCATGGGCAATATTACGAACAACGCATTGAGTCTGTGGAACATCACCACAACCGGTGGCGCCTTGGTAGTCCCGGGTACGACCCACACCTATTATCTCATCACTCACTGCATCACGGATGCGTGGGGTACGGAGGACTGGCCAGTCGTTCCTTGGAGTTTTACGTACGACGATGGATTGCAAGACGTTGTGTGGAACACGACTTTTACGTCTGACGTAAACTTTCCGCGAGTGGTCCGACTCGATTTGGAAGACCCAGTCGCGACGTACGTCTACGCCTTCACCACTGGCGCTAATGATCCATCGGCTGGTCTCGGCGACGCGCTGTACTTGGATATCATCGCCAGCGAAGCAGTTGTGGCGCCGACGGTGACGTTTGGCGGCGTAACGCTCAACGCCACCGATGTCTCGCAAGTGGGTACGTCTAGCGAGTGGCGCGCGGGTCCCTACATCGTGAAGAATTCGACGGATGACCCGAACATTCTGAAGGATATCAACGATTGTTTCTTATTCAGCGTGACGCTGAAGGACTTAGTCGATCACACATCCATATTGTACTCGCAGCAAGTCAACGCCACGGGCTCGCTCAATTGCGTCACGCAACGCGTTGACATTGATCAAGATGCGCCCACCATCGTTTGGTTGCAAACTGAGTACGTCACCGCTACCACCGTAGACTTTACCTTTGCCGTAGACGAACTCTCCAACGTCAGCTACGTCGTCTTGCCGAGAGGTGCGGTGGAGCCGACGCCTTTGGAAGTTCAAGCAGGCACCGGAGCAGCGGGTACTGGCGCTGTGGCCAGCGGTGTTAAGGAATATCTTGGATCATCCACGCCTTCTCCGGGAGCTGGTGCGGGTGGCAAGGGCCAAGATGTGTTAAACATCACTGGTCTTCTCGCGGGTACGAACTACGACGTATGGTTCGTGCCTTTCGATCGATTCGGCAACTCCCAAACCGAGGCGCAAAGTCGATGGATACGAACCGTTGGGTTGGACATGCTCATCAACTCGCTTGCGACGCAAGAGGGCGGTTACACGGATGTCATTCAGGTGAAGCTCACGCAAGTCCCGACCGCAGATGTTTCGGTGACGATCAGTGAACGCAGTGGTATCGGGAACGTCGTCCTCGTTGATCAGGCGCTGAGTCTTACGGATTACGTCTCCTCGGTGACGCTAGTCTTCACGCCCATCACGTGGAACGTAGCGCAAGAAGTCGGTGTCAAGGCGGTTGATGACATTTATGTCGAAGATCAACACACAGAAGAGTTGAAGTTTGACGTACGATCGCTTGATGTACGCTATGACGCGCTCGTCGATCCAAACCGTACGGTCGTCATCGCAGATAACGACGAGTGTGGCGTCATCGTGTATGACCCCAACAATCGACCCTTGGAGCGCACTCTCTCGTGCAGCGCGAATGCAGTGATCGCTTTGTTGAACTATTCCGTCGCTGAAGATACGACGGTATACGCAGATATCTACTTGCAAGCGGCGGTGCGAGGCGATGACGTGCGCGTGACGCTGACGAGCTCTGATTTGACGCAAATTTCATCTCCAGCGTCCGTCACTCTGACGTTCAACGAAACCAACTACAATTTGGCGCAACGTGTCCCAATCATTCCGGTGTATTCGTGCGTCGCCGCGCTTGATCGCTACGTTCCGATCGCAGTGAGCGTAGAATCCGCGACGACGTGCGGCGATCTCGTCGTACCAGAAATTCCTGTGTACGTGACAGATTTGCAAAAGGTTGGATTAGCGTTTACCAAGGCGCAAATCACCGGCCCCCCCGGGAGCAACTACGAGTTTGACATGTATTTAACGTCTCAACCGACATCAGACGTTCAAGTGTCCTTAGCAACGCTACCAGACGCTTTCGGAGCCGACTTGTACGGCAGCGCGTCGTTCAATTGCGGTGCCCAAGGTCCTGTTTGGACGTTTAGTGCTGATGAGTGCTCGGTGCCGGTGACTTGCATCGTCACGCTCGTCGGCGACGACACCAAGTGCGGAGATGTGACGTTGCAAGTTGGCGCCAAAGTCACTTCCTTGGATTCAATGTACAACGGCATCTCGAGTTCGCCGCCGAATATGACCATCCTCGAAACCGCCAACGCCGCGGGATGGTACATTCGAAATGCTGACAACACAGAATTCATCGTGACGCCGCCAGATGCGCCAAACGGCACGTTGCCGCTCGAACCGTGGAAGGTGAATGAACAGATTGAAACGGGTATTTACACCATCACACCGACTACGGCGTTGTGCAAAACAGTGACCCTTCGACCGTATATTCCAGACACAGATTACGCTCGATACGCCACCATCTCTCCGAGACAGGTGACACTTGAGGCTGGATTCTTTGGTCCGACGAAGTTCAAAGTCATCTTCCCGCGTAACTACAACGTGCCCGTGACGAACGACATCGTTCAAATTTGGCACGATGTGGTGTACGGCACTGATGATCCGGATTACCTCGCATTGAGCCCGAATCTCGGTGGTAGTGCCCTGCCGGTCGAAATCGTCGAGTACGACGTCGCCGGTTTATTGCTCGGCAACGGCGCGGAGAACACTGTTCTCATCGATGAGCCGTGCTCGACAGATGTGACGACACAGGTCTCATCTTTGGGATTCACGCTGTCAAGTGCACCCTCTGCAACTGTCGTCGTTTCGCTCAGCGAAATGAATTACAACGCGACTCAACTCGCGATTCTGAAGGCGAATAAACACCTTGTGTTGGGGACAACGTCGCTGAGTTTTACGCCCAACAATTGGAACATTCCGCAGCCGGTGATGGTCTCCGCCATCAGCTATGACAACCTGACGGAAGCCCGCACGGCATATGTATGTGGAGATATGACTTCAGATGATGATGTGTATCAAGCACTGAATCAAACGTGCTACCCCGTGCATATTTGTGATTGCTCCGGTTCATGCGGTCTCATCTCGTTTGATGATCACGCGAATTGTACTTTCGCCGCTGACCAATTAAACAACACGGAGATAACGTTCCCGCCTAGTATGAAGCAATTTTCATCTTGTTGGAACATCAGTGCCACCTGTGGCGGTATTCAGGTCGCGAGTTTAAGCGCTGCCGGTCACGATCCGGTCATGACGAACTTTACGACGCTGCCAGATTCTGAAGCGTACTCGGTGAGTTTGGACAAAGTACAACGGTTATTTTACACCACGCAGTGGTCTGTCATCGATAAACTCGAGCTACCGCTATCGCTAATCGATGGTGGTATGCAAGGCTTGACGGACGCTTCTGGTACCTATTGCCTCGGTATCTCATCATCGAGCTTTGTCGTCAACAACACAGCCAATGGTGGCTTGTTTGTTGAAAAGGCCGCCCCGATGAGCGCCTTTGCGAATTCTTTCGAAATCCTCCCGGCAGCGGCGAATACATTTGATTCGGACGTGTACATCCTTGAGGTGAGCGTTCTTGCCGGTGCATCGCCGTTGACTGATTCGTATTCGCTCAATTGCACGGATGGAGGCAACTTCTCTGCACCAGGCGGATGTATCATCGGTCCCAGTCTTCGAGGGTATTTCAATAACGCAACGCAAGTCATGACGTTCACGAACACGGCATATCTCCCGGAAGCAGATTTGGCCAACGCAGCTGGTAGAAAATTACTTGGAAAGTACCCATACCCATCACAACGCCGTCGCCTGTTGCAGGCACCGGCTGCACCGGCTCCTGCATCGACTTCTCAATTTGTGTGGGCTGTGAACAACATAACGTTTTCGGACATCAGTCTAGATCCCACCGGTGCGACGCGAATGATGAACACTCGAGTGGTGGATCAGTTCGGGGCCATCGTCGAAGGACCAATTCTAAATATCGATACCGAAGGTGTGAACGATCCACCGATTATCGATATCGACTTGCCGCTCATTTACACAGAGAAAGAGAGTCTGACGCTCAACGCACCGCTTCAAGCCTATGACGTTGACAATTATAATTGGACGCAGTGTGTCGTGAACATCACGGATATCGCAAACAACTTCATGGCTGGAGATACATTCTCGTATAACAAAACGGCAATCGTCGAATACTATCAGTATTGGAACACATCTTTGCCAGCCGGTTTCGTGGACATTGACGCCACGTTCACCGACTCTCAGCGTACAGTGACTTTCGCCGGCCTGGCGCCGCCGGCGGCGTACTTGCGTGCGATGCGAAACCTGGTGCTGTTGAATGCTGGACCGGCAATGACAGCGGATGATCGATACATCATGTTCTGCTGTCAAGATCCGGAAGCGCTCAACAACAAAGGGTGCGGTTTGCAACGTGTTGTGTTCCAACCCGTCAACGACCCCCCGCTAGCTGAGAACAAGATTGTGTATCTTGCTGATCCTCGCGTCGGAGGGTTAACCGGTGAAACTGTTCCAGGATCAGATCCTGATGGCGATACGTTCACGTTCAATATTTCATGCTTACCGAACAAGGGTGACTTGACGTTCAACACCGCCACCGGACAGTTTGATTATGCCCCGTATCCAAACATGATCGGCGACGACAGATTCGTGTACTTTACGTGGGATGGATACACCGGTCCAAACGAACGCCCGTTGCAGTCGAAATACGCCACTGTAGAGATTCGCATCGGCAACGGCGAGACGAATCCCGTGGCGCAAGATATTAACGTCGATGTGTGGGAGAACTCTGCTGAGTATTTCACGTTCAGCGCCACCGATGCAGATTCCACCAACACGGAGATGACGAACGATATTCTTCGATATCAAATCTTTGAAGAACCGGAGCTGAATGTTGCGGGTATTCAGCTTGACACTCAGCAAATGAGTGGAGGGAAGCGATATTCCGAAAATGCAACGTTCCAGTACACGGCGTTCTCGAGTTCTGATCTCGTCAGGCGCGTGTCAGAGCGTATGGCGAACTACGGCACCAACTTCGATTTCAACACTCTTGCGCGAGAAAATCATCCGGGATTCAACGTGACGTCCTTCAAATATGTCGCTATCGATTTATCTGGTCGCGTTTCCAACGTCGCAAACGCCTGGGTCTGGGTTCGACTCACCTCAGAGACGAATTCTCGACCGAGTGCCAACGCGATGACGTTCACCACGCCTGAATCTGTCGGCGTGGCGAGCAATTTCGACACGGCGGATTCCGAATCCCCGTTGCAACTGAGACACACGCTCCCATCGCTCGCGTTACAGCCGACGCTCGGCGTCGCTGCGCAAGTCGGTATCGCTGCCTCACCCTACGGCAAGGCGTTCACATATGAACCGTTTCCATTCTATTACGGCGTTGATGTGTTCGAATACCTCGTCACCGATCCACACGGGTCTACTTCTGATCTCACCACTATCACCGTCACGGTCTCGCAAGTCGATCAGCCGCCACAAGGCGCATGCGGAGTGAACTCTACTCTTAAGTCCTCAGCCGATCCGACGTACGATCTCAAAGGACGAACGGCGGAACTGAGCGTGCTCATGGGTTATCAAATTATCCGCGCCAAGACGATGCGATATTTGATCAATCCCGAGCGAAGAGACTTGGAGTTTTACAATTACTTGCCCTTTATCAATGATTTGTCCAAGTTTGACAGCGTCATCGATCATCAAAATATATTTTTGTCATGTGGGTCGACTTCAGCTTTGACAACGGCTGCTATTTATCACGACCAAGTGACCGCGGTGGCGCTCTTGGCGTACGATGTCGACCAAGCTGTGAACGACACAATACGGTACGTACTAAGTGAACTGCCGACTATAGCGTCGTCAGATGCAGCACGAGGTACAGCTGGGTACGCTGGTACTCTTTATCGATACGTCGCCCCGAATGGCACATATTACAACTCCACCGGGACGACAGTGTACTCTTACACATCAGATTCCGTCACCGGACTCACGCCGCTCGCCGCTGGTGATACCATCGGTGACGCCGCGAATGGGGCTGTAATGCTGCTTTTCAAGCCTCGAGAATACATCCACGGACCAATCACGTTCAAATGGCATGCGGTAGATACAACGACGTCGGCGCGAGGCGACGACGTCGCGATGACAATCAGTGCCATGTGCAGAGGAGGTGAAAGCGTCAACGCTGACCATGGAGAAACGTGCGATTTGTGCCCAGTTGGTTCATTCAACTCGGCGAACATAGCCGATCAACAAAGCTGCGTGCAGTGCCCGGCGGGGAGTTACACCTCCGCCACGGGCTCGACTATTTGCGTGCCATGTCCCGCGGATACGTACGCGAGCACCGCCGGATCGCAAGTCTGTACACCATGCCCAGCGAACACGCGTTCACCATCAGGAAGCGACGACGTTTCAGATTGCCTGTGCGATATCGGTTTTGTCGTTTCGAACAGCCCGCAGTGCCATCCTTGCGCGCTCGATCGCGTCAAATGTACCGAACTCGGTCAGTACACACCTCTTCCGTACGATGGATTTTGGCAAGATAGCACAAATGGAAAACGAAACCTCACCTGTATCCCGGGCTTGGCTTGTCAAGAGAAGTTTGATAAGGACGAAGTACGCACTGGTGCATGTGCGCAACCTCGGTTCTACGCCAATAATGTGACAAATTCTCCCGCGTACGTCGGAGATGGTTGCTCAAAGTGTGCGAAAGATCACTATCGTTACGCGTCCTTCTGCGAAGCGTGTGACCCAGTGCAAGAAGTAAGAATCTTCTTCGTGATACTGGCGTACTGCGTTGCGCTTTACGCCATGTTCGAACTCGCAACACACCCAGCTATTCCTTCTTTGACGATTTTGCTGTCATTCACGCAAATCACTGCTCAAATGCAGTACTTTGAAATTCCGTGGCCGAAAGCGCTCGCGCGTTGGATGCAAGTCGCGTCGCTCGCCGTGGCAGACTTACAAATCCTTGGTTTAGATTGCGTTTCGACCTGGGACTACTTCACGCGATTCGCGACGACCATGTTCGCACCTTTTGTTTGGGTGTTCGTCCTCGGCATCGCCATCATTTTACGCTGCTGGAGAGAGATTGCGAATCAAGCTTATGCGAACATGCAGCGACGGCGACTGATTGAGCGTCGAAGACTGCTCCACGAATTTGACGTCGACGCCAAAAAATGGACTGATCTCGCCATCGCTCGCGATGGGTTACCGTTTGATCGCCCCGATTTGAAGGGCAAAGGAGACGACTACAACGCACTTGAGCTGCATCTGTACGGCAATACTAAAAACGAAGGGTTGCGAAAAAGAGTCTTCAAAGAGGGCGTCGAAGAGTTACGCAAGGCGGATTTGCGGGCGAAAAGCTCGCAAGAACAGTCCAAGACTGAGCGAAAGCTGAGGCAAACCAAGGATGAAATAGAAGAGCTCGAAAAGCAAAAGGCTGTGAGCGCCAGAATCATCCGGGATAACGTCAACCGCGCCATTCCTTCGCTCGTCATCGTCATGTGGTGGGGTTACATGCTCTTGAGCCGCACCGCGATCGAGTACTTTGAATGCAAAGATAACACTGAGTCGGTGTTATTGGTGGCGGATCCACAGATAAGATGCAATTTTGATAAGCACTTGCAGTGGAAGCCTGTTGCGTTGATTGGTTTCATTCTCTATCCGGTTGGTTTGTTCCTTGCCGCATTTGGCTGGCTTTACGTCCATCGATCAAGCTCAAAGACGCGACCGCGCGTGCACGTCTTGGCCACGAGAGCGTCTCAGATTGAGAAGGCTCGCGCCGATCAGGTTGAACAATTCAATGCACGTTACGGTATGATGTACAACTGCCTTCGTCCACAATTTTATCTATGGATATGTGTTGACCTAGGCAAAAAGTTTTCCATCGTTGGCGTCAAGGTTTTGTTCCCGAACGACATTTTGTTGCAATCATTCGTCTCGATGGTTGTCTTCGTAACTTTCGGGATCATGAGCACGAGGAATCCTTACGTGAGTGTGAACTTGAACGTAGCGGAAATGCTTGCGACATTCATGAACTCAATCACGCTCATCGCAGGGTTCTACTTCCAGCTTGGTATCATGGATGACGTGTCTACGCAGATCGCCACGTACGTTATCATCAGTGGTTTGGCTGGCACGACGATTGTCTTGACCGTCATCGTCGTCGTCGAGTTTTTCCCATGGATGAAGCGCTTGTTTTTCTTGCTCAAGTACAACACGCAAACCGATATTTACAAACCAGATAAAATCGGCACGCACGAAAGTGGACCGCAAGGAACTTCGTGCTACATTTTTGCTTCAGATTCAGCGTTCAGATACTGGTGCTGGCGCACAGTTCGTCATCCAGTTTTTGACCGTCTCATCACAGCCACCGTGATGATGAGCGTCGGTTGTCTCATTTCGGAGTCTGTCTTATACGACGAAACTTTCACGTCATCTGCGTACGTGCGCATCGTGTGGTTCAATTCGTTCATCAACGGTATCTTTGTTTTGGAAGCTGCCGTGAAAATCATTGCCATGGGTTTCATCCTTGGCGATGGCGCGTACCTGCGCGATACTTTCAACTGCATCGACTTTTTAGTCATCATGTTGCAGTTCATTCTCTTCGCAGTGAACATCACGACGAATGTCACCGGTGCGAGAAGTGCGAGATTTGTCAAATTCGCGCGCGTGGCGAAGGTCAGAGTCATTCGCGTCTTCCGAAGATTCCTGCAGTTTAACGCCGTCCGCGGCGAGAAATTCCGTCTGATGCTACTCGAGGCGAAGGCGGAGGACACGCCCGCGCTCAGCGAGAGCATCGAGCGACTTCGCGTGGTTTTTGAACCACGCAGTGCCGAGACGATGGAATACAACTTGCGGGTGCTACAGCCCGATGTTTTGCGCGTCGCCCAAGGACTGATTGACGAGCTTTACCAAGAAAAGTTTGATCCTGAATTGGTCGCCGTGTACGAATCTCAAACCGACGCCGTGCATCAGATGGTGCAGAAGCGATATCACGATATCGTGTACGAATGGCTCGCTTTCGTGGCAGAACCTGGGCAAAAGCGCGCATTTTTGGCCACGCTGAAGAACATCCGAGACGTCGCCCTGGATCTCGGTCCTGAGGGCATCGCCAAAGAAATGCTTCGTCAAAAGTACGACATCGCCGCCATTCTCAACACGGCGTTGTACAAGGTTCCAGCCGATGTCAAGACGGACACGCGAGCGTATAAACGAAAGATTGCGAAAGACGCCAAGTCATTCACCAGCACAAAGGCAACCATCAGCAAACAATTCAACGCCTTCCAGGCTTCCATGCAAAGTGACGACCGCGTCGAAGATGCACTCAACCAGTTGCCGCTGCACTCGGTGGAGGAAGACAGCGCTCTCGCCAAACGGCGCGCCGAGAACGCGAGCGTGCGCATTCGTAACCGCTCGCTCAATGCGAGTGCAAAAGAGAAAATCATCCAAGATGATCTTCAACAGAAAACCTCAGGCGCGGGCGAGCTCCTCGCAGCGGCGTCTAGCGTCGTCGCTGAAGACGACGTCGCTCCCGCCGCGCCGGCACCGGTGAAATCGTCCGGATTGTTGGCGCGTTTCCGAAAGAAAAAGACGTGATCGTCATCAAACAAAGTTCAATTATTAATTTACCCCACTAGCGGCGCTTGGGATCACGACATTAGCGCCTTGATCCTTGTTATAACGCACCACAGTTATACCGCGCCGACGCGCCGCACACGCCGCCTCGCTCGACGCACCCGATGGCGTGAATCCCGGAATGTCGCCCCCCACGCTCGACGCCGCGCTTCGTCGCAACGCACGCGAGCGCCCGAGCGCCATCGCGTGCGTCCTCGTCCCGAACGCGCGCGAGAAGAACCGAAAGTGCTTCTTCACTTGGGACGAGTTACACGGCGTCGTCGACGCCCTCGCGCGCGTCTTGCGCGCCGACCGCCATCCGCGCGTTCTGAGCTTTTGTCGCGACGGCGTCGAGGCGTTCGTGGCGCTGCACGCGTGCGCGCGGGCGCGGAAGAGTTTGGTGAACGTGGACGCGGCGACGCCGGCGAGCAGGATTCGGGACGTCGCGCGGGACGCGAACGCGACGACGTGTCTGTGCGCGAACGACGGCGATGAAGACTCGGTAAAATCGGTGTTAGGAGAAGACGGTGTCGCGGTGCGCGTGTGGGAGGTGATTAATGCGGGCGCGGAGGCGATCGAGGCGGAAGAGGACGAGACGCGAGAGGACGACGAAATTTGGATTGCGTACACGAGCGGGACGACGGGAAAATGCAAGGGCGCCGCGGCGACGCATCGACGCGCGATGGCGTACGCGCGGGCGAAGTGTGAGGTGGAAGAGATCGACGCGTGCTCGCGGGTGTGCTTGGCGTCGAACGCGACGTTCGATTTGTGGCACGGCGACGCGTGCGCGGCGGCGGCGGCGGGCGCCGCCGTCGTCGTCGCGTCTCGCGCGACTTTTCAACACGATTTCGCGAGAGTGTTGCGAGAGGGCGAAGTCACGCACGTGTGTTGCACGCCGACGATGTTCTCGCTGGCGCGACTTCCGCGTGGGATCGTGGACGCACCGAAGTTGCGATGCGTATCGCTGGCGGGGGAGCGCATGCGCGAGAGCACAATCGCACTATGGGCCGACGACGTGGCGTTGTACAACGTGTACGGTGCCACGGAAACGACTGTGGTGCAAACGTACGCAAGAATGCGCAATGCAGAAGACGAAAGCACGAATCGGGCGGGGAAAGCGTACGAAGGATTTGCCAGCGTGTTCGTCGTGGATGAAATGCGCGAAGGCGAATTGGCGGTGCAATCCTTCGCGCAGAGACGCGGCGTCGAAGGCGAAGTTGCCATCGGCGGTATTTGCGTCGCAGACGGGTATTTGAACGACCCCGAACGCACGGCACGTGCGTTCGTTCACTCACCATTCGGTACCGTCTATCTCACGGGCGATCGCGGGTACATCGATGACGCAGGCGATTTGTATTTGCGCGGTAGACTCGATCGCCAAGTCAAGATTCGCGGTCATCGCGTCGAGTTGGATGAAATCGAAGCCGCGCTTCGTTCGTGCCCCGCACTATGCGACGACGCCGTCGTGTTCTACGATGCCAATGAGGGAGTGCTGACTTCCCACGCACGAGCAGCTTCGCCGACGTTCGACGCGTCGAGCGATGCAGATTTATACGCGTTCGCGCTCGAACGCGTCGTCGAGCTACGATTGCCGCGACACATGGTGCCTCGTCGACACGTCTTCATCGAGCACGCGCGATGGCCTTTGACTTCGAGTGGAAAAACGAATCGTCAGATACTGCTTCAATGGTTTGCGAGCGGCGAGACGAAGGCGTTTCGACCTAAGCGTGAGAAACCGCAAGCGGGATTGGAAACAGTCGTCGCGAACGCTTGGGCTGTCGCGCTGGGGCACGGCGACGCGAGCGATATCGGCGCCCTCGACGCGTTCGATGCGCTCGGTGGAACCTCACTCAACGTTCTCGCAGTTTCAAAAGCGCTGGCGAGCGACGACGGAATCGTGCGCTCGCGCGATACCGCGCGTGGCGAAATTGTGCGCGAAGCGCGAATTGGTTTACGCGACGGCGAAGCTGCGGCGCTGCTCAACGACGGCGAAGAACCCGCGGCGTGCGCGTTCGACGTCATCGACGGCCCGTTCGCACCGTGCGAAATATTCGCGAGACCCGTGCTTCGCGATTACGTTGATTATTTGCGAGCGCAAGGTATAGACGCCGACGTGAACGCTCCCGCGTCCACCGCCGTCGAGCCACAGCGAGATACATCTGCGAATCGTCGCATGCTCGCGGCGTGCGGTCGCGGCGTCGCCCCCGTCGTTCGCGCTTTGCTCGCGACCGGCGTCGAAGCATCGGGCGAGCACCTTCGAGCCGCCGCCGCGAGCCTCGCCGACGAAGCCGTGGACGTAGTGCAAACTTTACTCGCCGCCGGTGCGGATGCAAGTTCATCATCCGCCACAGCCGGTACGCTCGCGACGCACGTCGCCGCCGCTCGCGGGAACTCTGAAATGTTAGAAATGTTGCTCGCCGCCGGCGCTCCAGCGGGAGCGAAGGACGCGGATAAGCAAACGATTTGTCACTTAGCAGTGCGGAGCGGGGATGTGAGTACCGTGCGCGTCGCGGCAAACGCGTGTAAACACTTGAAGACACGCAAAGGTGGCTTGGAGTCGTGGGATCGTTGGAAGCGCACGCCCGCAGCGTGGGCGCTCGTCGCGGGATCGAGTGAAATTTTAGCCGAGTTGCGAGATGCCGGGGCGAATTTAACATCGCTTGAAACTGACGTCTCCAACGCCTGGGTGCACGGTTCGCTGAGCGCAAAGAGCGAGGTGCAGTTGGCGCATCGCCCGGTTCGCAAGCGAGGTGCCGCGGCGGAGGTGTTGAGCGCGCTCGCGGCTAGATTGGACGCCGCAAACGTCGAGAGCGAACGTATTGAAGCGGCGACGGCGATTCGCGAGCTCGTGTGCGCAAACGCAGAGAATCGAGAAAAGGCGCGAACGATCGGTTTGGTGCCAAAACTGTGCGAACTCGCGCGCGATCGTCACTGCGTTGAAGCCATCGGCGCGTTGAGAAATTTAGCCACCAACACGAGCGCGGCAGGGGCGGCTGGCGACGCCGGAGCTATGGAAATCCTCGGTGATGTCATTCGCGCTCGTGCTAAATTAAAAGACAGCGAGCTGAGTGCTGACGATAGGCGAGTACTGTACGCTGCGGCGAGCGCGATGCGCGCGTTGGCGGTGAAGCACGACGCGAATGCCGCGCGATTGCGCGCGTCGAGAGACGTCGCGGACGTCGTCAGTCGATTGTGCGAAGGCATGCGATTAGAGTAGATATATGTAGCGAAACTATAGCGTCTATTGAAACAATTTAGCAAATTTGCGCACGCGTTTGAAGCAAGACGATGCGATCGCCCACGACGGCGCCTTCGATGTCTTGCGGCGAGCCTCGATAGCTCTCCACCGACTTGGCGATGTCGGAGATTCGTCTAATCATCGCTTCGCGCGCGAGGGAGTTCCACACGATAGACGACGCGGTGTAGTCCACCACGCGTTCTTCCGTAGGCTCGGCGGTGATGCTGTCGTAGAGACCAGCGCCGGCGAAATTTTCCAAGTCTTCACCGTTCGAGTCGCTTCTCGCGATGACGGTACCGCCGGATGGCGCAAAGTGCCCGCAGAGCTTACTCGGAAGCGAACGAAGCGTGACCTCACCCGTTGTCTTGCTCACCGTAAATCCGAGCGCACTACCAGCGTCGTTACCGACCAAAGTTTCCCCGAGACCGACGCAAATCTCACCAAAGATTTCATCCGCGTCGCCGGTGACAGGGTTGGCGGTGTGCACCACGAAGGCGAATTCGGCGTCCACGAGTTCCATGAGAAGCACGGCGACGTTGAGATCCTTGTCGTCGATGCCGCAGGATTTACGCGACAACCACGCACGCTCTGTCCATTTTGACGCCCATACACCGCAAACGGCGTCCCAGAGTCGCGGGAGGTCGACGGATGGTGAAAGCTTCGCCGCCGCTTCGTCGAGCGCGGATTCCAAACCTTGCGGGCACACGAGACGGGTGGCGATGATTTCTCGCGCATCCGCGAGCGCCGCACGGCGGTCTTCGGCGGTAGTCGCTGTCTCAATGGCGGCAACGGCTGCTTCGAGCGCAGTACGAGTGTCGACGTCTTCCTCGAGGGCGCGTTCAAAGGTGCCAAATGGAAGCGCGTACGATCCTGGCACGTCGACGTTCGCAATGTTCATTGCGGCGAGTTCCTTGGCCATTTCCGAAAGACTGTTGCTCTTGCCGCCGACAATATCGCTGCTGTACGCGTCAGGAGTAATCAGCCACGCGTCAGAGGGCTTGTAAGGGGCGATAGACACCTTGGTCGTCGCCTTGGCGCTCGCCGTCGTCGTCGCGTCGGAGACGTTGGCTTTATCAATCTGCACATCTTCACCCGCGATAGAGAATCGCACGTTTTCACCCGCCATCTCTAGGACTTTGTTCCAAAGTACGTCATCTGCGACGCTCGCGAGAAGCACGTTCGTGTTTCTCGCTCGAATGGCGATGTGACTGAGCAGATCGACCGGCGCCTTGGTGACGACGGCCTTGACGCCCGCGGGAATGTCTTCCAACCCACCGAGCGTTTCGGTGAAGCAAACCATGGGAGTGGACGAAAAATCTTCGCCTTGAATCTCACTGAGCGTTTGAACTTTCGCCATCCCGGCGTACGTCTCGAGGCTGGCGTCGCCGACGCTGACAATTTGCCAAGGCGAGCGACCCGCGGCGGCTCGAACCGCCGGACGAAGCGTCGAAATCAATTGCGAGACGACAAACAGGCTGTGTGAGCGCACGTTTTCTTCCCCAAAGTTGATCAAGTACTTGGGATCAGCCTTGGTGGACTTAGACGCGATGATATCTGCAGCGTTTTGCGTAGCGCGGCACAAAAAGTCCATATCGCTCTCCATGGCGAGAGCGCAGAAATCGAGCGCGGCGTCCATGGTCTTCGACCAGTCCGCGCCCCAGCGTTCGCCGTGACCGTCACCCATGGCGACTTGGAGAAATTTTAAGCCCTCGCCGATGCGCGTGGACTCGTTCGTCAGCGCGACGTTCGTCAAAGAAAGCTCGAGAAGCGAAAGCAAATCATCCGAGGACATTGCGCCGTAATCGACGGCTTCCACCTTGGTTCTGAAAAACTTTTCCAACGTCGCGTCGAGCATGACGACGTCTCGGTTCGGGCTGTCGTGTTGCCAAACTCCGAGAAGCTTCTTACGAACTTCGATAATTTTCCCCGGCACCCACCACGCGTCGCGGTTTTGCAGCAAATCGTCCACCTCCCACGCCAAGTCGCCCGGCAAACCGTTTCTGGCAAAGTTCATGGCGCTGTCCACGTCCCCGCCCGAGTGCGTGGTCTTTAAAACCCACAAGTAATGTTTGAAAGAATCGATCATTTGCGGCATGTGGAACGCGGGGCCGTGGATGCCGTCCGAGCGCCAACCCGCCTTCATACCGGCCAAATCTTCTCGCGTCAAGCCGGCGTTATCCCACAAGTGCGCCCAGAAATCGTCCCAGTTACCGGTGTGCAAAAAGTGCAGGTATGCCTCGCAAATCTTCACATCATCGGGCGTGGTGTTAGAGTGAAGCTTTTGATGCCACTGCGCGATGAACGGATCCTCGATTCCCGGACGATGTCCCTCTTTGATGCCGTGCGTTCGCATGATGTTCAAGATGCCCATGCGAATATCGTCGCCGTTGCCTCCTCCGCGCGGTAAGAATGCGAGCGAGGCGCGCATGAGTCCGCGCGACGTGGCGTCCGGCGCCGTCGTCGCCGCGTGCGCGATGCGTCCCGCCAAGCGCTCTTGCTTGCTCGCCATGTCCTTGCCCTGGTAATTGTTCCCGGCGTACCAGTGCAACTGGCGCAGCGAGCTCAGGCGCAACCACGCGTAGACGAGCGCCGCACCCTCGGGCCCGATCGCCAACGCGGCGTCCAGGGCGTCGTCAACCATGCAAAATCGCGTGAACAAGTTCACGCTCCCACCCTCGTGCTCGGCGGCGCGTCGCGCCAACGATTCCGCGCCCGCCGCGCCGCCGCCGCCGCCCGCCGCGGATTCTCTCACCCTCATCTCCACGTCCCCGTCCTCCGCGTGCGCCCAAAACTCTCCGCACACGACGATCCCGACGATCGACCCAACGTTTCTCAACCCCTCGACGTCCCCTTCGCTCGCGTTCGAGCAATCCATCTCCAACGTCAGCGTCCCGCTCGCGTCGAACGCGCTCCTCGACGCGATCCCGTCCCCGAAATCCCTACTCCCCGTCCTCGCCTCCAGCCCGCGCGGCGCCTTCGCCCACGACCCATCGCCATCGACCGCCCGCGTCGCCCAGTGCAGTTCGACCTCGCCTCTCGCGCACCGCTCCAGGAGCGCGTCGTCCGCCGCCCGCAGCGTCGCCGTCGTCGTCCCGTTCGCGCGCGTCCGCGTCTCCACTCGCACCGCGTGCCCCCCCGCGAGCGCGTGCGTCGTCTCGCGGACCACGTCCGGGACGTCCGCCTTTTTTTCGCGCGCGCCGGCGCCTCGTCCGACGCGCGCGCGCGTCCCGGCGTCGATCGCGCCGCGCGCCGTGGATAGCGTTCCTCGCGAAGATCGCGTCGCGCGGCGCGCCGTCGCGCGGTCGATCGTCGCGCGCGCCGCGTCCGCGCGCGCGAACGTCGCGCGCGTCGCGTCGCGCGCGAGAGAGACGCGCATCGCGCGCGCGCGCGTCGTCGGTCGCGGTGTGACGATTCGCTTCGACGAATCGAATCGTCAGAGCGCGACGCCGCGCCGCGCGGACGCGTCGACGCGCGGCGCGACGCGACGGCGACGCGCGCGGTCCTCCGCGGCGTTTCGCATGTGCGGCGCGTGCCGCGCGCGGCGCGCGAGCGCGAGAGAGACGACGACGCGCGCGGAATTCTGCGCGCCGTGTCGCGACGGCGCGAGAGCGACGACGACGCGCGCGACGCGCGTCGCGGACGGGGCGTCGTTCGACGTCGTCGTGTGCGGCGCGGGCGCGGCGGGGACGTCGTTCGCGCGGACGTACCTGGAGACGACGGCGCGGGGTGGCGACGGCGACGGCGACGGCGACGGCGACGGCGACGGCGCGCGCGGCGCGAGGCTGCTGCTGCTCGATCGCGGCGGATGCGCGAAGACGGTCGAGCGCGTGGAGCGCGTGACGCGGCGGGCGTCGGTGTACGGCGCGCGGGAGGGCGCGCTGGGGGCGCTGGAGGCGCTGGGGGCGCGGACGGCGACGGCGAGCGTCGCGGCGTGCGACGCCGAGTCGAAGACGTTGACGCTGGACGACGGCGCGCGCGTGCGGTACGGCGCGCTGTGCGTCGCCACGGGGGCGACGCCGCGATGTCCACTGCCGGAGGCGAGCGATGGAGCGGTCGACGCGCACGAGGTGCGAGACGTGGAGAGCGCGGACGCGCTGGCGAGACGGTTGAGCTCGATGACGGCGACGGCGAGCGCGGATTCGGATTCAAAGACGAAACGGATCGCGATCGCGGGGAACGGAGGGATCGCGCTCGAGCTCGTCGACGCGCTATGTGTGCGAGGTTTGCGCGCGCGAGGGTTGGAGGCGTGTGAATTGGTGTGGTTGGTGAAACACGGCGAAGTCGGCGACGCCTTTTTCGACGTCGACGCCGCGGATTTCTTGCTGCGCGCGCTCGACGCGAGACGGCGAGACGGCGAGGCGAAAGACGACGACGGCGCGGACGTGGACTGGGACTCACCGACGCCCGAACGCGGTGCCGGACGATCGACGAAGAAGCGCGCGCGAGGGCGCGAATCAGGCGCCGCCGCCGGTCCGGATTGGCTCGACAGATTTAGAGCGAAGAGCGCGGCGGACGACGCGCGCGCGCCTCTCAGCCGCATGAAGCTTCGCGTGCTGAAAAATGTGTGCATACGCGAAGCGCGTAAAGACGCAAACACCGGCGTCAACGTATTGACGCTGAGCGATGGGACGACGATCGAGGTGGACGCCGTCGTCGCCGCCGCGGGCGTCGAGCCGAGATGCGATTGGCTCGACGAAGTCGCCGCGCCGAGGTCGAAATCAGACGGCGGTATACTCGTCGATGCGTGCATGCGCACCGTAGGACCGTACGGCGACTCAATATTTGCCGTCGGCGACGCGTGCACGATGTCGGCGCGCGCGTCGAACCCAGAGACGCCGTGGTTTCAAATGCGACTGTGGAGCCAGGCGGCGCAAACAGGCGCCTTCGCCGCGAAAGTCGCCGCGGGCGTCTGCGACGCCGACGCCCTCGGATTCAATTTCGAAATCTTTACCCACGTCACCAGGTTTTTCGGTCTCAAAGTCATCTTGCTCGGGCTGTACAACGCCCAGAAGCTCGACGACGTCCCGGCGAACGAGGTGACGACGTACCAGCGCGAGTCGCTCGCCGACGCGACGTACGTGCGCGTGCTCCTCGTCCGCGGTCGCATGATGGGCGCCGTGCTCGTCGGCGACACCGATCTCGAGGAAACTTTCGAAAACCTAATCTTAGACGGCGTCGATCTATCGCGTTTCGGTCCGAGTTTACTCGATCCCGAGCTCGACTTGGAGGATTATTTCGACTGACGCGACGCGCGAGACGAGCGAGAAACGAATGAAATCAAATGACAATCAACCCTAGACAACTACCACCGTCCGACGCCCGCGCTCAGTGCGGTTTCGGCACGAACCCGTCCACCGCGAAATTCCGCGTCGCGCGCGGTAAAATCACGACGCATCCCTCCAACGCTCCGCGCTCCAGCGTCACCTGACACCCCAACCTCGACGTCGCCGTCAACCCGTACGCCAAATCTAACATGTCGTTCTCGTCGTCGCACGCCTCCGGCAGCGTCTCGAACACTTTTTCGTCCTCGAACACGACGTGGCACGTGGAACACGCGAGCGAGCCCTCGCACGCGCCCTCGAGCTCGACGTCGTGCCGGTGCGCCGTCTCCAGCAGGTTCTCGCCAATCAATCCGCGCACCGCGCGTCGCTCACCGTCGCGCTCGACGAACGTCACCTCGATCGAGTTCTCGGGCGTGAGTTTCGTCTTTTTGTCCGCGCCGTGCGCGACCGTGATCCCGGCTCGTCCACGTGGCGCGTACGAATAAGAATGAGAATGAGAATGCGCGGCGATCGAGCGTCTTCGTTCGCGCGGTCGCGTCCCCGCGCTCGGCCGCTCGTGCGTTCGCGCGCGTTCGCGGTCGAGTCGATCACCGGACGACGCGTTCGTTCGCGCGTCGTCGAGTGCGGCGACCGAGGGCCGTCGCGCCCGGTGATGCGATGTCCACGTGGGATCGTGGAATATCTGGCTGTGTGCGTAAACAGTGACGGGGGGCTTCTCGGATCGACCCCGCGGCCCGTGGGGAGAGGGGCATGGTGTTGGATGGTGTGTACGCGAAACGTGTGTGCATCATACGTATATTGACCCAAAGGTATCTATCACGTGTAAAGGTACTAATGTGTGTGTGAAATTCAATGATGGGTCATGACTCGAGAACGGGGGGGGGAGGCACACCCGGGATGCGCGCCGATTCTTATCGACAGAGGAGGACGAGGAGGACGATTGGCGCGCGCGTCGCGTTCGATGGAAAACCGATGTCGTATGACAAACAGATAAAAACGTTATTTAGTGCGCGTGCCCGTGCGAGTGGCCGCCGCCGCCGCCGGCTGTGCAGTGCTTGTGGTTGAGGAGCACGAGACTGACGGCGACGACGCCGACGACGAACGTCAAGAGGCTCGCCGCGCGAAGACGAGACGTAGTGGCGCTCACCGAAACTCGCGGCATACACTCCGCGGCAGCGATTTGTAGATAGATTCCAGCGCCAAAGGCGAGCAAAAGTCCGTGCCAGAAGTCGTTGTTACTTCCAGATCCAACGCTGATGAGAACGCCGAGGATGACGCTCACGCCGGAGATGAAGTTCATGAACAGCGAGCGAAACGGCGTGAGATCGCCCTGGAAGGGATCCGTGAGTACCAAATAGTCGGCGAGCTCTTGCGCGATTTCGTGATAGACGGTCGCGGCGGTGATCGACCATCCCATGGTCTTTCCACAGTTCAGGAAACCGAATCCGATGAAGATGCCATCCACGAGGTTGTGCATGAAATCTCCGAGGATGATGCCGCTTCGAACGCGATACTTGTGCGAGTGGCACGTTTCGCAATCTTCTTGAACGCCTTTGATCGCGTTCTCCGCGTCGATCGTCTTCGTCTCGGCTAAACGAGAAGGGAACGCGATGGAGATGCCCAAATCGATGATGTACGCCACGAGAAAGCCAAAGACGGACGCGGACGCCCACCACGCGGTTTGTTGCGACTCATCCGAACCGGCGGGTTTGATCAAATGCGTGGCTTCGTACAACATCAGATAGAACGCAGCCGAAAGAAGTGCACCGGCGGCAAAGGAGTTAATGATGCAACTCACGAATTCGGGGTACGCTTTCTGCTTCTTCGCGAAGCTCGGAGAGAGAAAGATGACGCCGGAAAGCGTGACGATGTTGACGATGATCGCCGCCCCGATGGCGTCGGACCACGGTTTTGATTTCTTTGTAGTCACCGTTTCGGGAAGCGAAGCCACTGGCTCCACGTCATCCCCGTTGACATCCTTGAGATAGTGCGTATCGCGCTCGAACTCGGTGGGAACGTGCTCGGCGAAAATCGAGACGGCGGCGACGCCAGTCGTATCAATCTTAAACGACGACGTGTGCCAAGCGTTATCAAATTGAAGTTTGACGCATCCACTCCCGGGCGTCAAAACGCTGTTTCGCGTTTTAACCGTCGTGCACGCCGTCTCGAGCGCGGCGTCGCCCGCGTCCTCGCGAGCCTCGAGCTCTTCGTGTCCGGCGGCGGTTTCGGCGTAGATGACCATCTTCATGGTCGCGTCCGCGTACTGGTCCTTCACCTTTTCCGCCTGCCACACGTACGCATCGTCCGGAGTCTCAAAGATCCCCGCCCATTCGAACGAGTGCGCGTGCGCGCCGGACGCGAGCGCGCCGCGCGCCGCGAGCGCGCTCGAGACGACCGCCGCGCCTCCGAGCGCGGCGCCCATCCTCCATCCGCCTCCTCGTCGTCGTCGTCGTCGTCCCGCGCCCGCGGTCGCGTCTCGCGTCGTCATCGCGTCGCGCATCGTCTCGTCTATCGTCTCGTGCATCGTCTCGTTCGTCGTCGTCGTCGTCGTCGCGCGTCGTCGAGTGCGGCGACCGCGCGCGCCGGCATCGCGACGAGACGACTCGAACCGGCGCGAGGGGGGTACTTCTTGAGTCATGACTCGATATTCATGAGAACACCAGGTGTCGACACCTCGCGAGGTGTCGACACGCGTGTCTTCGTACGTCCGCGCGCGACGACGACGACGACGACGAGGATGACGACCGTCGGCGGCGCCGCGCGACGTGACGATCGAGGCTCGGCGTTGCCTCCGCGATGCGTCGAGATCGCGCGCGAGTCGCCGTCGGCGTCGCCGTCTCGAAGGAAAACGCCCGCGAACGATCGCGCCGTCAATCGCGCCGCCGTGCGACGGTACCGCGAGCGCAAACGAATGGACGAGAAGGAGAGAATCGAGGAGTGCGAACGGTTGCGCGGGGAGAACGAGACGTTGAGACTGGCGTTGGAGACGTCACGAGCGGAGTTGAAACATTCGAGGTGGTTGTTGCGCGTCGTCGCGTGGAAGTACGACTTAGACTTGGCGGATATTCCGACGGAGAAACCGTCGACGTCGACGATGCCGCAAGGGAGGGTGAGAGGAAGCGATGCAAACGCGGTGTTTCCCGCGGGTGGGGTCCCCGCGCGGAACGACATCGCGCGACCGTTCGCCGCGCGCGGCGTCGCCGAGACGCGGCCTCGGAAAATTCCTCGCGCAGCCGACGACGACGCGAAACCGGCGGGCGCGCCTGATGAACTCGGGCTCAAAGATTTCTTGGAGGAATACTTCACGCACGGCGACGCGTGCCCGTGCTACGAGATCACGGACGCGGACGCGCGCGCGGCGCCGACGCGCGGCGCCGACGCGCGGCACGCGTGGTTCTAGGTATGACGACACATTTACGTCACACGGTGAAACGTTTTACGCTTCTAATATTATATTATAAAGTTAGTCAACCTATATAGTTACACGCACCACATGATGTCACACGTGATGTGCACACGCGTATGTATTCGTACTGTGAGTACAATAAGCCTAACATTGTGTAAAATCCCGTGCCCACGATGATCGCGCGTGTCGACACGAACAGACGGTTGGCCGAAAAGGCGAAAGGGTCGGCGGCTGTCGTCATCTCTCGACGAACGTTGGCGCTCGACATGGCGGACGAGCAAGACCAGACCTCGCGCGTGCCGGTGACCATTCTCACCGGATTTCTCGGTTCCGGGAAGACGACGCTCCTCAATGAAATCTTGGAATCCGAAACGCACGGATTGCGCTTCGCGGTGATTGAAAATGAATTCGGAGAGGTGGGCGTCGACGAGAGGATTCTGTCGGAGAAGGCGGACGAAGAGATCATCGAGGTCATGAACGGTTGCATCTGCTGCACGGTGCGCGGTGATCTCGTGGTGGCGCTGAAAAAGCTCTACTCGAAGATCGCGCAGTTCGACGCCGTCATCATCGAGACGACGGGTTTGGCGGATCCGGCGCCGGTGGCGCAGACGTTCTTCGTCGACGATGACATTCGAGAAAAGTTTGTGCTCGACGGAATCATCACGGTCACGGACGCGAAGCACATCCTCACGCGGCTCGATGATGAAAAACCCGAGGGTGTGGAGAATGAAGCCGCCGAACAGGTCGCTTTTGCCGATCGGATACTCCTCAACAAGACCGACTTGGTGTCCGAAGACGAACTCGAAACCATCACGGGCCGGATCAAGCAAATTAATCCGAGCGCCGATATCTTCCGATGCCAGTATTCCAAGGTTGATCCGAAAAATTTGATCGGAATCAATTCCTTCTCGCTCGAGAAGACCTTAAAAATGGATCCCGAATTCCTCAACACGGAGGGCGAGCATGAACACGACCCAACCGTGTCTTCGACGAGCACAAAATTCTCTGGGCACCTCAACATCAATAAATTAGAACGCTGGATAGGCGAAATAATTCAAACAATGGGTGCGGACTTGTTTCGGTACAAGGGTGTTCTTTCCGTTGCGGGCATGGATCAAAAGTTTGTTTTCCAGGGCGTCGGCATGCTTTTCTCCGGCGGCTTCGTCGACGCCAAGTGGGGAGCCGACGAGGAGCGCGAATGCCGCTTCGTCTTCATCGGTAAAAATCTGGACAAAGACGCCCTCATCAACGGTTTCATGGATTGCAAGTGTTCCTCGAAGCTTCGCTTCAAGGTGGGCGACGCGGTTCTCGCGCAGGTGGGCGCCGCCGACAACGACGGCTACTGCCGCGGCACCGTCCGTAAGACGTGGGACTCGGGCAACCCGTACCAGATCGAACTTGAAGACGGTAAAAAGACAAAAGTGTGGGGACCCGTCGACGAAGACGAGTTCGTCAAAGCTTCGCTCAGCGCCACCGCGTAAATGTCGTTTTGTATGAAATCAAATCAAAATTTTGACCAGTCATGAACCTTCGTGTACACACTCCTCCTTTAGCGCGAACACACACGCATAGTATAGATACAAAAAGACAAGGTAAAACCCATCCAACGCACTCGCACCGGCTCGCCGGCTCGCCTCGTCCGACGCGCGCGCGCGTCCCGGCGTCGATCGCGCCGCGCGCCGTGGATAGCGTTCCTCGCGAAGATCGCGTCGCGCGGCGCGCCGTCGCGCGGTCGATCGTCGCGCGCGCCGCGTCCGCGCGCGCGAACGTCGCGCGCGTCGCGTCGCGCGCGAGAGAGACGCGCATCGCGCGCGCGCGCGTCGTCGGTCGCGGTGTGACGATTCGCTTCGACGAATCGAATCGTCAGAGCGCGACGCCGCGCCGCGCGGACGCGTCGACGCGCGGCGCGACGCGACGGCGACGCGCGCGGTCCTCCGCGGCGTTTCGCATGTGCGGCGCGTGCCGCGCGCGGCGCGCGAGCGCGAGAGAGACGACGACGCGCGCGGAATTCTGCGCGCCGTGTCGCGACGGCGCGAGAGCGACGACGACGCGCGCGACGCGCGTCGCGGACGGGGCGTCGTTCGACGTCGTCGTGTGCGGCGCGGGCGCGGCGGGGACGTCGTTCGCGCGGACGTACCTGGAGACGACGGCGCGGGGTGGCGACGGCGACGGCGACGGCGACGGCGACGGCGACGGCGCGCGCGGCGCGAGGCTGCTGCTGCTCGATCGCGGCGGATGCGCGAAGACGGTCGAGCGCGTGGAGCGCGTGACGCGGCGGGCGTCGGTGTACGGCGCGCGGGAGGGCGCGCTGGGGGCGCTGGAGGCGCTGGGGGCGCGGACGGCGACGGCGAGCGTCGCGGCGTGCGACGCCGAGTCGAAGACGTTGACGCTGGACGACGGCGCGCGCGTGCGGTACGGCGCGCTGTGCGTCGCCACGGGGGCGACGCCGCGATGTCCACTGCCGGAGGCGAGCGATGGAGCGGTCGACGCGCACGAGGTGCGAGACGTGGAGAGCGCGGACGCGCTGGCGAGACGGTTGAGCTCGATGACGGCGACGGCGAGCGCGGATTCGGATTCAAAGACGAAACGGATCGCGATCGCGGGGAACGGAGGGATCGCGCTCGAGCTCGTCGACGCGCTATGTGTGCGAGGTTTGCGCGCGCGAGGGTTGGAGGCGTGTGAATTGGTGTGGTTGGTGAAACACGGCGAAGTCGGCGACGCCTTTTTCGACGTCGACGCCGCGGATTTCTTGCTGCGCGCGCTCGACGCGAGACGGCGAGACGGCGAGGCGAAAGACGACGACGGCGCGGACGTGGACTGGGACTCACCGACGCCCGAACGCGGTGCCGGACGATCGACGAAGAAGCGCGCGCGAGGGCGCGAATCAGGCGCCGCCGCCGGTCCGGATTGGCTCGACAGATTTAGAGCGAAGAGCGCGGCGGACGACGCGCGCGCGCCTCTCAGCCGCATGAAGCTTCGCGTGCTGAAAAATGTGTGCATACGCGAAGCGCGTAAAGACGCAAACACCGGCGTCAACGTATTGACGCTGAGCGATGGGACGACGATCGAGGTGGACGCCGTCGTCGCCGCCGCGGGCGTCGAGCCGAGATGCGATTGGCTCGACGAAGTCGCCGCGCCGAGGTCGAAATCAGACGGCGGTATACTCGTCGATGCGTGCATGCGCACCGTAGGACCGTACGGCGACTCAATATTTGCCGTCGGCGACGCGTGCACGATGTCGGCGCGCGCGTCGAACCCAGAGACGCCGTGGTTTCAAATGCGACTGTGGAGCCAGGCGGCGCAAACAGGCGCCTTCGCCGCGAAAGTCGCCGCGGGCGTCTGCGACGCCGACGCCCTCGGATTCAATTTCGAAATCTTTACCCACGTCACCAGGTTTTTCGGTCTCAAAGTCATCTTGCTCGGGCTGTACAACGCCCAGAAGCTCGACGACGTCCCGGCGAACGAGGTGACGACGTACCAGCGCGAGTCGCTCGCCGACGCGACGTACGTGCGCGTGCTCCTCGTCCGCGGTCGCATGATGGGCGCCGTGCTCGTCGGCGACACCGATCTCGAGGAAACTTTCGAAAACCTAATCTTAGACGGCGTCGATCTATCGCGTTTCGGTCCGAGTTTACTCGATCCCGAGCTCGACTTGGAGGATTATTTCGACTGACGCGACGCGCGAGACGAGCGAGAAACGAATGAAATCAAATGACAATCAACCCTAGACAACTACCACCGTCCGACGCCCGCGCTCAGTGCGGTTTCGGCACGAACCCGTCCACCGCGAAATTCCGCGTCGCGCGCGGTAAAATCACGACGCATCCCTCCAACGCTCCGCGCTCCAGCGTCACCTGACACCCCAACCTCGACGTCGCCGTCAACCCGTACGCCAAATCTAACATGTCGTTCTCGTCGTCGCACGCCTCCGGCAGCGTCTCGAACACTTTTTCGTCCTCGAACACGACGTGGCACGTGGAACACGCGAGCGAGCCCTCGCACGCGCCCTCGAGCTCGACGTCGTGCCGGTGCGCCGTCTCCAGCAGGTTCTCGCCAATCAATCCGCGCACCGCGCGTCGCTCACCGTCGCGCTCGACGAACGTCACCTCGATCGAGTTCTCGGGCGTGAGTTTCGTCTTTTTGTCCGCGCCGTGCGCGATCCGCGGCGACGCGGAGACGCCGCGAGCGACGTAAAGCTGGGCAGGTTTCTGGGACGCGCGCGGCGCGGCGTCCCGGGGACGCGACGCCGACGCGCGCGGGAGGGCGGTCGAGGCGAAACACGCGGTCGACGACGACGACGACGACGACGACGACGCGCATCGCGCGCTCGCGGCGGCGCACGCGCGCGCGAGACGGCGAAACATCGGCGCGGTGGGACCTCGCGAGGCGCGAAGTGAAGCCGAGGCGAAGACAAAGTTGAAGGTCGAATTGCAACGCGGCGGCGCCTCGCGGCGGCGCGAGGGCCCGCGCGCGACGTGTGAGTGTTAATGTTGGTTAATAGTCGGTGGATCATTCGTCGACGTCCAGGGCGCGCGCGCGGTTCGACGCCGCTCGGCCGAGGTTTTGTTCAAACCGACGCGAAGAGCGGCGCGAGCGCGACTTCGCCGCTCGCCCCCCCTGCGGACGAGGGCGTCGGGCGCGCGTAAAAGAATCATTCGTTCGGGTAAAGTTCCCTCTCAAACTCCTCCAAAGTTGCTAAATCGCTCGGTTTGAGCTTAATGCCCTTGTGTCCGCGCGGGTATCGGCGCTCCAGCGCCCGCATCGCGTCCTCCAATTTCCTCCGCTCGCTATACATCAGATACGCCACGGCGACGCTCGGCGCGCGCGAGTGCCCGCTCATGCAGTACACCAGCACCCTATTCGGCACCCCAGCCTCATCCGCGCGCTTCGCCTTGACGTGTAATTGCTCTAACTTCCTCACCGTCTCCCCTAAATCCAATTTCGTACCGTCATTCGCGTTTCGCGGCGCCGTGAAGACGTCTATTTGCCTAGAGCTACAGCACGGCGTGCACTGCGGCACGCTCTGTTCGTTCGCGCGCGTCGCGCCGTTCGTCAGTCACCGCGCTTCGCGCCCGCCGATCGCGTCCACCCATCCCACATCGTCCCCAAACCGTCGTCTCGCGCCTTCGATCTCGTCCCCTCCATTCGCGCTCGCCTCCTCCTCGTCTCTCCGCGCGCGTCCCGCTCGCGCGCGGGCCCCCCAAGTCCCGCGCCCTTCCCCGCGCTCCCGTCCCGTCGCCTCTCTCTTCCCGCGCTCGCGTCGTTCGCCCGCCGCGCTCGCCCGCTCGAAACGCACGTTCATCACCGTTCGTATCCCGCACGCCAGCAGCACGTCCTCCTTGCTCGTGTGTTCGAACGCGCCGAGGCACAAAAACTTGTCGATGACTTCGATGATTGGTTCGTCGTGCCCCAATCGCGGTCGCGGGAGGTCGTCGTCGAGGTCGTCGAGACGGCGGTGGTGGCCGCAGATGCCGCACGTCGTGCCCGGCGCGTGGTCGTGGCCGCACGCGCGGCACGACGCGGCGCGTGGGGGCGGGGTCTCGTCGTCGCTGTCGACGACGTGCGGCATCGTGTGCGCGCGTGGGGGGGTCGGGGGCGATGCTTTGCGTGTGATTGTCGCGCATTCGGCGTGTCTAATACGGGGTTGAGGTGCGTATTGGGGGGGGCGTTCGCGTTAATTAGGGTTGATTCGGCGATTTTTGTGTCCGTGTTTTTATGGAGGCGATTCTTTCTTTGGGCGCGCGCGTCGCGGATTCGGCGCGTGGAATACGGGGTTGAGGTGCGTATTGAGGGGGACCGTGATCGGGCGATTTTTGTGTCCGTGTGTATATGTAGTCTCACACTGACCTCGGCGGTCGATCGCGCGCCGTCGTCGGCGCGGCGCGCGCCGCAGCGCG
>Ga0228649_1000033_pt1 | contig 49738 bp, 26 predicted proteins | sample 61DmetaG_FD_190074 | JGI IMG/M metagenome (GOLD analysis project Ga0228649, IMG submission 190074) | Seawater microbial communities from Monterey Bay, California, United States - 61D | ecosystem: Environmental > Aquatic > Marine > Coastal | place: USA: California | collected 2016-10-31 | reverse complement strand
TAGGATGTGGGCTTTCGTGGTTTGGGACGGTTTGGGACGGTTCGGGACGGGGCGCGGAGGAAGGCGCGCGCGCGGAGGAAGGCGAGGGGGGGGGCGACGCGATCGCGGCGCGAGGGAGAGAAGGAGCGACTGACGAACGACGCGGCGCGCGACGAATCGATAGGCGAACCAACAATGCGCGCAAGAAATTCGAGATTTGACGCAAAAGCTTCAGTTGACGCTCGAAGAGAAGAAGAAGAACGAAGACGCGCTGAAACAACACGGGCAAGAGCTCAAGCAGCAGCTGATCATCATGCAAACCAAGCTCGAACGGGCGGGGGAGATGGACAAGGTGAAGGAGGACCAGTTCGCGCAACAAGAAAACCGGCATAAAGATACGGTTGAGGAGTTCAAGAAGGCTCAAACCGAGCTCAAGCTGCAGCTCCAGGACGCGCTGGCGAAGATTGAAGCCGAGCACAAGGGGATGAAGGTGCAAGAAGCCGAGGTGCTGAAGCAACGCGACGTCATCAACCGTCTCGAGGCGAAGAATGCGAGCTTGATCGCCGAGCTCGACAACACGCGCGCGCAGTGCGTGCAATGGCAACGCGAGACCGACATGGCGAAGGCTGAGATGCAACAAGCGCGAAGCGAAGCTGAAGCCGCCAAGGAGGAGCGCATGAAGGAGGAAAAGCATCGAGGCATCGCCGAGAACGAAACCGCGGACTCGCGCCGAAAGGCGGCCGAGGCCACGGCGCTCGCCGCGGACGAGAAGCAAACCAGAAAGCTCGCCGATCAAGCGTTGGAAGCTAAGCAGAACGAATTAAAGGATCTCAAGCACAAGGCGCAAATGATGGAGAAGGATTACAAGGAAATGCTCACCGACGAAAAGCAGGCTCGGGCGCAACTGGAAGAAAACTACGAGACCTTGAAGCAAGATTCGGTGAACTTGTACAACGCGTACACGAGCTCGAACCAGCAAATCGAAGAGTACCGCATCGCGCTCGAGCGCGAAGCGCAAGAAGCGGCTGCTCTGCACGCCGCGCTCGCCAAGCAAAAGGAGGACGCCGCTCGAGACGCCGTGCGCTCTCGAAGCACGCGCGTCATCGCCCCTCCCGCTGGCTTCTTGGGCGGTTCATCTCCGTCTCCTAAGCAAGACGGACGCCGCGGTGGCGCCCGCATCGGCGAAATGGACGATATCCGATCGCCGCCATCCTTCGCAGACTAGCGGTTCGACGCCGTTTCGCTCGCGAGCGTGAATATGAGCAGACGCGCGCAGCAGTGTTTTATATCATGAAAGCATCTATTTCAGCGCGCTCGCCCACCATCGTCGTCGTCATCGCTTTCTCGCGCCCTTTTTTCGCTCGATACATCAAAACGCATCGATCGTTCGCCGCGACCGCGTCCGTCGCCTCGCCGCGTTTGAACAGAGGCGCGCTCGCCGTCGACAACCGTCCTCAAACCACGCCGCACGACGTCCGCGCGCGCGTCGTCGCCGCACCGCGTCATCGCGCGAACGACGCTCAACGCGCTGAACGCGATCGAACGCCGCGCACGGCGTCGCTCGACGTGCGCACGACGCAAACGTCGTCGAATCAGAGATCAACCAGAACGGACGTCATGACGCCGTCGTCGAACGACGGTCGCGCGAGCGACGAAACGCGCGAAGCGCCGTCGTCGAACGCGAAAAAGATGTGGCGCAAGGTGGCGACGCCGGTGCGGAGCGCGACGAAGATAGCGTCGGCGCTGGTGGGTGGATTCTTTTGGCAGGGCGAGGACGAGGGCGACGGCTTCGAGGGCGGGGCGAAGGAGAATCGAACGATGGACGTCGGACGAGCGATGGACGAGGAACAGAGCGTGAGAACGCGTGGAAACGGTGCGGGAGGAGCGAGAGCGGGTACGACGACGACGACGGGGCGGATCGGGGAGGTCGGCGGCGCGACGAGGACGACGCGGTTCGCGAACGAGGCGGCGGCGGCGGAGACGGCGAGCGATTCGCCGACGCCGTTCACGGAGATCAGGGAGTTCTTGCGCCGAGGACAGATGGATAGAGAGCGAATGGCGCGATCGAGCGCTGGCGGGGCGTATGGCGAGATTAGTGCGGCGGTGAAGCCGCCGTCGCCGTTTGAGCGCGCGCCGGCGTTTGACGCACACGCGACTCCGGCTCGGGAGCGTCCGATGGTGGCGCAGATGGCCACGCCCGGAACGACGGGTGTGGGCGCGAGTTCTCCGGGATACGCGTCCGTGCGTCGATCGTACGGCGCGTCGGGGACGCCATCGCTTCTCGGTACGCGCGGTCGCACGGCGATAAAACCGACGATTCTGGAACCGCCAATGGAGCAGACGCCAACGCCGCCTCGCGCGAGCTTGAAGCGTGATCGTGAGCTGACTATCATGGATCTTGAGCGTGAGCGAGCGCGCGTGACGACGCCTCGACGATTGGAGTCCGCCGCGCACAGCCCTGGTCCGGGAGCGCTGGCGCGAGAGTCTGCGAGTCCGGCGTACCACACTCCCTCCGCCAAGCCAGTGACGAGCGCGGTGACGACGGATACAGCGAAACGTATATTGCAAACTTTGGATCGCTTGGCAGGTGCGCGAACGGCGACACCTATGGGTGTCGCAGCGGCGAGACCTTCGTTGTTTGCGACTAGACCCACGCAACCTGTGCAAGCGCCGTCGCCCGTCGGCGCCGCGTTTGACAAGCAAGTCACGCCGACATCGGCTACCTTTGTTGCGACTCCCAAATCGGGCGTTTCTTTTGCGACTTCGCCGATGCCCTTCATCAGTGCATCCTCGTCTGGTCGCGCGCCGACGACGCCGTACCCGACGAGTGCCGAGCCTGAGATTGAGACGCCAAACTTCAAGTTCGGCGAAGATAGCACCTTGCTCGCCACCGGTAAGAAACCAAAAGCGCCGTCCGGGCCTGTGGCTTCTGTTCCGATAAAGTTCACGTTCGGAGAAGGTCAAACAACTCCGTTGTTTACGAAGAAATCCGTCGCCGCGGCGCCAGTGAAAACAACGACGACGGTGCCACCGCCGCCGGCGCAACCGACGGCGGTCACGCAAAAGTCGGAGGAAGCGCCCGCTGCGAGTAAACCTGTCATGAATCTCTGGAGTGCGGATTTCTTGGCGAAGAATCAAGAGCATCAAAAGAAAGTGCAAGCGGCGATCGAAGAAGAAGAGAAAGCTGCGAGCAAGCCGCCTGCACCGTCGCCGTTTGCGCCGTCTGCCCCTGCCGGGGACAAGCCGGCGTTCTCGTTCGGTATTCACGCTGCGAGCAGCGCGCCCGCCCCTAGCACTGATGCGTCCGGGTTTACTTTCGGTTCCACCGCGCCCGCGGCGCCGACCTCGGCGCCGGCCTCGGCGCCAGCGTTTTCTTTTGGATCCACGGCACCGGTGAAACCAGCGGAAACCACCGAAGTGAAGAAACCGGCGGGAGAGTCTGGTTTACTCGCGTTTTTGGGCGCGTCTTCGAGCGAAGCTAAAACAGCAAGTGAACCTGCGACTGCGCCCACGTTCACATTTGGCGCGCCACCCAAGTCGCCTGATAATGTGCCCGTGAAAGTACCCGATCCTGCGCCCGCGTTTTCCTTCGGCGGCGAAACCAAAGCGCCAGAAAGTTCGAAACCGGCGAGCGCACCGTTTACGTTCGGCACGGCGACACCCGCCGCAGCCGCGGCGCCGGCGCTGTTTACGTTCGGGGCGAAACCGGTAGAGAAGGCGGCCGAACCAGAGAAGGAAAAATCACAGCTTTCGGCGTCCGCGCCCGCTTTTTCGTTTGCCGCGGGGTCGAAGAAGGAAGATGAACCGAAAGCGGCGGAGACTGCCAAGCCGTTCACCTTTGGCGCCGCACCGGCGCTGGACGCAACGAAGCCCGCGGGGGACGCGTTATTTAGCTTTGGCGGTGCTTCGGCGGAGAAGAAAGAAGAACAGCCGAAACCAGCGAGCGGCGGATTTAGCTTTGGGGCCACGGCGGCGCCCGCGTTCGGAGCTGCATCATCGGCGGTAAAGGAGGACGCCAAGCCCGTGAGCGCGCCGTTTGTGTTTGGCGGTGCGTCAACCACGCCCGCTTCGAGCGGCGGATTCACCTTTGGTGCCTCTGCGCCGCCAGCCGCACCGGCGAGCGGTGGTGGCTTCACGTTTGGTGCCGCTTCGAGCACTACCGCGGCTTCGACACCATTCGGCGGCGGTTTAAGCGTGAACACTGGTAAACCCGCGGCGAGCGTCTTCGGTCAACCGCCGAAACCGGACGAGCAACCAAATACCCCTGAACCGATGAGTCCGTTCGAATCTAGCAAGTCGCCTCTAGGTGCCGCATCAACTGGTAGTTCCCTGTTCGGTGGTGCGTCCACGAATAGTTTTGCCGCCCCTCCGGCGAGCAGCGCGCCGTCGACGAATCCGTTTGGCGGCGGCGGCGCGAATCCGTTCGCCGGCGCGTCGGCAGGCGTGACGAACCCATTCGGTGGTGCAAGCTCAACGCCCGCGTTCGGCGGCGCTGCTGCCCCATTCGGTGGTGCGTCGGCGAGTGCCAACCCTTTCGGCGGCGTTGCCGCGCCCGCACCCGCGGTTCCAGCGCCGAATCCGTTCGGCGCCAACCCCGCGCCCGCTGGCGGCTTCTCCCTGGGCGCCGGCGACGAGTCCTCGCAGGGCGGAAGAAAGCCACCGCGCAAGTTCAAGCGCCCGCCGCGCCGATAATCCCAACCAGCAAAATCACAGTTACTCGTATGAGTGTTGAAACGAAACGAACGAAAATGATTAGATTCAATCAAACGCCGTCGCAACGCGTCGTCCCGCTCGCTTTCGCGCGCGAGAGAGCGAGGGACCGGCACTTCATGACGTCCCGCGCGTGGAGTCCGCGCGTGGGCATCCGCGCGCCCCCAGAGCGTGAAAACAAACACTTCCACGCGCGTCGTCGTCGCTCGCACGCCTCCGCGTCGTCCTCGCGCGACGACGGCGTCGTCCGCACCGTGGCCAACGACCGAGAACTCTGGCTGGAGTCCTGGTTCGCGTGCGAAAATCCCGCCGCGTTGCGCGTGTTGGCCGGCATGCCCGTCGCGCAGGTCAACGCGCGTCGCATCGGTGCGCTGGACCCGGTTTCTAAAGTTTGGATTTGCGGCGGCGCGACGCTCGGGACGTTGTCCGCGGGCGCGCGAGGCGGCGGCGGCGACGCGTTCGTGCGCGAGCTCTGCAAGGTGGCCGGCGTCGAACATTTTGCCGTCGAAGACGACGATGGACGCTTGCCGTTACATCACGCCGCGGCGTTCGGACGCGAAGAAATCGTGCGCGCGCTGGTGGAGCTCGGATGCGACATCGACGCCCGAGACGAAAGCGAGGGGAGCACGGCGTTGATATTGGCGGCGTATTTTGAACGCGCCGATGCCGTGGACGCATTGCTCGATCTCGGGGCTGATTTCTCGATCCGCGATGATGGGAACGTCACCGTGGGTGGACATCTGGCGCAACGGAAGATGCGACCGCAGTTGTTGCGAGTGATGAAAGAGAGCGGTCCCGGCGGTCCCGGACGGTTGAAGCGCGGCGATAAATCTTACTTGGTCAAGCGACGTGCGCTGCAAAATGAACTCTCGGCGCTCGACGTGGACGATCTCTTAGAGTTGTCTCGTCACTGGGGCGTGCGCGGCGCGCCGGCGGAGAAAAAGAAGCTCATCGAGGCGTTGCTCGCGCGCACGCCGTGAGATCGTAGCGACCGCGGCGGTTAGTCATCGCCGCCGCGACTCCGGAACCTACGGCGCGGCGAACGCGCGCTCGCGTCGGTTAGACTATAGCAGAATTATACAGTAGTGTAGCAGAAACAATAGTCCACAGCCCGAAAGCCAGAGGCGCCGTCGACGCCGTCGTCGTCCGTTCGCGTTCGCGTCGTCCCGCCGCTCCGCGCGTCTCCTCCGCATTCTCCCGCGCGCGCCGTCCGCGCGCCGCCGCGAGTCGGCGCGCGCGACGATGCACGGCGTCACCGCGTCTCCCCGCCTCGTCGTGCTCTACGCCTTTGTCGTGCACTTGATTTTCGTCTACGCCACGTTTGACGTGCACTTCCAGTCCCCGCTCGTCGCCGGCGTCGAGCGCGCCGACGCGCGACTGCGCGCGCCCGCGAGACGATTGGTGATATTCGTCGCCGACGGCGCGCGCGCGGACGCGGTGTTCGACGAAGCGCGAGGCGCGGCGCACGTGCGAAGTCGCGCGCGCGGCGGCGCGTGGGGCGTCTCGCACGCGCGAGCGCCGACGGAATCGAGACCGGGACACGTGGCGCTCTTGGGGGGGTTCTACGAGGACCCGAGCGCGATCACGAAAGGATGGAGCGCGAACCCGGTGGAGTTCGATCACCTGGTGAATCAGAGTAACAACGCGTGGGCGTGGGGCGCGCCGAGCGTGGTGCCGCTGTTCGCCGACGGCGTCGACGGAGCGAGACGGTTTTGTTACGACGAGACGCTGGAAGATTTTGCGAGCGCGAACGATCACGGGGCGTTAGATGAGTGGGTGTTCGACCGCGTGGTGCGGTTTTTAGAGAGTAATGGGGTGGAAGGCTCGAGCGAGAGCGACGCGCTGGACGGCGACGGGAACGTGTTTCTGTTGCACTTGCTGGGCTTGGATTCGAGTGGACACGCGCACAAACCGCATTCGAGCGAGTATTTCGAAAATATTAGGATAGTAGATGAAGGTGTTCGCAGAGTGGAGGCGGCGTTCGTGGAGAGGTTTGGGGATGATGGAAAGACTGCTTTTGTTTTCACCGCCGATCACGGAATGTCGAATAAAGGCGCGCACGGCGACGGCGATCCTGGGTGCACGGAAACACCGTTGGTGGTTTGGGGCGCGGGTGTCGCCAGTGGGTCACAAAAAGTCGCGGGAGCGTGTCGTGGGACGCCCGAAACGCCGAAGGATTGGGGCATGGATCCCGAGACGAGGTGCGACGTTGATCAAGCCGACGTCGCGCCTTTGGGTGCGACGCTCATTGGATTTCCACCGCCTCGTCACAACTCGGGCTTGCTCCCCAGCGCGTACTTGAGCGATAAACCCGAAGATCTTAAGTCGTCCGCGATGATTGCGAACGCCAAGCAATTGCTGGCGCTTCACGATCTCAAGGCGGCGCGCACTGCAAAGCGCGCGCTCAGCGCTTTGTTTTCTTTCAAGCTCCACCCAGATATGATTAGCGTCTCATCGCAAGTCGCGGAGTACGAGCGACTCGACCGGCTTGGTCGACACGACGACGCGACACGCGGTGCAAATCAAGTCGCGCGCGCGTGTTTGAGAGGGTTGGAATATTTACACACGTACGACCGGGCGCTTTTGCAAGCCGTCGTCGTGTCGTGTTTTGCGACGTGGATGATTTTACTTGCAGTCAATTTGCTTCCGCGAAGAAAAGGGGAATGCGAAACGCCGACTGGTATACCGTTGACGCTGGCGCTGATTTATGCCGGTGTCGTGAGCGTGATTCTTCTGGCCCGCCGCGCGCCGCCCACGTACTTTTTGTACTTCGGTCTCCCGGCGTATTTTTTGTTGGGTATCGTGAACACGCTTTCCGCTGTGAAAATAGAAAGTATCGCCGACATTAGCTTACTGAACGTCGGTATTTGTCTTGTCGGCGCGTTTGCGGTGGCTGAAACGATATGTAACGGTTTTCACGATCGCTTCGTGTTTTCATACGCGTTTGCATTCGGGTCGGCGCTTTTAGTCGCACTCGCGATACGCTTGCTGTTTCGTCGAGATTTTGACAACGCTACACGTGCCGCTGTGATGGCTATCAGCACAGCTATGTTGGCGCCGTTCACCATGCTTTCAATTGAGCTGGAAGCGAACACGGAGATGATCGTCTCAGGATTGCTTGCGAGTGCGCTCCTCGGCACCACGACGCACGTTTTGATTCGGCCGCTTGATATTTTTCAGGACGACGCCGTCGACAGGGAAACTAAGCGCCGACCGGGTCAGACTGTTTTCGCGTTGCAAATATTAATGGTTCTTACTACTGGCGTATTGGTGACCGCCGTCGACGGTTTACAGCGCGACAAGTTGCCCGTTCCAACGTCTATGCACGCCGCATCGTGGATCGTCGCGTTGATGGCACCCATCTTGCCCATGTTTTCACCACCGCGAACGCTGCCGCGAATGATTAGTGTGTTCCTTGGGTTTGCATCGACGTATGGACTGTTCTCCGTGTCGTACGAGTCCCTGTTCTACGCTTGTCTCGGGTTTTGTCTTCTTTCGTGGATGATTCTGGAGCGCGGCTTACAAGCGCCCTCGCCGGCAAAGTCCAAAATGTTCACCCGTACCATCATCCCGAGCGATCTCCGCCACGCCGCTATGTTCTTATTTCTCATCGATGCAGCCTTCTTCGGCACGGGCAATATCGCATCCATCGCATCCTTCGACCTCAGCAGCGTCTACAGATTCACCACCCGCTTCAACCCGTTCCTCATGGGCGCGCTCCTCGTCCTCAAGGTATTACTCCCCATGATCACCGTCGCCGCCGCCTTTCTCGTCGTCTTGAAATCCTCCCGCGTTCCTGCGTTCGAGTCGTACTTCATGTTTCTCATCTTGAGCGACATCATGGCTGTCAGATTCTTCTTTCAAATCACCACCGTCGGCAGTTGGCTCGACATCGGCTCGAGTGTGTCGCGTTACGCGTTGATGGGAACGCAAGTCGTCACCATTTTACCATTCTTAGCCTTGGCCCAGATCTTCACGCGAGCTTTGCCCGTGAACGGGCGTACCGCAATCATTCGCACCAAGCGCGATTAGCTTAACTTGTCTATAAATCGCGACTCGCGACGCACGACGCGTTCGCGCCGCGTTCGCCGTCGCCGCCTCACAATCAGCCTCATGAGCCGACCTTACGCCAACCCGGCGCCACCGTCCGGGGACCCCCCTAAAACGAACGATGACTTTAGGGCGATGCTTTTAAGCGGCAAATCGCGCGAGCAACCGCGCGGCGGTGCGAAAAAGTCGAAAAACTCGTCGAAAAAGCCACACGAAGTTCGAGGAAAGAATTCGTCGCGCGCGGACGAGGACGCGTACAGAGACCGCGCGCGCGAGCGGCGCGAACGCGGTGACGATGCGAATGACGCTCTGGACGGCCCAAGCGCGGAAGCCGCGCTCGGACGCGAACGTGGGGTGTTCGAGCGGGAAGACGCGGCGACGCGCGGGGACGGGACGGCGACGACGACGGAGTACGCTCGAATGAAAACGATTGAGGAGAGTAAATACCTCGGAGGAGACGTCGAAAGAACGCATTTAGTGAAAGGATTAGATTTTGCGCTGTTGAATAAGGTTCGGAGCGAGATTAAGGACACGAAGGCGATGGAAGATGAAGAGCGGGTGGCCGCGACGGCGGAACGAGAGGGCGGGAAGCCGAGATTTACAACAGCTTCGGCTCGAGCGATTTATGAGTTTATGAGGAATGGATCGAAAGCAAGCGTGCGTGGGAAAGCGCATAACATAGCAAGTGGTGCGGTAAGTTATAGTTTTGATTTAGCGGCGAACTCGAGGCGAGATGTGCCGACGACGTTGCACAAGGCGACGGACGATGACGGCATGGCGGGTGTGCGCGCGCTTCGAGCGTACGTCGATCCCGCGAAGGATGCGTCTCTTCTCGTGCGTTTGGGCAAGTTGATGCACTACTTGGCGCTGGGTTCTACCAACGCAATCAAGAAATTTCGACGGGAAGAGCGAAGAACGGCGGCGGAAGAGGCGAAGGCGAAGGCTGAAGCGGCGGCGCGCGCCGCGCGCGTCGACGCGCCGGATGCGGCGCCGGGAGACGCGTCGAGCGACGAAGACATCTTTGCCGATGCGGGAAAAGATTACGAACCGACGTACGAGAAAAAAGAGGATACGGCGGCGAGTGATAAAGATGCGACCGCGTCGCGGGCAATTTTTGGTAACGAAGCGAGTGCGCCCGCGCCCAAGGCGAAGCAAATCGCCGCCGACGACTACGTCGAAGAGGAAGACGAAGACCGCCCCGTCAACGCCTTCGCGTCGTTCGGTGATTACGACGAGTGCTACCCCGGCTACGATGTCGACATGGACGACACCGGTGGTTTTGACAAGCGCGGCGATAAGGGCAACGCCGACGGCGAAGGCGCGAGCGAAGAAGCGGCGAAGAAGGACGCGCTTCGCAAAAAGCGTCAACTCGGCAACGAGTTTAGCAAAATCCGCGCGCTCGTCAAGGACAAGTTCGGCGAAAAAGACGACGTTGCGTTCAAGGACGAATCCAAAAAGTCTAAAGCCCCCAAGCAAACCGCCCCCGCGGCTTCGAAGGAGAAACGAAGCGACGACACCGATGGCCGCGGCGGCGGCGGCGCTAGAAAAAAGCTTCGCTTGTGATACCACCATGCCTGCGTCCGCACATCGAGCCCCCATGACCGCGTCAACGCGCGCTCGATCGCACGTCGACTTTTCGCGACGCTTCGCATCGCTTCGCGCGCGCGCATCGACGAGCGCGCGCGCGTCCGCTCGCGAAAGTCCCGCGAAAGTGCAACTGGAGATGTCCCAGTGCTTCGCTTTGGTCGAGCGTCACGGGCGCGGTGCGGTGTATCTGGGCAGCGCTCGCGTGCCCGAGACGCACTCGCACTACGCACGCACGCGTGAACTCGCGAAGGACATCGCGACGTTACTAGACTGCACGACGTGGTCCGGTTTAGGTCCCGGGCTCATGGACGCGGCGACGCGCGGCGCCCTCGACGCCGAACGCGCCGCCGCGGGATTCATGATCCTCCTCGAAGCGGGCGGCGCGAGACAAGAGACTCGAGAGCATCCATATTTACCGCGCGAGTGTTACCTGAACACGAGCTTCTTCAGCGCGCGTAAGCACGGATTGGTGGACGCCGGCGTGCGCTCCGCGCTCGAAGAAAAGACGTGCTTCGTCGCGTTACCGGGCGGCGTCGGTACCCTGGACGAAATCTTCGAAATCTTAGCGCTTCTACAGCTCAAACGCATCGGCACAAGTCATCCCGTGCCGTTCATCGTCATGAATTACGATGGATGTTACGACGGGTTGTTGGAATTTTTAAGGCGCGACATGGTCGGATACGGCGCGCTCGCCGAGAACGAGCTCGCCCCGCATTGGATCGCGTGCGACACGAACGAGCAAGCCTTAGCCCACCTTCGCGATTTCTACTCAATTTAGAGCGCTTTCTTTCCTCGTCTCTGCGTCTCGAGCGCGTCGTCAGCGTTCGCGCGAGGTTCGCGACGCCGTCGCCAACCGTCCCCGACCGTCCCGGCCGCGCGTCGTCACTCATCGCCGCGTCCGACGCGTCGACGCGTCGTCGACCGCGCCGATCGCGAGTCACGCGAGTCACGCGCGTTTCGTCGTCTTCCATCGACGCGCGACGCGCGTTCGCGACGCGCGACGCGCGGTAATCGTCGAATTCCAACCAACCGACCGAATCCGACGCGGACGACGCGACGACGGCGCTCGACGCGCGCGCTCGGACGGCGCGGACGCGCGCGCGATGGCGGAAGACGCGCGCGGTGACGATGCGTTCGACGACGCGGACGCGGCGCTGCGGACGCGGGCGATGTACGTCAAGGTGAAATTCGCGGACGCGCGCGGCGACGGCGACGGCGGCGAGGGACGGCGACGAGGCGACGGCGACGGAGGCGCGGTGATCGCGCGGTTTCGCGACGCGGGCTCGAGGCATGGGAAGACGGGCGATGGAAAGAGCGCGCGAAGCGCGTCGTCGATTCGCGTCAACGGTGCGGCGGTGGCGAGTGGAGAGGCGGAGATTACGTTTCGACGCGAACGCGAAGGGGCGTGGATGAGCATGGATGAGGTGCGCTTCGTCGGGGACTTTGATTTTGAGCTCGCGCTCGATCGAGAGATGTGGGCGATGGGGACGGGTCGAAAGAATGAAGACGGCACGTGGTCGATGGTGATGACGCCCGGGGCGTCGCTGACGCGAACGGTGTCGAGAGAGGCGGAGCGGGTGTTTTACGCGGCGGCGGGCGCGCTCCCGAAGTCGCCGAAAACCGCGGAGTGCCGGGTGGAGTTCGGCATCGTCGGGATGTCTCAAGATGAACGCGTGTGTTTGGTGAATCAGATCGATCTACCGTTGGAGAAAGTTTTAGGGCGCGCGCAAAAGCGTATCGCACCGGTAATGGTGGGCGAGACTAGCGCGATGTTGCCCGCGATCGACGAGCACACTGGAATATCGACAGCTTCTGTGAGCGTCGACGCCGTCAACGCCGCCGCGAGGCAGCACCACAAGACGCACTGGTCCTCGTTTCTCGATCGAGGCGATATGGATAATCTTGCCATACTGAGTAAGATGCGACAGCGATACGAGTCCATGATGGACTATCAGGACGATTATCCCGCCGATCCCGTCAAGCTGAGCTGGTTTGACGCTTCGCTTCGTTTGGGCATCGGCGTCGGTTTGGGCGTAATCTTAGGCGCTGGATTGGGCGTTGGGGTCGTAGTTAATGGATTCCGCACGATCAGCACCAAAAGGCTTAGATCTAATCCGAAAGCCGACGCAGAAGTCTGAAAAGACGACACCATGTATGCAGCAGCTGTAATCATCACGCATTTAGACGTCTCGCAAAAAGACAACTCGCGCGCGCACGTCAAGACAACGGGATATTTTCGATTTAAAGGCTAATTAAATTTCAGGGCGGTTGCGCTAGGGTATCGTTCAGGGCGGTTGCGCTAGGGTATCGGTGCTCGTCTAGTCAATCAATCAGGTTGTGTACCCCAACTGGTGCAATAACTGAACCAACCACTTTTGAGTGGCGACGTCGTCCTTCAGGTACGCCGTGAACGCTGGATCCCTCAACTGATCCGGAAAGCACTGTCTCAAGCAATCTCTCGCCCGCGGGTTATCGCTTAATCTCAAGTAGCATCGAATGATGTGCTTCAGCAAACGCACGCTCGGCTGCTCCGCGAGCTGCGTGACCATCCCCCCCAAAACCGTCCCCACCGCGTAGCAGCGCTCCGCCGTGGCGCAAATGTACGACAATCCCACCTCATCGCTCAAAATCTTTTGCACAATGAACGTCGCCACCGTCTTACTCAACTCACTCCCCAACTCCATCGTTCGCAGGCACAGCGGAATGATTTCTGTGCTCAACAAAAAGTTGATCACCTCGGTGTCGTCCATCTTCACCAGCGCCCCGATCACCCCCAGCGACGTCAACCGCAGGTACTCGAACGGCCGCGTCTTACTCACCGTGTTCAAGAACGGGTACAAGAACAACGGAATGTGCGCCGCGAGGAACAATCCTCGCGTATCGGGATGACTCGCCACGCACTGCAGCAGCGCCAGCGCGTTGCACACGCGATTGCTCGCGTGATTCGTCAGGCTCGGCGGGTTGAGCAGCGGGTAGATCGCCACGATCTCTTGCAACAGCGCCGGCACGACGCCGAACGAGAACCAAAGCGTCGGCGCGAGATCCGCAAACATGTCGCGCTTTTTACTCAGGTCCAAGAGCGCGTTCTCGCGCGTTTCCGGGTCTTGCAGCGCGGCGACCAGGGCTTCCATTTGCGCCGTCGCCGCCATCGTTCGCGCGTGTTCGTCGCGCGCGCGCGCACAGTGCGTCGCTCACGTCGCGGCCGAGCGCACGTCGATGCGCGTTTTATCGATGCGTCGACGCGTCGTTCGAGCGCGCGCGTCGTGGCGCGCGGTGCGCGGCGAGATCTGACGCGAATCGCGACTTTGCAGCGCTCGTGGATCGCAGCGGACGTCACGTGCCGACGCGTCGCGCGTCATGCGGAGGCGCCGCGCGCCGTTCGAGGGCGTCGCGACGTGGATGGTGGTGCTGTGCGCGTCGTGCGTCGCGTCGCGCGCGAACGGCGCGCTCGGTGCGACGTGGTTGCGCGCGTACGTGGACGATTCTGGGCGAACATCGGGCCCGCGCGTGCGCCGCATCGAAACGGCCGCGATCGGCGGCGAAGGGTGGTCCGACGCGTGGGATCTCGAGTCAGGGAGCGCGGAGCACGTGCGACACGCGTACACTGGGGCGGAGATGAATCGGATGTTCGCGAGGGTGCCCGCGGCGGCGCCGGTGGTGTACACGACGCCGCAGCGGTCGTGGATCGACGTGGGCGTATCGAACGAGTTCGATCGTAAAGTGCTCGTCGAAGCGAGCGATGATGACGGTGAGAGTGATGGGGTGGATGAGAAGGAGAGGCACGACGGAGATGAGGCGTTGCGTGAGAAGAAGAACAAGTATTTTATGTCCAGCGTAAGCGCGTCTTCGCTGCAGCACATGTTGAACAAGTACGGAGGGACGGTAGATAGCGCGTTTGAGACGATCAATCGACGGTTGGAGATTGATCCGAATAATCCAGTGCTGTGGGCGGACCTGGGGAACACGCACAGGATCATGGCGGAGAATAAAGAGGCGGCGGAGTGCTTTGCCAAGGCGTTGCGAATCATGAAACATCCCGAGCTGTATCAGTTGCTTGGCACATGCTTAGTAGTGACCGAGCGCACCGAAGAAGCGATCGGGATTTTCAAGCAAGGTATGGAGACGTTTCCGGGCGATCCAGCGTCGACGTTTAGTTTGGCTTTGGTGTATCTGCAGCTCGAGCAGTGGCACGACGCCATCGTCGTGCTCGAGGCGTTGACTCGCGTCAATCCAACCTTCGCCGGCGGATTGGCGAACGAACATTTACTCATCGCCAGAAGGCAACTGCAGCGCGAATCGTCCGGGCGTATAGATGCGGGAGTGTTCGTCATATTCGTGGTCACCCTTGTCGCCCTCGCGTGGTTGCAGATGTCGCGTCATTTCCAACGAGTGAAAAAGGCGCACTCGCGCAAGCAAAAGCGGCGATGATGCGTTCAATCAGAGCGTTGTTTTTGTTTTGTTACATTTTAGCTATAGTTCGTAATAGAAACCATCTAGCGACCGAATAACGACATTGACGGATTCAAATATGCGTGGTAAGCGAAATCGGGGTCGAAGATGAATTGTGGAAACCACATCTCCGACGGATCGAGGAGTTTGTGCCAGAAGAGCACAATCCAAGGTCCGACCGAGCCGAGAACGACGTTAAGCCAAATCGCGTACTTCATCGGCATCTGCTTCCTCCATCCGAGGGTGGAGATGAAAATGAGCAAAGCCACGGTGAGAGATCCCGTCGTCCCTTTCACGAGACGCAGATGAAAATCGCTGTCGTTGAAAGCTTGCGACGTGTGCCAAAATTGCTCGGGCCCGAGCAAAGTGTACAACGCCATGTAGCAGTTATCAAACACGGCCGCGGCTGCATTCAAGCCGACGTAAGTTAACGTCGCAGCGTCGGGCGACATACGACCGAGACGCTTGCGCGACCCCGACGTCACCTTGGCCCACAACCCATCCGCGTCGGCGGGCTTGGGCGTCAAAGCCAACACAAATTCAGTGGACTCCCAAAGCTTGGCCAATGAAAAGTACCAATAGGGCATCACGGCCCAAAACATCCACTCCGGCGCATCGGGTTGAGCGCTCCACGCGATCCAAACCACGCCTTGGAAAGACGCGACGAACGAGTACCCGAGCTGCATCGCGTACTTGCCCTCCTTGCTCGCCTTGAAAATATTCATCAGAGGCCCGTACGAAAGCGCGTTGGCCATGAACATCGCGCTCGACACCCACATCCACGTCCATCCCGGACTTTCACGATAGATTCGCTCCAACCCAACGGCGTAGAGCGCCATCGCGAGCCCCCCCGCGCCGGTGACGACGTGAATCCAACTCGCGTTCGTTCTCGACTTGCGCGCGATGGGATTCCCGATCGGTCGCGGAATCACCGACGAGCGCCACAGCGCGTACACCGTCCCCACCGTGAGTAATCCCAAAAATCCATCCTCGATGATCCCGCCCACGCCCGGCGCGTGGTTCGCGATCAAGCCGCGCGCCGCGCCCGCGAGCGCGTCCCGCGCCGTCGCCGTCGCCGTCGCCGGTCCGCCGAGCGCCACCACCTCCGCCCCCACCGCGAGCGCGCTCACCGCCAGCACCACCGCCTCTTTATCGCTCTTCCTCGTCGTTTCGCGCGCGCTCGTCGCCGTCGTCGCCTCCGTCGTCGCCTCCCTCGTCGCCGCGTCGCCGTCCTCGCGCGTCGCCGTCGCCGCCCCCCCCGTCGCCGTCGCCTCCTCCCCCGTCGTCGCCGCGCGCGCGCCGCGCGTCGCGCCCGTCTCCCGCGCGCCTCTCGCGCGTCCCTCGGCCGCGACTCGCCCCGATCGCGCGCGCGTCGTCCCGCGCGCGTCCGTCTTGGATTTTATCCACATCGCGCGTCGTCCTCGCGTCGTCGCCGTCGCGCGCGCCGACGCGCCGTCCGCGCGCGCCGACGCGCGCGCGACGACGATCGCGCGCGTCGCCATCGCGTCGTCGTCGTCGGACGTCGCGGTGTCGTCGCGTCGCGCCGCGACGGACGACGCGACGTCGCGCGACGACGGCGATGGACGCGGATCGAACCCACGCGCACACGGACCACGAAAAAGACCCGAAAAAGACGCGCGCCCTCGCGAGGCGATTGAAGATTGAAGATTGGCGACGCCGGGACGACGGCGCGGCGCACACGCGGGCGCGGGGACGACGCGCGCGATGTCGCCGCGAAACGCGGTCGCCGTCGCGCTGCTGAACGACCCGAACGAATGCGTCGTCGTCGACCTCGACGCGCTGCCGACGGACGTCGAGGACGTCGCGAGCGTCCTCCAGGCGGAGCTCGCGCCGCTCGAGGCGTGGATCGAGGTGACGGAGGCGTACCTCAGGCGAGGCGACGCGCGAGGGTTCGAGACGCTGATGGAGATGGTGTGCGCGCCGGGTGCGTGGACGCGCGCGCCGCGACCGACGGGACGCGACGCGCGCGCGAACGAACGAACGAACGAACGAAAGCGCGCGAACGTTTGCGCGATCGAGCGATGATGGATCGACGGGCTCAACGGCGTCGACCGAACGCGGTGACTGACGAGACCGCGCGCGCGGACGACGATAGAGATCGAGGAGGTGTATAGGGAACAAGCGTACGGACGCGCGGCGGTGCTGTGCCTGTACGCGTCGTATTGGGCGAATAGGGCGGCGCGGGAGACGGACGCGGTGAGCCGAGAGGAGGGGTTCATCAAGGCGGGCGCGTACTTGAATCAAGCGGCGGGAATTCACAGGAAACCGGAACAGATCGTGGCGATCGGACGCGCGCACCTGGCGTTCGCGCGCGGGGCGACGGGAGAGGGCGAGAAACTCATCGACCAGGCGCTCGGGCTCAAGGACGACGGTAGGGATAACATCACGCCGATGCTGTGGAAGGCGGTTTTATTGTATAAGAAGGAGCGCTACCAAGACGCGTTGACGTGGTACAAACGCGCACTTCGCGCGTTTCCTTCCGCGCCCGCACCGGTGCGTTTGGGGATCGGGGCGTGCCAATACAAGCTGGGCGACTTCAAGACGGCGAAGCTTGCGTTTGCGCGCGTGCTCAAGTTGGATGAGCGCAACGTCGAAGCCATGCTCGGTTTGGCGCTGTGCGAATTGAGCTTGCATGACATTCGTAGTCAGCAACACTTGGATTCCGTCGCTGCGGCCATGCGCCTGCTCGAGCGCGCTTTCATGCACGACCCTCACAACCAAGCGGTGAACAACGTCATCTCGGACAATTTGCTCATGGCGGATGATTACGAAAAAGTAGAGAAACTCACGCGACTGGCGCTTCAGAACAACGCGGAGACGCCGAGGAACCGAGCGAAGGCGGCGTTTAACCAAGCGCGCGCCTTGCACGCCCGAGGACAGGTGCCTCAAGCGCAAGCGTTGTACTTGACGGCGACGAACCTCGACGAACACTACGTGCCGCCGTACTTTGGTTTGGGTCAAATCGCCCTTGCAAAGGGTGATGTGAAGTTAGCGTGGAACTACATGGATAAAGCACACGGGGAATTCGGAGAGTCCATGACCGTGACTAGAATGTTTGCCCATTTATGCGCGTCGACTGGTAGAAGCGAGCAGGCGGCGGAGATGTTCCGCGAAGTAGTGAAACAGGGTGGAAACGACGTCGACGCGATGTTAGAACTCGGAGAACTCTTAGAGACTCAAGATCCGAAGGCTGCGTTGAAGGCTTACAGTGCCGCCCTGAAAATGCTAGCTGCCAAGGGTGAAGAAGGGCCAATTACCGCCATCAAGAACAACATCGGCGTGTTGAACGTTCAGTTGGGCAAATTCGACGAGGCGCGCGAGGCGTTCACCGAGGCGCTGCAGGCGCTCGGTGGCGATGCCGATCAACTCGAGGGCAAACTGAAAGGTGCTAAGGCGAAGAAGGCGTTACAGCCAGGCGTTGCGCCCATCGCGTTCAACTTGGCTTTATTAGAGGAACAGCAAGGAAACAACGCCGCGGCGGAGGCACGATACGACGCCATCCTCGCCGCGCAACCGGATTACATTGATTCCATCTTGCGTCAAGCGAAAATTCGGGCCGAACGGGGCGATTACGACATGGCGCTCGAACGCACGAATGAAGCCATTGCGGCGAAAAGTGATAGTGCCGATGCCCTCGCCCTCGCTGGTTGGGTTTTGCTCAAGGCAAAGCGATGGAGTGAGGCGGAGCAACAATTCGCCGCGCTGCGCAACTTGCCCAAACCCGACGCCGCGGCGAATGCGAAGGAAAAAACATTGACGCACGACGAGTATGCGATGGTAAGCGCGGCGAACGCGGCGTATTACAGCGCTATCAAAGAGGGTGTGCTCAAGCGAAACGATCCCAAGGTGCTCAAGCGCGAGGAGGAGCACTACGAACGGGCTTACTCGTTGTTCCAAAAGACGCTCCAGAAGAATGGTTCCAACGTCTACGCCGCTAATGGTCTCGGGATTATTCTTGCTGAGCGAGGGCGAATCGACGAAGCCAAGACGGTGTTTCAGATCGTGCAAGAAGGCATGGCTGCGAAAGGCTCAATCAACCCGGATATTCTCATCAACCAAGGTCACGTGTACTTGGCCAAGGCGCAATATGTGCAGGCGAGCAAGCTTTACGAGCGCGCTCAAAGCCAGTTCTACTTTAACCAGAACGAAAATGTCATGCTTTATCAAGCGAGGGCGCATTATGAGAATGGCAACTTGGAAGAAGCGCGCAAGATTCTTCGCAAAGCGTTGTTAATCGCGCCCTGGAACCACAGAATTCGATTCAACTTGGCGTACGTCATTCAAGAGATGGCGCAGCGCACGTTGAACAGAACGATGAAGAGCACGAGCTCGGACGGACGTTTGGCGCAAGTGGAAAGTGCGATAGAAGACTTGACCACTGCGCTCAAGCTCTTCGAGCAATTGCAAACGCTTGGGAACCAGGCGGAGTTTGGTTTCGACGCCAAACGCACGAGCGTTCACGTGTCCTTCTGCAAGCAAGCGCTCACCAAGTCCAAACCGCACTTGGAAGCGGCGCAGAAGGAAGAGGCTTCGATCTCTGCAGCGAAAAACGCGCAACTCACCGCGCGCCGCGCGATCGAAGAAGGCCGCGCCGCCCAAAAAGCTGCCGAAGAACTCGCCAAGGAGACGCACGCCAAGGAACTCGAAGCCATCGCTGCGCAGTCTGAGCGTCGCTTCAAAGAAAGCCAAGCGCGATGGATGTCAGAACAAGCTGTCGAGCGACCGACGAAGAAAGGTGCCAAGGGTCTCGGTGCGGCTCCTGTCGGTGAGGCCACGAGCGATCTTTCCGAAGACGATGACGAGCCCGCACCCGAGACGCGCGCGCCGCCCACTGCCGAGGAACTCGCGCGTCAGAAAGAAGCCCTCGCGGCGGCCGGTTTAGCCGACAGCGACGACGAAGACGAAGACGAAGACGAAGACGCGCAACCGAGCGCCGACGTCGAAGCACCGGCAGAAAAGAAGCGTTCCGCTGACGAAACTGACGAAGCCCAAGCTGAAGCCGCCGCTCCCAAGCGTCGCCGACGCGCCGTCGTCGACGACGACGACGACGAGTGATCGCGTCTTCTCCGTTCGACACGTTCACACCGCGCGCTCGCGCGCACCGCGCTCGCAACGCGCGCTTAGTATATCATCAATACATCGTATCACACCACCCAACCCGACCACTCGACGTCTGCGCCCTCTCAAAATTCAAATCCTTGGCGCGGCTGTTTGAATTCCAAATTCAAACCGGCGCCCGCACACGCACGCGCGCGCGGCGCGCGGGCGAGCGTTGACGACGACGATCGCAACGACGACGATGACGACCGTGGACGCATCGATGCCCGCCGCGATGCCGAGCGGCGCCGCGACGACCACGGAAACGATCGACGTTCCGGACGTTGGCGCGGTCGACGACGACGCGCGACGACGCGCGACGACGCGCGACGAGAGCGCGAGCGAGGACGAAGATGAGGAATATCTCGGACGGATCCGTCGACGCGCGCGCACGCGCGAGGATGAGAGCGAGAGCGAGGAGGACACGCGAGAGGGCGACGGGTCAGAGGACGGCGAAGGCGAGGCGCCGCGAGGGAAAGGCGAAGGACGACGACGACGATTGAAACGCGCGAATGGTGAACGCGTCGAACGAGACGTTGATGGAAGTGACTCGAGCGATTCGAGCGAGAGCGAATTGGATGAGGAGATGATGATGGAACGTAAGTACGCCGAGACGGGGCGGTTGACGGATGAAGACGTCGAGGACGAGGCAGAGGAGACCGTTCGTGGAGCGTATGACGAAGTGGGTGTGGGATATTCGTCCGATTCGTCGCTTGGATCACCCGTAGCGGGCGATGATGTGCCGGCGAGCGGTAGTCGGCCGAGGAAAATGACGAAGAAGCAGATGAAGAAGGAACGAGACGCGTTGGCCAAGGAACAGGAACGCATGATGAAACGAGCGCAAAGACGGGCGAAATTCCCGGGCTGGGACGCCGAAGTGGTGCGCGTGTCTTATTTACCGTTGATTGACAAGCTTCGCGCTGCGGTGGCGCACATCAAGCACGACGGACTAGTTATGGGAGAAGACTCGCCGGCAAAAGAGGCCGACAAAGCCACAAAGGCGGACACGCCCACCGTCGCCCCGCTTGCAGACTCCGAAGATGACGAAGCGGACGACGGTGAACCTAAAGCAAAGACAGCCGAAGTCGTAGAAATCGATCTCGATGACGACGAAGAAGAAGATGACGATGCATTACTCAAGGAAATCTTGGCAAAGAAAGCAGTCGCGGTGGCGCAAAAGCCATCCGAAACGGTGATGACTGAGGAACCAACGCTTGTCGAACAAGAGGACGGAGAGGACGCGGATGACGAGTCCGAAGAAGACAGCGAAGATGATTTATCCGAGGAGGAAGATATGACGGAAGAAGAGCGTCGAATGCAGCGTAAGGCGGCGAAGAGGTTCATCAAGGCGGATAGAAGATCGCACAGAGCCGCCGCCACCACGGGCGACGTCTTTGAAGATGAAGCGGAGATGTCCGAAGATGGTGGGCACACCGACGACGATGATGATGATGATATTCAGGATGACGTTGACGATGTCGCCGACGCTATCGATTTCCGCGAAGAACAGCCCGAAGACGAGCGCCGTGCCGCGGCTCGTGCGCGCGCCTTCGCAAAGGAGCAGCAAGCCCAAGACGACGACGAGCTCGAAAAGATGAAGCAGATGGTTGGTAACGGTTTCAAACGCAAAAAGAATGGTCTGTTCGACTCTGAAGACGCGTGGCAGCGTAAGAGACGCAATGCTAACGGCGAAGAGGAATCTGATTCGGATGACGTCGACTATGGTCCCGTCATCGAGCGTCCCGAAGAGGCCGTCGAGTTATCGGACGACGACGACGGTGAGTGGCGCGAACAAGCCAAGCGTCGTCGTGCCCTGCACGAATCCGGTACACAAGAGTCTCTTGAGCTACCAAATGCGTTCGAAGGTAACGTCAGTCAAGAAGTCTACGCCGCCATCAAGGCTCCTCGCATGAATTCGTTCCACAGCGAGTCGCAAGACACCACGCAAGCGGAAGGATGGGAAGCCCCGCTCCCTCGAGCGCAATCTATGCCCGCGGCTTTGGTCCGTACGTCGAGCCATCTCGGCAGCGGAAGTTCTGCAATGCTTGCCCGTCAATCATCGAAAACGTTCTTGGGTAAGAAACGACAAGTCACCAAGGCGACTGGCGCGCTGCTCGGCAACAGCCAGGCTTCACGCTCATACGTCTTCGGCCGAACGGATAGCCAAAGTCAATGGGGAGGCGACGATTCGGGTCCCGCGACCACGTTCAAGGAAATCGGTCGCGATGAAGATGCGCGCGCTTTCGGTTCGACGAACATGGGACCAACGAGACCGAACGCGTCCGAACCGAAGAAGAAGCCATCCTTATTCGCGATGGTGAGCCAGACCGCGGGCGAGAACAACGCCCGCCCTCGAGCGGAGGACGTTCAAAAAGCGATGAAGGCAGCGTCGGGGAAATGATTTATGTAACGAAGATAAGCGCACGATGATTTGAATAAGGTGATTTTTACTGCAAACATTCACTCTAAACACACCTCATCTCACTAATGCAAAGAGCGCGACGCGCTCTTCCGCTCCTATCGCCACGAGTTTCTCGACACACCTAACTGATTGAACACGTAACCGAGTCGTATTGATTGAATACCTTCCCGTTTACATCTCCATTTCCTTACCAACGTACGGCTTGGCCATGTCTTCGTCATCCTTCGGGGTGTGGATGACGACGGTGTCCGGAATCGGCGTCGACGGACCGTTGCGGCCCTTCGGATCGTGGTCGAGCATAATCTTCACGCGCATACCGATGGTACCCTGGCGAAGCAAGGCGTGGCGAGTGCACGAAACGATGTATTCGCGCACCGGGTTACCGGAAGAAATCATGTAACCGTCCTTGAACTTCATCGCCTTGGCGCGTTGGCCGCGAAGCTTACCAGAGACGACGACCTCCGCACCCTTGGCGCCAGCCTCCATGATGTATCGAAGCACGCCGTAGCACGCACTGCGCACGCAAAAAAAATGTCAATCGTCAGTCACGCGTTCGTCTACGTCGACCACATCATCTCGCGTTCGCGTCGCGCGCGCCAAAGCCCTCTCGTTTTGCCGCGTCGTCGCGTTTGAAAACCTCTCAAAGCCCTAACACGTGCGCCCATCGCACGCGCTCGGACGCCTCGTCCGTCGCTTCTGCGTCCGCGTCGCGCGTCGACGCGGACGACTAAAATTAACGCGCGACCACTCTTTGCGATCGATCGAAGAACACACGCACCGTCGAACGGCGAGACCGCCGAGAAGCTTGTATCGCAAAGACTCGCACTGCGCGATGGCGCACAACCCGCGGTTGTTCACCCGTTCCGCGTACAGCTCCACCGAACCTTCCGCCATCTGGAACCTGCGCTGCACGAGCGTGGTCAACTCACGAATGCGTCGACCCTTTTCGCCGAGCACGTTCGCCGTGCGCGTGGCGCGGATGATGATTTCCGTGCGCATTGGGGTCTGTCGGACTTCCACGCCCGAGTACCCATCCTCGGCGAGCTCGCGGACGAGCATTTCGTTGAGCTCGGCGAAGAAGACGCCGTCGGCGACGAACTGCGAGTCGATGTCGACGAACGACGTAATGTTAGTCTTCGTTCGCGTGCGTCCGCGCTCGCGATCGACGGCGTCCGCGCGCGCGCGCGTCGACTCGCGATCGATCGATCGCGACGGTGACCCTAAGCGCGACGCCGGAGCGGCATCGCGCGTTGCGGCGCCGCGCGACGCGCGACGCGAGTCACGGCGCGCGCTCGGGCGCAACGATAGATCCGCGCGCGTTCGACGCACCTTGCGCTTCTTGCTTATAGCGGTGGCCACCATGGTGTCGACGTGCGAGGCGCGGAAAGACGGAGCGAGGGCGACGCGCGGGCGCGACGGGGCGGACTCGGATTTCTTGGCCCCACGGGAGTGAGATTTCTGACATCGGACGCCGCGCGCGCGCTACTGATGGCTCGAGGACGTCGACGCGGCGAGCTCGAGCGCAGAGATGCGCTGCGCTTGGGAGTCTAACATCGCACGGAGGTGCTGGATGCGGTCGCGGAGCTCGTCGCACTCCTCCTCGCGCTCGCCGATGACTTCGAGCGCGGCGGCGTAACGCTTCTCCAGCGCGGCGGAGACGCCGACGGCGGCGCCGCCGTCGGCGAGCTGCTCGCTCTTCACGAGCTCGTTCGCGAGCGAGTCGCGCGTTTGTTCTAACTTTTTGATCTGGTCGTGCGCGATGTGAAGGTCGGTGTCTCGCGCGGCGAGTTGGCTCTTGAGCGCGGCTAAAGTATCGCGCACGGCAAGACTCAAGCCGGCTTCGCCGCCGGTGAGCATGGGTGCAGGCGCGGCTTTCGCCGAGTTTTCGCTCGCGCGATCGCCATCATATTTGCTTTGTAAAGAATCCACCTCATCGCGCGCGAGTTTCAAGTCGCTCTCCAGCTTGGCCGTAGCTGCGAGCATTTCGGCGCGTTCTCGATCCCACGTCTCGCCGAGCTGCTTATGCTTACCACGCTCTTGTGCGAGCAATTGCTTCACCTTAGACTCGCGTTCGCGAGCCTCTTCTTCCACCACGGAGAGTCGACCCTCTTGTTCCGCGAAAGATTCACTAAATTTGGCCGATTTGACTGCCTCCGCCGAGGCTTTCGCACGCTGCACCTCGAGCTCCGCGTTCAAGGCGTCAATTTCCGCCTTAAGCTTCTCTGCTCGATTCATCGCGATTTGCGTATCCTTCATCGCCGACATCTTTTCATCTATAGCCGTCGCTTCGCGCTCTGCAGCTGCTTCTGCGCGCGATTCGGCGTCAGCCAGGCGCAAAGCCGACGCCCTCTCTGTCGCGGTCCATGCGTCGGCGTTCTCCGTCGCCTGCAGCTGCAACGCCTCAATCTGCCGAAGCAACGGACGCGTGCTTTCGGGCATTCTCCTGAGTAACTCATCGTGACTACTCTCTGCGAGCTGACAACGCTCTTCGACGGCAGCTAGATCGTTCTTGAACCTTTCCTCCTGGCGCTCCAAAGCCGCGCTCGAGCGTTGCAACGAATGTTGCAAGTCGGCGAGTTGATCCTTCAGGCTCTGCTCGCGTTCGCGCACAATCTTGAGCTCGCTCGCCAAATCCTCGCTTCGCGCCACATTAGCCTTGATCTCAACATCCGTTAGCTCTTCTTTCGCTTGCGCCAATTTCGATAAATAATACTCCTTTTGCTCGTTCAATTGCGTCGTCAGACGAGTCTTATCCGCCACGTATTCATCGCGCGCGGCTTTCAACTCCGCCGTGAGCTTGCTGATGGACGCGCCTTTGCTTTCGAGCTCCCTGCTTAGTCCTTGATGGGCCTCTTCACGCTCTCTCAAATCTTTTCTAAGCTTTTTAATGATACCTTCCATCTCCGCCTGCTTCTTACTGAGCGCCTCGCCCTCTGCCATGACTTCGTTGATAATTTCATCCTTCTCCTTGACGAGCATGTCCGCTCCAGCGCCGGCTTCGGCTTGTTTTCTAAGAGCCTTGCACTGCTCTGTGAGCTCGCGCACTCGAGCTTCGGCATCGGCGAGCGACTCTTCAGCCTGCGCCGCGCGCTCGGCGTATTCTTCCTGTTCGGCGTCCAACGACGCCCGTTGTTCCGCTCGCCTGGCGATTTCGTCTTCTCGCGCGGTGAGCTGCTTTCTCACCGCTTTAAGCTCCTTCAACGTCGCCTCTAAACGACTACCATCGATGTCGGGTTCGATTGTATCCTCGTCATCGCTCTCGTCCGCCTTATCAACCGCTTTTGGCGCCGCTTTCGGCGCCGCTTTCGGCGCCGCTTTCGGCGCCGCTTTCGGCGCCACTTTCGGCGCCGCTTTCGGCGCCACTTTCGGCGCCGCTTTCGGTGCCACTTTCGGCGTCGCTTTCGGCGTCGCTTTCGGCGCCGCTTTCGGCGTCGCTTTCGGCGCCGCTTTTTCTTTCACCTCGTGCGTTTTCTCCGTCGCCGGCGCGTTCCCCGCGACGGCGTCTCCCTCGTCCTTTGCGCTCGTCCCGCTCGTCCCGCTCGTCGTCCCCGTCCCCGTTCCCGTCCCCTCCTTCATCCCGAACGCCTCGTCCGCGCGCTGTTCGAGCTCTTTCGCCGCCTCGCTCGCCCGCTCCGCGATCGTCTCCGCCATCGCCCGCACGTCGACGCTGTTCAACTCTTGCAGCGCCTCGCTCGCCTTGGCGCTGATCGTCGTCGTGAGCGAATCGAAGCTCCACTCCTGCGTGTTCCACCCCTGGGCGACGTTCCCGAACGCGCTCGCGTACGACGTCGACGCGGCGTCGTCGACCGCGTCATCGCGCGTCGGTGCGTCGCCCATTCGAGGCGACGCGCGCGACGAACGCGTCGCGATGTGTCCCGAGGCGCGCGTCGTTCGTCCGCACTGACGCGCGCGCGCGAGCGCACGAGGCCGCGTCGACGCGCGCGACGATGGACGCGGTCGACGGTGACGCCGCGCGCGCCGTCCGCGGCGCGCGATTGCCCGAGCGCGCGCGCGTGACGCGCGCGAACGCCGAACGGTTGGGGACGGAGCAACAGTTTTGGTGCACGACAAAGTGTTTCGTGCGCGACGTGCTCGAGGCGCGAGAGATCGCGATCGTGGACGACGCGAGCGATGGGGGCGAAGGCGTGGACGATGGACGGGCGAGCGAGCTGTACGAGATGCGAGGACGGGCGAGCGAGGGCGAGGGGGACGGGACGAAGGCGAGCGAGACGAAGGCGAGCTTCGTCGCGCGGCGGGTCGAAGTGTGTGGATTCGTGGTGGAGAAACGACGAAGGAAGGATTCGAAGGTGATATTTACCGTGGATGATGGGTCGGGGTGCGTGGAGTGCGTGGTGTGGACGCAAGATGGTGACGCGGTGTCGGGCGAGCAGATGGAGTTGTTCGGCATCGCGAGCACGGCGGACGGAGCGGCGGCGGTGGCGCGGGACATACGGGTCGGGAGCCTGGCTCGAGTGCAAGGGCGGATACGAGACTGGAACGGGCGTCGTCAAATCAACGCGACCGCGGTGCAAGTCGATCTCGATCCGAACGAGGAATTACTCTTCTGGCTCGACGCGTCACTCGAAATCTAGTTAGTAAGAGTTTGGATTTACCTTATTGCACCAAAACTGCGAGCAAAGTCTAAGTCTCTAGTGATAGGATTCTAGTATTTTAGCTAATTGTTGTGGTGATGTAGCCCATATCAGCGATTACTCTGGTTTGAGACTCTCTGGGGAGGAGCCATTGTCTTCGTCGCTGCCAGCTCTAGCCTCTGCCCTTGACCGTCTTCGGAACACTCCTTGAGCAGACGAAAGCCAGCCAGTTAAAATACTCGCCGACGCCGTGCTGAGTGTTTTTGGACGTCTCGTATCGAATGCCAACTCCGGATCGTCCGATGACTCAAGATCGGAAGAGCTACCAGAGTCGGAAGTGAGCGCTTGGCGTTTTGGGCCTCCGGACAGCGGCGTATTCGCGAGGCTCATTTCCTTTTCTGCGCGCGAGCGTTGCAACCATTGACTCATCACCGAAGCAGCCACGTAAGAAACTGGTTGGCGTTCTGGTGAGGCGGAATCACTGGACAACTGAGAAGACGAATCACCGGAATCATCCGAAAGATTCGCTTTCGGTGCAGACGGAGGCACGCTTGCGCGCATCTCTCTCGCTCTCGTCAACCAGTCTCGCATGACCATCTTTGAAGTTTGACTCATGTGCTCAGTCGTGGCGTACTTGGGTTCTGTATCAGTGTCACTTTCCGACGAGAAGTCAGTCGAAGAGAACACAGCAGTATTCGTGAGCGACGATTGTCTGTTTGCACGAAGTTGCTTAACCGCAGCCAACCAACCCGTAAGGGCGGCAGAAGAAGCTTCGGAAAGATTGACAGGCGGGAACCGTTGGAGACCAGCCTCTGTCTCACTTTCAGACGTATCAGAGAGCATGCGGAGATTTACTCCGCGTCCAGATGCTCTCGAAGCGGCGTGTGTGAGCCATATTCGCATGGCTGCTTCAGCACCCACTGATAGCTTCACTTCTCCGAAGTCTTCTTCCATATCCGAGTCTGACTCTGACATCTCACCAGCCTTCATTCTACGACGCACAGCTTTTCCGAGTTTCAGCCGCCTTGCAGTACGAGGAGATAGAATTTCTTGTAACTGATCAATGACCCAGTCCCTATTCTTTGACATGAAAAGATGGCGGAACTGATCACTCGTGAGGTCGGCCGTCGTGACATCCATCGTTTGGAGGCTGTCGCCACCGCTATCCTCAATCACGGCTGCCATTTTAGGTACGAAAATGGAAGAAAAATCCTCATCAAGAGAATCCTCGATGATGATTTCCCCAGACGTGATCGAAGAAGTGATTCGCCAGAGGCCGAAGTGATTTGCCAAGAGGAGGGCGAGACGCTTTGCCGTGTAAGATGCGCCGAGAACCATGAGAACACAAGCCCAGAAGAGGATATCTTCAAACATGTTGTAGTTTGCTCGGAGCATCATGGAGAGAGCGAGGACGAACAAGAAAGATCCCGAGCCGCCGAGCGCAAGCACAAAGTAGAACTGACTCGAGAAGCACATTTGATCAATCGCGCGAAGACCGGGGTCAATTGATTCATCGTAAACGCGTTCGAAACCTTTCCATCGCGACGTACGATTGATGAATCGATATCGAGCGTACTTCAAATACTCGTACACCTTCCAGCCATGGAACAATTCCTGAATGTTGAAAGTTATGATGTCCATGACAATCCAGAACGGAATAATCACGACAGAGAAGAGAAGATAAATCAAAAGATCCTTCTTTCTGAAACCGTACAGGTACGACAGTCTCAGCTGGTCGTTGAAATCCCAGAAAAAGAAAATGAAGAAAGGCGTCATGTAGTTAACAGCCGTGTTTACGCCGTAAGCGGCGAGGAAGCCCATTAAATCTTCGACCAACGTATCTTCTGCATCGATTTTTTCCTCTACTTCGACGTCATCGTCGTCACCAAAGTTAAATGGTAACAAATTCATGATGTAGTTCACGACTGCGCTGATTTTGTCTGGGAGTACGAGGGCGCAGTACGCGATGAACGCATCAAGATATACGTACTCGACCATACCCATGATAGTCTCGAAAAAGAAACCAAGGGTGAAATCTGTAAAGTCATCGGCTCCGATCGTCGCAACGCCAACGGCTGAAGCAAGTACGACCGATACTGGAGCGAGTAAGAAAGCTTCTCCCAACGCGGTTTCTATCTGCATTTCCATGATTACGTGAGCGACCTTCAAGAGGAAGAAAATGGTAAAGAACTGGACACCGAACGTATCAGTAAACGAGAACTCAATCAAGAAGACATTTGTCACGTTAACTAAGATATTCATCAAAACGAAATGACTTCGTTTCCAGACTTCTGGTTTGAACATCACTTCATCGACGTAGCGCTCGTCCTCCAATTCCTTCTCTTCTTCGTCTTTCAGTTCGGCAGGGACTAAGATTTCGGCGGCGCATCCCATCATATACATACCAGCTGTCAAAAAGCAGACTGCGTATCGACCAGCGGTCGCTTTTTCTACGACAGCTGGATCGATTTCACGGCCGATATTATCAATACTGATCGGGAACTCTGTAATGATTGGGAACGCGACAAACACGGCCCGGAGTCCGAACTGCGCTGTCGCAAACGGTAACATGCCGAGCGTGACACCCATCAGAGGTGGACCAATCATTATTCGAAGATATGGTAAGAATCGGAATCTCGGTGGTTCTTTCAATAGTGTGAAGATTCTCACGACCACCCACACAGAAAAGATCAACAACACGACGAGCATTCCGATCGCAAAGAAAAGCGCCAAGTAGAACAGGAAATCAAAAGCAAAGAAATTGAGCAAATCGAACCAACCTAGCGCTGATACCGCCACGCTAAGCGTGTAAGTACCATCGTGAGCCGTAGCGGATACGTATTCGTCCATCGTCACCGTGGCCGCGATGATTCGTTTGTCTGAGTCGGTGAATTGATAGTACAAGATCTCAAATTCAACCTTCGTCGGCATCAAACCAGCCGTCAAAACGAATCCTTCGACGGGCGCAAAAATCACAGGAATATTTTCTTGCGCCGTGATATCGGCCATGTACTTCTCTTTATTTGCGGCTGGCTCCGTCTGGTCGTTCGCCAGGGCGCTTGCTTCGAAAAGAGCGTCTTGACTTTCAGCCTCCGCTGTCAAGTAGAACAAGGTGTCACCCTCAGCTTCGTACCAACGCTTCTTTGCTGAAGCTTCTGTGTAGGCCTCTTCATAGAAACAATCGATGGTTAACTCGAGCTCATCTGCAACTGCTGCTTGAACTTGCGGAGAGTATTGATTGATGAAGACTGTTTCTTCTTTTGGCACCAACGTGGTCTCACCATAACTGACAAACGTGCGATCTTCGCCAAACGTGACGGGCTTGTACGGGTTTTCAGTGAGGTGCGAAAAGAAAATATGACTGTCGAATCCGCGGCAAGCAGAAAAGAAAGGCAAGTAGTCCATCGCGAACAGCGTCTGGTCAGCCGCCCACAAACCTTCATTGAGCAGATACTTTTCTTGCTCGTACACGTCTGGAAGTGAAAGAGTGATAGTTTCGTCGGTTTGGCCATCCTCGTTCACTATCACCCAATCCTCTGCTTGCGTCGACGTTAAATCAATGTGCGCTTGGCTGGGAGAATCTTCGGCTGTTAGCACGTTTTGCTGTCGCAGATATTTGAACTTCTTCCACTCCGCACCATACGTAGAGTTGTAATCGATGGCGGCACGGGCATCAAGCCTTCTACAACCAGGATCTTGGTTAATATTGGCGCACTCGAAGTAATCGGTCGACACTGATCGATACATTGTCGAGGCCACAGGAGCATTCAAGGGCGCTTGATACTCTTCGTCAATTTCGAATGGCAAAATGGCGTGCACGGAATACGTCGGCGTTGCACTTGCACGCTCTGGAAATTCGACGTCGATGCAAATACTGTTCAAGAACGACGCACGATTATCCTCTTGATATCTACCATCCAGCATTCTCAGTTCAATTCTGAAAGGCAAATCATCCAAAGCTTGAATGGATAGTTCGTGCATACCGCGTTTCCAAACGTAGTTCCCAAAAGTTGGATTCTCAACGTTGTAGCCCGTCGCAGTACCATCGCTATTTCTCGCAAACCAGAACGGCAACTCTAAAGATTCTTGAGAAGCGGGACACTTCTTTTCCTGCTCCTCACCGGCTATGACCTTCATATTCAGCCATGTTATGCCATCGCCTACATCCCATGGCGGGCATGGCACGGACTTGTATTCGCTTGCAGGGCACAAGGTGTCATCAATCACTGGATTTGTGAAAATAAGCAGCTCGTAATGTTCGCCGTACTTCAGATTTTCGTTGATTGTCCGCCAATCAAGCCTCAATTTGGCCGTATGACCTCGAGGTAGAGTGAACTTCATCAAAGGGATATTGTTCTCGTCAACGGCGGCGATGCTGTTGTCATCTGACAGAATGAATGTCGGGTTCAGGAGTTCCCAATTTTTGTTTGTGCAACTGCCCATGCCCATGTAGTCAAATGGGTCGGTGGGTCCTGTCGCGTTTGAACTAGAAGTGTTCGTCGTATCGATCTGCAATAGAGTGCGACCTGCAGCGATTTGGCTCTCTACTTCCCGAAGCCATTCAGTGTCACGACCTGTGGCGTTGATTGTTTTGTAATATGTTTTCTCAATCAAGTCAAAACTGACGGGCATGACTCTCCAGAAAGTGATCAAATCTGCAGAGCACTCGTCCAAACTTTGTGCCGACGGAGACGACGCCGTCCCTGTGGGACATCGGTTGAGCACTTGTCCAGTTCCCGTCGGACAGAAGAAGCAAGCTTGACACGGGAACTGAGTACGCGTAGAGTAAGACGCTCCAGCGGGACAGTAGTAACCAGCGGGACATTTGTTGAAAAATTGTGTTTCCGGAGTAGTACCCGGTCCACAGAAGTATCCGTCGGGGCACTTTTGTTCGGCAATCGATGTTCGAGCGTCGCACACGTAACCCTCCGGACACAAATCCGCTTCACCTTCTGGATCGAGTTGTAAAAGAACACACTTGGAGGCGTCGTAAGCCTCGGTGTTGTCCGCATCGCAATAAGCAGAGTACTCGTTTAACGCAGCTGTACCTTGCCCACGAGGTTTGTTATTGCTCATGCCATCAATGGCGCACACAAGTCCTGAGTTACACGGCAAACATAACGATTCTTCGGTCAAGCCAATAGATGACGACCAGGTTCCTTTCGGACACTGACGGCACGCAATGGAGTCCCGCGCAGAGCGGAAATAACCTGCAGGACATGCGGTTGGTTTGAATGTGCCTTCGTCGACGCACTCGTAGCCTGCAGCGCATGTTAGACACTCCTGGAACCCTTCGTAAGGCGTATAGGTGCCCGGAAGACATGTAACGGCTGCGGAGTTACCTTGTCCAGATGTGTATGAACCGCGCGGCGCTGGAATCGGAATGTAAGTACGTTTCGGACAGTAATGACCCTCGGTACAAGGTCTCATTGGATTATATACATCCGTCGCCGATTCAGAAACCACAGTGGAATCCCCTGTAGCCCATTCGCAGAAACTTCCTTCCTTACACGGCTGCGGTTGCTTGAAAGAACCCTCCAACACGATCGAAGTTGTTACACCCTCCGTACAGAACGTCGTGGGAGGACACGGCTTTGGTCGGAAGTTGTCAACGTTCAACGCAATTGGAGATGCATCGACAATAGCTGCCACATCAATAATTGCGAGAGGATCACGGGTGACGGTATTTTCAAGGCAGTAATGTCCGGCGGGACAACGGGTACCTGCGACGGCCAGACCTTCAGTGTCGCACACGAAGCCGGGTGTGCACACTTCGGGCGCCTCACGAGCAAAACCTGGGCAAATCGTGCCTTTTGGACATTTTTGACATGAGTCTTTGCCATAATCGGAGTTGTACTCGCCGGGAAGACATGGTTTCGGTTCGGCGTTGGCGACACCTGGACAATACATTCGCTTTGGGCATCTCAACTGCTGACCAGGAGGACAGTAATGTCCTGGAGGACACGGACCTACGCCTTGCGGTGTGATAGAACCAGGTTCGCAAACATAACCGGCATAGCACTGCTGTGGAGTGGTGAAATTGTATGCGATACTCGCACTCGACACAACACCGGCGGTACAGTACATGCCAAATGGACAAGGTAGTGGCCGCTCGGCAACAGTGAAGTCAGTAAAGTTACTCGTTCGCGTACCCTCCAAACAATAATGGCCGGGTGGACATAGTTTATTCGGTACAGTAAGGCCAGTAGAGTCACATACCGCACCCCTCGGACAAATGATCGGGATCATTGAGCCCGCGTCTGGCGAAATGTAGCCCACTGGCGTTGGAAGACAGTCAGCTTGGCCGGTTCTGGGTTGGAACGTCCCTGGCGGGCATAAGGTGAAATTTTTTCCACCGCCACAGAATGCGCCTCGTGGACATAAAATGGCTTCACTTTCAGGGCAGTACGATCCAGACGGACATTGTGCGAAATGGAACAGCAGTCGCTGTTCTGAAAAGTCGACTCCATTTGTGGAGACTTCGACGAACACTGTACGAGTGCCACTTTGCTCCACGCCCGCAACACAAAGAATAGATCTGGATGACAAGAAAGTTGCTGTCGCAAGCTCTTGTCCAAATCGACACGTTAAACTGGAAGTATTGACAAAATTTGAACCAGTTATGAAAATGGGGCTTCGACTACCGCTCAGACCAACTTTCGGAATGATACCAGAAATTTTTGGTGGAACTTGGTAGACAAACGTTGCCGTGTTGATGGTCGAAAGATCACGATCGTTCCCAGAAATGCTAATATCTGCAATTCCTAATCCTCGTGCCGGCGTGATGCACGTAAGGACGTCGCTTTGAGTGTTGTATGACGTAATTGGAAAGAAGGTGCCGATGCGGCAACTGTAACGCGCGCCATCGGTCAGGCCATTCACAGACACCGAGAGCGTGGTTCCACCGTTCTCCGATCCTGTCTCGGGAGACACAGCGGAAATCATCAAATCGTCAATGTACTCGAACGCGGTACCGTAACTTGAAATAAAACCCGGATCGTCACGAGGAGCCATTCCAATGCCCACTCGGCGCTCAGTAGACCAAGGTGGAGTGATGCAAAGTCCAAGCGCAGACGACACCACGTGCGCGCTTGTTTGCTCGTTGCCAAAGTAACAATAGCCAGACTCGTGCAGATTATCTCCGTCGACATGGAGTACGGTTGTTCCGCTAGCCGTACCAATACTAGGGTGAACATTGAGAACGACAGGTGGCATGAAAACTTCAAATCCAATCGGTGTTGCAGCGTCGGGCAAAACCATGATTTCAAGAACAGTAAAACCGAATCCAGAAGGCGGCGTGTCGCAAGTGATCGTTCGCTGATCTTCAAACGTCGCCTGCGCGACCTGTCCATGTAGTTTGCAGCCTAGGTACGCGCCGTGTGGCAAGTATATTGCACTGTTGGACATCAACTTCAACGTTGTGTCTCCGGCCGCAACGCTCCTCTTCGGCGAGACAAAAGATGGGACGAGTGGAGTGAAATATTCAAAGCTACCAACCGATGCGTAATCCTTTGAGTTGTACGTCAAAGAGCCAACAACCACAGTACCATTGAGCCCAGCAGGAGAGATGCAAGTGACAGACGTCGACGAACGCTGTTCCGAGGTGCTGATTGGACCTATAGTGCCAAACCGACAGAAGATTTCTTGTTCGGTGGCGTCTTCCGCTAAGTTTCCAATATGAAAAGTGAACAGATTGCCTCCGTCTTCCGACAGATATGGGTTTTCCAGACTCTGACTAAGAAAGTCGAAGTCATCCAAATATTGGAACGCCGCAACTATCTCGGAAACATAATTTTCATCATCTCGGGGACTGACGCCAAGCGAAACCATGGGCGAATTCCCACTGAGGACAGGAGAAGTACACACACTGAGAGCGGACGAAATGGCGTACGCTGTGGTGTTTTGATCACCGAAATGACAGAAACTTGACTCGTGCAAGTGTTCTCCGGCAACGTGGATCACGGAGGATCCACTGTAGAACCCGACCGACGGAACCATGCTTGTGACAACAGGCGGCACAAAGATGTCAAAGTCTACCCCGACGCCGTCGAGACCTATGGTAGATAACTCCACAAATCCCGCCGAAAGAATCGGAACGGGGCAGCTGAGCGTGTATCTTACACAGTCTCTTTGATTACCGCCGGAACACGTAGATGTCCGAACAGCCTGTGACGATAGAACGGGAAATAACCCAAACATGCATCCCTTTGGCGTCGAGCTCAAACTGTGCCCGGTGGCTTCAAGGACTACGTCAGCAAGGCCCTCGTTCGAAGCTCTCCCTGGCACGACATGCATGACCGTCATATCCTCCTCGGAATAAATCAAGACAAAATTGGTAAAGTAAGAAGACGTCAAGTGAGATGACAGCCAGACCCGGATGGCATCGGGCGACGTCGGTGAGTGCGCCGGAGTCACGAATTCAAAGCTACTTCCCGAGCTTCGCACATACATCGGGCCGATTGAGCCCACGTGTCCAGCGGGCGCATCCACCAGTTCTTCAAGTATTCCGACAGAAGTTAGCGAGGAAATTTGTATCGTGTCACCTCCAGAGGTTGCCACCGTTTCCGCGGAGATATCCAGAAGAGTCGGAGCGGGAATGTAACTGATGGACGTTGTACCCATTTCGTCGTAGTTCAAGCTTCCACCAGTATCGACGTATAACGCAATTCTTCCTTGGTTATTGGAGAAGTACGGTGACTCGCACGTCACCAAGGTCGACGAATGAACTTTTGCGGGCACATTTACGTCGCCAAAGTAGCACTGCACTGACCCACCAGCCACATCGAGCAAATCTTCACCACTGATAGTGACTAATTCACCACCAGAATTACTGATCAAAGTTGGGTATGCTGACACTAGAATCGGATCAGGTTGGAATAAGAACAACGAATCGGTTTCATCTTTCCCAGGTGAGGCACCTAAACTTATTTGAGCGAACCCTGGGGCGTACGCGGGCATGATACACTCAGATACATAAGGATTCGTGGAGATGGACGTGGCTGAGACGAAAAATCCAGCGACGTGACACTTAATAGAAGTTTCCATTGGGTTTTCATGGAGAATACGAACAGCAACGCCTCCACTCACGGATCCGAATGACGGATACACCGCCGAGGAAGACACTTCGACGGTTTCGTGATAGCTGAAAGGTTGTTTCACCGACGTGAACATCTCACCGAATAAACGAGCATACATGGGAATGGTACCCGCGATGTGCGCGGGAACTCGACATTCTAGACCATTCCCGGTCAGTTGTCCGATGATGGGACCAAGACTTCCGAATTTGCAAGCACAATTGTCAAATGATTGCTGATACGGATCAACTTTGTAGTAAATTATCGCAATAGACCCTCCATCTTCGTTACTTTCTTGAGGCGACACGTGTAAAGGATTATCTTCCTCCTTGATGTACTCAAAGACAATACCAGAGGACTCAAATTCATCGTCCGTGAGGCTTGTTGAACCACTTGACAGAAAACTGAGAACTGCAGAGCCAGCATCATTCGCTGGTTGCTCGATCACAACTAGAGCACTTGACACAAACTGTACCGGAGAGAATTTGGTGCTTCCAAAAACAAACTTGTTGTGCGTGACTTCGTTGAAGTGAACGCCAGTCAATTTTATTATTTCTCCTCCAGCTTCTGCGCCATCATACGGCTGCAAATTAGTAATCTGCGCATGAGGTTCATAACTGAGCTGTATTTGCGAAGAATCCCACACGCTCACGTCGTGAATTTGCACCCCAACAGCGACAAAACCGGAGCTGTGCGCTGGAGCGAGACACAAAACGAGACCGTTTGACTCCACTTTTGCAACTGCCGCGTGAAGATCGAACACGCAAGCGACTGGTAAGGTCGCTAGCGAAGAAGGCAATGTGCTCGGTGAAATCATAAGCTCCACCAAAGATCCCCCATCTAACGATACCGACGTGCGGTATGGCTCAGTGAGATCTATGTTGGCAATGTATTCGTACAGAAGTGTCGTCGCCGCATTGTCACGCTCATTCATAGCCACAGTCACTGGAACTGTCGCAGGTGAATGGGCAGGCAGGATACATTCAACTTTTTCGGATGAACCCTGCGTAAGGGAAATTCCAGAGATCGTACCAACTTTGCATGATATTACGCTCAAATCCGTGGAAAAGTCTCCATAGATGTCAACCACAGCACCGCCGGCTTCCAATCCTCGCGCAGCTGGGTGATCTGTTTCGAGTCCAGGAAGAAGAATGAAAGTTATTTGGAAATCCGCACTTTGTTCCACGTCGTTGTATACAAGTTGTAAAGCAGTGTCATCCTTGCCTTCGGGCGTCACACACACGACGAGCGCCGAAGAAATTACGTGTATAGATGACTTTGCAGTACCTGCACTTGTCGTGTAACCGCACGAAGCACTGTAATTCGTACCGCCCCAGATCATATTGGATCCCGTCACATATACCAAACTTCCCCCAATCGTTGGGAATGTGAGTGGAGTCGCTCTCATGAGTTTCGGTTTGGCAACATAATGGAACTCGAGAGCTGACGACGTAAAATCTTGCAAGTTCATAGAGACATCGATCACCGTGAATCCAGATTTAGACGCCGGAGCATTGCAAACAGTATTTGATCCGAAGATGAATGCATTCGTAGTGGTTGAACCAAACCTACACGAAAGATGACTTCCGTAGAAGTTTTCACCGAACAAAGTCACCGAGGTGCCGCCGGTAACAAAACTCGATTCTGGTATTGTCATTGATGACAACGTCGCGATCACCTTGTACTCAAATGTAGCCGCCGATTGACTCAGCTTAATTTCAAACGCAGTATTGTGATGGAACACGTTGACTGGGACTGAACCTGCGCTGTGCGCAGGAGAGACGCAAGACGCCGCATTCATGGACAACCATCGTCCAAGAACATTCGAAATGGTTCCAATCCTGAAAGCCAGTGAAACGTCGTTTCGAAACGCCAGGCCATCAAATGAAAGAATAGTACCACCTTGAGACGGCCCAGTCTTGGGAACTACCCGATGTATGACCGAGGAAGATGTGTTCATGAACTCAAACGGTAAGCCTGGAACCGACCAATCAAAGGCATTGTTTGAGACTGCAAGGTCATGGTATCCGACCTCCATGCTCGGAGATTCGCACATCACTTGCGAGGGTGAAATAAACGCTGCACGGAATGGAGCTAATGTACCGAATCGACACAAAGAAGAGGGAGAAAAGTGATCACCATACACCACGATGGCTGTCCCACCGATGGACGGGCCAGACAGCGGAAGCAAGTGATCCAGCAACACCTTCCTCGTTAAAATATCATTTGCATCGGTACTGGAGACGATGTTATTGCCGGAGCTATCGACAATTCTTATATCGTACTCGTTTACGCCGTTGTTATCTTCGGGTAACCCACAGAGAACAGAACCATCGCTGAGGACGATGCCTGGGACCAAGGCGTCACCATTTCCAAGATTGCAATACACATCTTGACCAGGAACAAATCCCGTACCAGTCACAGTTGCGGTATTATTATCGTTGTTTATAATTGTGGTCACTGACGCTTCAGTAGTATACAAGAAAGTCACCTGCGGACCATCAGCAAACATGGCGCCGAACTCGCTGACCATGCCGATGTCAAAATTCACCCAACCCTCTACGTGCGCAGGCGCTAGGCACCTATATTCATCTGCAGCGATCCATTCGCCCACGACAGGACCAATTGAGCCAAACTTACACGCGAGATCGTGTGAATCACTGAAAGAGTGCCCGGCAGCTGTGACTGTGGTACCGCCCTCGACTAAACCCATTGATGGTGATAGAGCCGTGACCACTGGAGGTGGATCAAACAAAAATTGCGGCTTCATCGCTAATTCTACTGCGGTTGCTACTACCGATACGTCCAGTGCATATGCACCTTCAAACATGCTAGGCGTTTCGCAAATCATCAACGCCGAGGAAACATGTGTTGCCGCTACGGTAGTCGTACCAAACCTACAGACAGGATTGTCTTGCAGCAAATGCTCCCCTTCTATGTGGACTAATGTTCCACCTCCTATGGCACCAACTCTGGGCGCTATTCTAGTAATTTCAATCACGTCCTTTAATTCAAGCTGCACACTGTCTGATGCAAAGACGGAATATTGGAAATCTTGACCGTTCGAGGCCACCGCAACGGAGACAAAACCGATTCCAGCTGGAGCTACGCAGGTCACAGCGTTGGTTCCCGCGAGACCTGGAACTTTATGCGAGCCAAATTTACACGCAAGCTCTGGTGTTTGCACGACACTCTGTACCGTGATAGACACATGGGAAGATCCTGCCGAAGAGACCTGGAACGGCGCGATTGCATCGACAACGAGACTCGATAGAAAAGTGAACGAGTTTGAGAATGTCACATAGTCTCGATGATTCATCGAGACGCTCAGGGGCTTAGCCGCTAAAGAAGATGCAGGCGTCGCGCACTCCAATGTATTTTCATTCTGGTAAATCGCGGAGACCTCAATTGCTCCGAAGCGACACCGCAACAAACTTGTCGGCGCAAAATTTTGTCCCGTCAGCGTCACCAACGTGCCCCCTTCGCCAGTACCGACTGCTGGACTGACGCGACTTATCGACGGCGCGCCGATATAAATGTGCTGGACGCTACTGAAAGCCTCGAAAAAGTTTGAGGAAGTCAAAGACACGTCCACAGCGACGGTTCCCTTGTCGATCGAAGGTGATTCACACTTCATCAAACCAGACGAGACGATGTGCCCAGTAGTCGTGAGGTCGCCAAATCGACAGTACTGCGACACGTGCATATCAGCACCGAATACGTCTACGATACCTCCTGAAATACCATACACAGAGTTCACGGCGTCCACCTTGGCGCCACTCACAAATTGATATCCTTTTGTTCTCAAAAAGTCTCCCGTTTCATTGTTGAGCGCGAATTCGACGTTTACGAAACCCTCCGTGTGTGACGGTGCTGTGCATTTGACCGTCTCGGCGTCTACGTAATACGCCCGAACGAACTCATTATCAAACTTGCACGTGAGCTCTGCCCCTGGTATATTCTGAACCGCTGCCAGCTGCTTACTCGAGAGCGTGACGACTTCGCCGCCGCCCACGTGTCCCGCGCTCGGATACATCCATTCCACCTCTGGAATCTCAAATCCTCGAGCGCCGCACGCGAAGCACGCCGCCACCGTGATTAGGAATAAAACCAACCAAATCGCACGCGATGGACGAAACGACCTCATATCGCTCGTCCTCATCCCGCGCGTCGTCGTCGTCCCGCTCGCGTCGCGTTCAAACCTTCTCCACCCTCGCCATCGACCGCGCGCGCGCCTCTTTCCCCATCGTCTCCGTCCAGTTCGACGTCTACGTCCTATTTCTCGCCGCCCTCAACGCGTCGAGCCGATCACCGCTGAATTCTTCGCGCACGTCCCGTCCCGTCGCGCGCACGAATTTGAACGATGCCGCCCCGATGTCCACGACGTATTTTCGTCCGCGTCCGTCCGCGCGTCCGACGCGCGCGATCGACGTCGCCCGCGCGCGTTCGATCGTCGTCGCGTCGATCGACGGATTCGTCGCGTTCGCACGCGCTCTACCGCGCGCTCTGCCGCGCGCGTCCCCCGCGCGTCCGACGCCGCGTCAATCCGCGGACCGCGGCCAAAACGGCCGAGTCACTGGCGCGCAGTCAGACGCACGATTTCCCAATCGAACCGTTTGAAGGCGCTTTTCCTCACCGAATACGACGATGGATCTTCCCTTGAGTCGAGATCGATGAGGGAAAAAAGCGCGCGGTGGTTGGTCCGTGTGCGACGTGCGCGAGGAAGACTCGCCTCGCGCGCCTCGTCGCGCGTCGCCGCGACGCCGTCCGTCTTTCACACGCGCGCGGAGTAGAGGTGCGGCGCGAACGATGCGAGCGCGCGGAACGAATGCACGACGCGGTGACCATCGATGCATCGGCGCGCGCGCGCGGACGGCGCGTCGATCGCGCGTGCAGCGCGCGCGAACCGAGCGCGCGCGATTAGGGTCACGGTGCAGCGCGATGTCGTCGACTGCGTGCGGGCGCGCGCGCGGGCGCGAGCGCGGGTGGTGCAGACGACGACGGCGCTGGGTGAAAAGTATTTCGTTCGCGCGGCGCGATCGGTGACTGACGACGTGTGAACGCGTGAAAACGCGTGTTTCGCGAGCAGCCATGGTGACCCCGCTCATCAAGCACAAGATCGTCAAGAAGCGAACGAAGACGTTCAAGAAGTACCAGTCGGATCGGTACAAGCGCATCGCGAACGTACGTGATAGAAAACGATGCGAAATATTCGAATGGCGTCGACGCGCGCGGCGAGAGCGATGATGCGCCGCGCGACGCGCGAGGGTGGTTGAGAACGCGATGACGTCCGGGCGAGGAGGACAGACCCTAGCGCGGAAGGCGCCGCGCGCGGGTGGACACGACGGCGTCGAAAACGAACGAGAGACGATGGAATCTCGATCGAAGGCGAGATAAGACCTTGAATGAGCGCGAGACTGACCGAATGATCGCTTGTCGGCTTTGTACGATGCACAGACGTCATGGAGACGCCCGAAGGGTATTGACTCTCGCGAGCGCCGCAAGTTCAAGGGCTTGCCGCCGATGCCCAACATCGGTTACGGTTCGGCGAAGAAGACGCGACACTTGTTGCCGAACGGTTTTTTGAAGTTCGTTGTCCACAACGTCAAGGATCTCGACCTCCTTCTCATGCACAACCGCAAGTACTGCGCTGAGATTGCGCACAACGTCGCGACCCGCAACCGCGCGGCCATCGTCGAGCGCGCTCGTCAACTCAACGTGAAGGTGACGAACGCGTCTGCTCGTCTCCGCAGCGAAGAAGACGAATAAATGTCTGGGTCTTCTTAGCCAACTTAGGAGCAGTGTCAGCGAGGAGGGTGTGATATTTGGGATAGAGATTTTGTTAGAAAACGTTCAGCGAAATCAAAACAGTACTTTGAGCGCTCGCCACGCCTCGCGCAGCCTTCTCAAACGCGCTCGCCGTGCGTCTCACGCCTGATTTAGTTTTTATCTTGCTCGCAGTGTTGGCCCCGTCGCTCTGGCGACTCGGTGCGTGTCGCGCGTTCGCCTTTTGGCCGCAGAGCGCGCCGCGGCGCCAGCGAGGATGTCAGACGCCCTTGACGGCGCTGACCGCGACGCCAGCTCGACGAGTGATCGTCCCGCGGCTTCTTCCCTGGATACCGTGCTCGAACTCGAGCGTTTCGTCGATGTCGACGACGACCGCGCGGTGTTGGCAGACGATTATTCCAACGACGTCCCCGGGTCTTCCGAGCTCGATTTGACGTCTAAATACTGCCGAGACTGCCACGTCGCGAGTCAACGGTTGTATCACGTCGCTGCACTGTCGCGCGTGTGCGAACGGACGCTAGAAGACGACGTTGGGGCGTTCCCAATCGATTTAATCGCAGAGCTGGCCGAGGATGATGACGACGATGTGCGCCGAAGCGTGGCCGAGCAACTCGACCGATTCGCAGCGTGTGTGGGGAGGTTGAGCGAAAGATTAGATCACGTATGCGCGATTAAACTGCTCGGAGTGACTTTTATGTTGATAGAGGATGATCGCGAGGAGGTTGTCAGCGCCGCAGAACAAACGTGCGGCGCAGTGGCTTCGTTGCTGTCACCCGAGAAGCAACGCAGTTTGTTGCTTCCAACGTTGAAATCGTTCTCGGAGAGCGATGAAGAAGAAATTAGAATGAGTGCGGCGAAGGTGCTGGGGAGATTAGCAGCTGTTGTCGGCGTAGAGATGACGAAAAGTGATTTGCTGCCGAGTCTGTTAAATTTGGCGAGTGACGCAGAATATAGAGTTAGAGAAGCCGTCGCCTCCGCGCTGAGCGACACATTTGAGATTTTAGATGCTAACGACACGTTGGAATCGACTTTGCCGACGTTTGCGCGCTTGTCCAGGGACAGTGTATGGGCAGTCCGAGCCACATGCGCGAAGCACGTCGTGCAACTCGTCAGAGCGGTGCCGACGGACAGAATGCTCGACGTTGCTTCGGAGACTTTCGAGCCTTTGGCCAATGACGTCAGCTTCAAAGTGCGTACAGCAGCGTTGGAGCAGCTCGGGCAACTTATTTTCGCGTTGAGCTCTGTTGAGGTGCCGACTATCTTTGTGGACTACTTCACGAGCATGGCGGAGAGTTCGACAAGCAGCAGCGCGCTACAAGAAACTTGCGCATACAACCTACCAGGCGTGGTGCTCTCGTTGACATCAGCGAGATGGACAGAATTACGCCCGGCGTTTCGATTGTTAGCCGCAAGCTTGAATTGGAGAGTCCGTCGAACGTTGGGTTGTTCGCTTCACGAGATAGCGACCATCATCGGTCGAGACAACGCAGAGAAAGATTTACTACCAGTGTTGGAGAGTTTTCTAGAAGACACTGACGAAGTCAAGATCGGTGTGATTGAACATTTGAGTGAAATCTTCGCCGTCATCGGTTCGGCGTCTCGGCTTTCGCTGATCCGACTTTTGTCGACCTTTGAGTCGGAGGATGCCGAAAAGATCGGGAATTGGAGGATTCGTTTTGCGTTGGCCAAACAGATTCTCCCCGTGGCCGAATTGTTGTCTGGTGCGGCTACTGCTGAGTTTATCGTGCCAATCTTGCTCGCGTATTTAGATGACACCGCGGCCGTTGTGCGCGAGAAAACCGTCGAGATCGCTGGCAGAGTTCTCTTCAACGCGGCGAGGGAATTGTCGTGGTACTCGGAAACCATCGTGAACGCGATGTCTTCCATTAAACTACTCGCCACGAGTCACAGATGGTCCGACCGCAGAGCATACATCAACATTTGCCTCGCGCTCGCGAGAGAAGTCGAGCAACGATTCGTGGTAGATGAATTGTTACCGCTGTTGGTCATGCTCGCCGAGGATTCCGTCGCGGCGGTTCGAGTGGCTCTGAGTCACTTCTTAACCGAAGTTCTTCGACTCGATCCCACATACATTTCTCTGCCGGATATCAGCGCGGCGATCATCATACTGAAGGCTGATAGCGACCCCACGGTAGTCGCTGCGGCGCAAAGCATGAAGGCCGAAGCCGAGGCGAAGGTGAAGGACGACGCTGCGTTCACGTCCGCGCGAGACGTGCGTTTTTCCCCGACAGGCTTGTGATCCTCCATAAACTTAGTAGTAATTGATTTGTACTTTATTATGTAAGCTATGCTAGCAGTAAGCGCGTTGTTGTTCTATTTCATTCACTGATACACCCCTACCTCAGCCGCGCGAATCACGCGTTCGTGGAGCGAGTATCCCGTCTTCGTCACCGCCGCCACCGTGCCCGCTTTAGCGTCGGAACCTTCGGGTATAGGGACATTAAAAAGAGCCATGTGCGAATTGGCGTCGAACTCTTCGCCTTCGGGGTTGAACTTTGTGACACCATGCTTTTTAAATGCCGACAACAGCGTCTTCTCGGTCATCACCACGCCCTCATGAAAGCTCTTGAGCTTTGTCTTCACCTTCTCCACGTCGTTTTCATCGTCGTCTACGGTCACCGTGGCGATGGCGCGATCGAGATTATCGGCGACGTCGAGTAAATCTTTGCAGAACCCCTGAATCGCAAACTTTTTCGCATCCTCGGCTTGACGACGCGTGCGTTCGCGCAAATTTTCCATCTCCGCCATGGTTCTCAGAATCCTATCCGTCAAATCAGCCACCTTGGCGTCCTTCTCCTCCAGCTCCCCGCGAAGTCGCGAGACTTCATCTTCGCCCTCTCCATCGCCCTCGGCGTCCTCCCCACTCTCGTCCTCCGCCGTCGTCTCGTCCTCCGGTTTTCCTTCACTCGCGAATCCGCGCGCGCGCGCCCCTCCTCCGAACCCCTCCTTCCCGAGCGCCCGCGTCCACGCGCATCGCTCGCGCGCCGGCGTCTCCCACCCACCGCGCGCGCTCATCTCGCGTCTTCCCATCGCGCGATCGTCCATCGCGCGCGCGATCGTCCGCGTCGCGCCGCGCGTCGTCGTCGTCGTCGTCGTCCTCGTCGTCGTCGTCCCCATCGCGCCCATCGCGCGCGCGCCCCGCGCGAGCGCGCGTCGCGCGGCGCCGCCCGTCATCGTCGACGCGGTCGCGCGTTCCCTCGGCGCCGACGCGCGTCCGTCGCGCGCGTGTGCGGCGCGACGGACGACGGACGACGACGACGGACGATCGAATCGACCCGTCGGCACCGCCCGCCGACCCACAACCCTAGCCGAATCCCCGAATCCCCGATTCGGGGAGTCGAAACGACAGAACGAGGCCTCGAGGCTGGCGAGGATGGCGACTTCGGTGGGCGCGGGGGGAAGGTGCGCGAGCCAGGGACGCGAGGGATGCACGTTTTCGAGTCGGTGCGGACATCGAGCCGCGCGAGGACCGCAGTGCACGGGCGTCGACCGCGGGGTGGCGTACTACGAGACGGCGTTGGAACGCCTGGGGGCGACGGGGTTCGCGCGCGTCGGCGTGGCTTCGCGGGAGGCGAATTTGGACGCTTCCGTGGGGGCGGACGCGCACGGGTACGCGTTCATTCAGAGAACAGGGAGCGTGGTGCACGATCGAGCGCCCGCGCCGTACGCGGACGCGCGCGTGAAGGAGGGCGACGTCGTCGGCGTTTGTCTAAATCTCGAGATTTCAGACGCGCAAAGTTGGTTCGCGAGGATTTCACGCCGACTACGACGGCGTGACTCATCGTACATCGAGTTTTATCTCAATGGTTTTTCTCTCGGACGTGCGTTCGTAAACGAAATCACACCAGGTACGTACTATCCGTGCGTCTCGCTTTTCACGATGCCGCATCAGATTGAGCCGGCGACGGTTCGAATGAATTTCCACCCACCTTGGATCGCGCCGCCAAAGTCGCAGCTCCAGCACCGTGGGTTCGGCGAATGATACACAGCGCTCAATGCATCGATAATTACATTTCCTCCAAAGAGTCTAAAAAGAATACACCTTCGACGTCTGCTTCTCTTCGGCGAAACGTCGAGCGAATCGCTCGTTTCGTTCGACGTCGACATCGACAAATGCAGACGATACGTCTCCGTCGCCTAATCTGGATTTTCGTTCGCTAATTTGAGCCTCTAGTTCTGCCCGATGTCGGAGACTCGCTTCGGTCGCCATGCGAAGCTTCTCGTCGAGTTGACGCCTCGCGAGCTCCATGTCTTCCTCGTTTGCCCTGCGCCACGCGAGCTCTTCCTCCTTCTCCGCGCGCTTCTTCGCCTCGGCCTCGGCGATTTGTTGGCGACGACCATCAATCACATCCTTCATCAACTGTTCTCTTTGATGTGCTTCAAGTTCTTCGCGCGCTCGCAATTTTCTTTCGTGCTCCAGTCGCGCCTCCTCGACAGCCACGTCGTCTATTTCTTTGTTCGCGCGCTTCTCTGAAGTGAGCTCCTCTAGATACTTTCGGAAGAGGATCTCTTCCTCGCGTCGCCGAGCGACGAGCTCGGCGTGCTCTTTGGCATGTATGCGCTCCTCTTCCATCGCGTTTTCAACCAATCGAGCGTCGCACGCCCGTTCCTCCTCGAGCGCCGCCAACGACTCCAACTGCCGCTCTGCGTTCGAGCGAAGCAAGTCCGCGTGGACTTGGCGCTGCCTGAGCGCTTCCTCCCGCTGATTCGCGGCGTCGATCGCATTTTCTTGTTCCCATCGCGCGTTCAGTTGCGCCCGTTCGTAACGTCGCTCCTCTAAGCTTGCGAGTCTGTCATGCTCTCGCGACGACATTTGCTCAAAGAGCGCGCGCGAATGCGCTTCTCGCGCCGCTTTCAACGCCGCATCTCGTTCATCGATGCGCGCCGAATCCTCCGCGCGAAGCGCGGAAATCGTTGCATTTATTTTTTTCTCGCGCTCGGCGTGTTCCACCGCAAGGCGCCTTCGCTCTTCAACCTGCGCTTGTCGACCCATTTGCACTTCATTCGCCAAAGCCGCGCGAGCGCCGTCGCGCGCCGTCTCGTTTGACTCTTTCCACTTTTTGTAAGTCATCTCCTCCACGTGCTGTTTCCGCTCCTCCTCGCGCTTGGCCAACAATTCGCGCGCGCGCGCCTCCAATTCCATCCGTCGCGCCGCCGCGCTGACGCGTTTTCCCGCCATCTCTTCCTCGTATCGCGCCTCCTCGCTCGCCAGTTTGACTCGAAGCGCGTCTCTTCGCCGCGTCAGCGCCGCCGCCCGCTCCCGCGCTCTTCGTTCGTGTTCTCGCGCCTCGATCGATCGCGTCTCCGCCTCCGGCGCTCTCGATCGCCAATTCACGTCTTCCTGTCGCTCTCGCAGCGCCTGGGTCGCACAAACAAAAATCCACATTCGTCACTCCGGTTCGTTCGCCTCGCGCTAAGTTTAAACTGCAGTCAACGCGCGCGTGGCTGCTGATTGATTTGATTCATTCGCGTCGTCGTCCGTCGTCTCGTCGTCTGTCGATTTGGTCGCACCTCGGCGTATTCGCATCGCGCTTCGTGTTCTCTCTCGCGTCGTCGCATCCGCGCCGCGTCCTCTTCCGCGTGCGTCGGCATCGGGTCCACGTCTTTCTTCCTCGCACCGCCTCGCGTCGCGCACTGTCGCGCATCGCGACATCGCGACGTCGAATCGCGGAGACGCGATGACGACGCTCGCGGACTCGTTCCTGGCGGATCTGGACGATCTGAGCGACGACGACGCGCGCGACGGCGACGACGACGCGCGCGCGCGCGCGAACGCGAACGCGAACGATGCGACGGCGCGCGCGGGGACGACGGCGGCGGCGCGCGCGGAGGATTTGGACGACGTGGCGACGCTGACGACGACGGAGAGGTATCTCAGGGTGACGCGCGCGGTGGACGAAGCGATGGAAAGGGATGGGATGGACGGCGCGACGACGACGGCGTCGGGAAAGCGCGCGGGGGCGATCGACGAGGGCGCGGAGGCGCTCGTGGTGGAGTGCAACGCGCTCACGGTGGAGGTGGACAACGAAGTCGCCGTCGTGCATCAGTACATTAAAGACAGGTATAAGAGTAAATTCCCAGAGTTAGAGTCCTTGGTGCTGCATCCGATCGATTACGCGCGAGTGGTGAAGGCGATCGGGAACGAGATGGACATGATGGGGGTGGAATTGGACGGCGTGTTGCCGTCGGCGACCATCATGGTGGTGAGCGTCACGGGATCGACGACGTCTGGACAACCGCTGAGCGAGAGCGATTTGGAGAAGACTTTACGCGCGTGTGATCGAGCGTTAGAGCTCGATGAGGCGAAAAAGAAGATGTTCAACTACGTCGCCACGCGCATGGCGGACACGGCGCCAAATTTGAGCGCAGTATTGGGAAGCGACATCGCGGCGCAGCTCATCGGCATCGCCGGCGGCTTGCACGCTCTGTCGAAAATGCCGGCTTGTAACGTCCAAGTTTTGGGGTCTAAGAAGAAGGCGACCGCGGGCATGTCGAGTGCATCGGCTGTGCGAGCGGGAGATTTGCACGCTGGCTTCATTTACGACTGCGACATTATCCAAAAGAAGACGCCGCCCGCGTGGCGAAGCAAGGCGGCTCGTCTGATTGGCGCAAAGTGTTCGCTTATGGCGCGCGTCGATGCGTACGGGGAGTCCCCGGACGGTGCCACTGGGAAGAAGTTTGCCGAAGAAATCATGAAAAAAATTGAAAAGTGGCAGGAGCCGCCTCCCGCGCGAACGGCGAAACCTTTACCCGCGCCTGGAGTCGAGCAAAAGAAACGCCGAGGCGGTCGCCGCGCGAGAGCGCTCAAGGAAAGATACGGTCTCACGGACATGCGCAAGGCGGCGAATCGCGTGAATTTCAACGAAGTCGAAGAAGAGGTGGGATACGATGGCGAAGGTCTCGGCACGCTGGGTTCCGCCGCGGGCTCCGCCGCCGTCGCCGGCAGAATGCGACTCGCCGCGAAGGCGGCCAAGCTCATCAAGACGGATAACAAGGGCGGAAAATCCACGTTTGCTAGCACGGCTGGGACGTCCGGGATGGCATCTAGCCTGGCTTTCACGCCGGTCCAAGGAATTGAACTCGTAAATCCGAACAGAACGGCATCGGATGGTCCAGTCTCTGGCACCGACAGCGTCTTCTCCGAGCGCCGCGGCTTTTCAAACGTCGCGCGACAGCTCAAGCGATAACGAACGCACAGAGGATTACGCCTAGAGAATTGATGAATACAAAAATACAAATTCTAGTCGTCGGATGCGCCTGATATGATATCGGCGTCGTCGCAGAGCTCGCGCTCCCGGCGCGACGACGCGTCACGGCTCGGCGCGTTCCGCGCGACTCGTTTCCATCCCCGCGTCGCGGTTAAAGCTCCACGCGCGCGGTTTCCCTCTCCTGCCCCGGTCTATAAAAGCCTCGCTCGTTCAAATACGTCTCCACGCGCTCCACCGTCCACTCGCTCGTCAGTTTCGCCGTCTCCACGTTGTTCCCGCGTTCGTCTTGCATGTGCAGCGACGGCGGGTGTCCCGGCGTCCACGTCACGCCCACGCGTTCGCCGTACCCCCCGACCTCGACGACTTCCTTCAGGAACGTCTTGATCTCCGGGAGGCGGTTCAATTTTCATCCCGGGCACGATTGGAATTGCGCCCGCGCGAACGCGCCTTCGCCCGCGGTCCCGCGCGCGACGCGCGCGAGCGCGACGCACGCGGCGACGACGCGCGCGGCGACGACGCGACGCGCGGGACGACGACGCGTCGTCGTTCGCGTCGTCGTCGCCGTCGACGTCATCGCCGAACGCGCGACGCGCGATGTCGCATCGTCGCGACGTCGACGTCCCGCAGACGCTCGAGCGCGCGTTATCCGCATCGGCGTCGCGGCATCGCGCGACGCGGACGCGAGGTGCGATGATGCGCGCGACGACGACGACGACGACGACGATGACGACGACGACGACG
>Ga0228649_1000031_pt1 | contig 50275 bp, 65 predicted proteins | sample 61DmetaG_FD_190074 | JGI IMG/M metagenome (GOLD analysis project Ga0228649, IMG submission 190074) | Seawater microbial communities from Monterey Bay, California, United States - 61D | ecosystem: Environmental > Aquatic > Marine > Coastal | place: USA: California | collected 2016-10-31 | reverse complement strand
CAAGTGTTTATTTTTTCCTCTACCTTTCCTTTCTCCGGGTTTGTGTTTTTGACCTGCTAAAACGTGATTTGTTTGTTCTAGAGAAACCAAATTTATTCCTTCTTTTAATTTGAATTTTCTTTCTTGTTCGTTCATTTCTCTTTTTTCTTCGGGTGAAAGGTTTAAATAAAATTTATCAGATTTCAAGGCATCATCCCTATTCATTTTCATATTTGTGTTTAATAATTTTTCCTCTGTCCTTGCTTGACAACCTTCGTTTGCAGATGCTTTCGGTTTAAAATAATCAAAATTACCAGGTTGTAAAGTATTATATATATTCTTTTGGTTTTTACACATTTTTTTAAGGAATTTTGAATGCTCAGGCTTTTTTTGAAACCATTCGGGTGGTCTCCAATGAGGAGGGGAAGAAGTGTGTTGAAACTTCTCAGAACATGCAATTCGGTCTACTATTGCTCCTATAGTACAAGGTGTTAATTTTTGTTTTGCGCTTTTTATTTTACTAACAACATTTCTTCCCTTACCAATTCCTACGTCTTTTAACGATTTCAAAGTATTTCTTGCTAATGAAACATTATTCTTAAAATCTGTAATTTTTCCTATTTTTTCTTTGAAAACGTCAATGTTATTGTTAATACTTCCTAATTCATTAAAAATATTTTCTCCTCCTTTTTTTTTTCGCGTTTTTTTTCGTATTTTTCTACGCGTGTTTCTTCGTGTTTTTCTTCGTGTTTTTCTTCTTTTTAAATTTTTACGCTTACGCATATATATATATAAATATATTGTTATAAATCTCGCTAAAACAATATGTGATAATCAAGTATTCGATATAAATTTTTAATGTATTAATAAGTATTTAATAATATATTAAAATTTCTTGTTACAGACACACATTCTCGCTAAATCGTCTTTTTTCTCTTGTTCTGTATATTGGTTATTAAACTCGCGTGATTGGTCTACATTATTATATCTATTGTCTGCTTTTTGGTTATAAACAATTCCATTCATTTTATTAAAGGACATACCAAGCATTTTGGATGTTCCAGTCTTATTGGGTTGAACCTTGACCCTTTGTGATTCCATTAATCTTTTCATTCCAGGACGAACCATTTATAATATAAATAAATATTATTTTTCATTTCAATGAATTTATAACATTTTTCTCTCCAAATATTTTTTTGTCAAATTATTTCAAATAATTGATACAACTTTTTCGATAAATCTTTAGATGGTTTTATCGTTCCTTTTTCTAGACTTCTATATTCTTCTCTTGATATATTTAATTTAATTGATATTTCATCAACACTAAAATTATGTAAATTACGCAAATTTAATAATATAAATGAAATTTCTTTGGGATTATTTGAACAAAAGTTAGCATTTTTTTCAGGAGATAATATTTTCGGAGATATTTTATTAAATACGTTTTTAATTAGGATACTATCTGTGTTAATCGTTGGGCTAGACATATAGTATTATTTGTTATAATATTTTAAAATACTTTATATATGTCTTGTTTTGGAAAAACTAGAGTATATCCAATATTAGTTGAAAATAATGGAATGGACTATAATAACATAGAATGTATGATATGTTTAGAGAAAACCCAAAATAATAAGTTTTTATTACCTTGTGGACACTCATATCATTATAATTGTATATTAAATTGGTTTGAAAAAAAACAGTCATGTCCAACGTGCAATGAAAGATTTACTTGGAAAAAAAAAGTTTATTCCAAAAATATCAAATTATATATTAAATAGTTTCAATTTGTTTAAATGTTCCACCGCCTAATACTCTGTCTAGTACAATTTCTCTATTTTTTCTGGATATTATTTCTGTAATTTTACAATTATGTTTTTCAGGAACTCTATGTAATGGACAAAATGATTTTCCACATTTACAAACAATACAAAGGTCTACAAGTGTAAGTTTTTTTTTACATTTTTTACCATTTGATAATTTACATTTACATTTTGGAACTTTTTTCTTTTTTTTAGAATCATCTTGAGTTGTATTTTTACCTTCCATATTATAATAATTTGAATTTATTTAATACAAATTATTTTATTGAAAACTTAATTCAATTTTCATTAGTTGGACCATCAGGAGCTTTTTCATTGATAGAAATATTAACATTATTTAAGGAAGTTTCTGTAGCATCACTATTCAATAATCCTCTATTAATAGCATCTTGAACAGCACCACCACGTTCAATATTTCCACCTTCAAATAGTTCTTTGCGAATATCAGCAGAACTTACTTCTTTGTTATCTTCAAATGCGTTTTCAATAGTATTATTAACACCAATAAGATTACCATCTTTATCAACATTTTGAGTAAGTTTATTACCACTTTCTCGTGCTAGTTTTTTGTTTTCAGCAATAGCATTTCTCTTTGCTTCAACAACTCTTTTCTCAAACTGTTGTTTAGCATCTGCCTCATTTTTATTCTTTTCATTCATTAATTGATTAAGCTCTTCTTCTAAGTATTCAACCCGACCAGTTTTATATGCCTCTGGTTCCCAAGGCATCCACATGCCAACCGGACCAACATATACATTATGATTTGGGTCTACTTCACGTAACATTTTACATCTTAATTCTGCTTCTTCCTGAGTGCTATAAGTTCCACGAATTTTCAATCCTCTAACACTTGTTTGAAAATCATGAACTTTATTGAATTCATCTGATAATCTATCCTCATTCACATCTAAAAAATTTTTATATTCATCGGATACATGATTCTTTGCGAAATTATCTCCCTCACCTTTTACATAATCTTGAAAATCTTTCATTAAATCATCAAATTCCATATTATGTTTATAAGCTATGAAATTTAAAAACTGAGTAAACTTCTCAGTGCTCTTTGAAAAATCATAATGTTTTAGGAATTCTTGAAACAAAAAATGATTTTTTTGTACTAATATATTTTCAGGACTAACAAAACTTACACAAACAAATTTTTGCCCAGAAACAGGTTTATCTTCCTCCAATAGATCCACGTATTTAGGATTTGATGATCCATCGTTATTTTTTTGATAAGTGACTCCACTTTTTCTTGTGCTCATTATAAATTCTTATATATTAACATTTTTAAGTATTAATTTTAATTATATATTTTTTTCTTATTATTATTTATAAATGCTTCAAAAATTAGCACAAATGTTAGATTTAGGAGAACTTGTTCGCAGAGCCGTTAAATATCTCGTCGAAGGTATTATGGTTGCTCTTGCCGCATACGCTATCCCAAAGAAATCACTTAATCTCGATGAAGTAGCACTTATTGCTTTAACCGCTGCTGCTACCTTTTCAATCCTTGATACATATGTCCCATCGATGGCTGTCTCAGCTCGATCTGGTGCTGGTTTTGGTATCGGCGCTAATCTTGTTGGCTTCCCACGTATGTAAGTAATTTAAAAAAAAAATATTAATTAAATTATTAATATTTTTATACACTAGGATGAAATATATCATATGGAGTACATAAAGTATCTGATGGCCATTGACTTGTAGAATACATATATTTATCTATATTTACCCCCTTTATATTTTTTAAACATTTATCTTTTTTTTTACAAATTTCTCCATCATAACACATAGATATATATGAATGTCCATTGGGGTTATTATAATTTGAACAAGTTCCATTACCAACAACAGAAGCGGTTGGTATTCCCAAGGCACTTAAATCGCTAATACTATCACACTTGCTTTTATCCATATCTTTTCCTTCTATATCTAATAATAATCCACTAAATAAACCTTTACGGTCATCATTACATTTACCATCCAAACACATACAATTTACCGCATTTTTCCAATCAGGTAAATCATCACCTTTAGCACGATTTACTATTCCCCACACTTCCATGCCTGTTTTCTTTTTTTGTTCTTTCATTTTTGTCCAATAATCTGGATCTCCACCATTATCCCACGGACAAAACTTACTACCGACTTTAACAGATGTTATATATACGCCATTAGATTTTACTTGTGATAATTGATTAAAACATTTTTCCACATCAGCACTACCAGTTGGATAACACGTTCTAAACGTTTTTGTTTTTGGTCCAGCTTTCATTAACATTTTTTCCATAGATTGAAATGTTTTTTTCATATTTTTATGTAATTTATCTTTATCACCTTTAAAATATTCTACTACTTTAAAACTTTTTAATAAATATATTAATACTATCAATAATAATAATACGTATAATATCATTAATATAACATTATATTAAATATTGGTGGTCATGTCCAGGTAATAATTTACTAAATTTTTAATGATACTTTTGTCTGGAATTTCAGCAGCCATTCCATATATTGCTGTTATATCTTCGTCAATATTTTCTTCAATTGATTCTTTATTAAAATTCTTTAACGCAAGAAGTAACAAATCTATATATTTTATATTTTTAGGAGTTATACATATGTGAAGACACATCGGATTTTGTAATATATTAATATTCCAATTTTGTCTTTTTAAATATTTACTTAATTGTCCAATCGAGTATTTATTATTATAAAATGCAACAACATTAACATTTGGCCATCCAATTACATGAAAATTATCTATATCCCTCAACTGTTCCGCAAAATTAATTGTAGTATTTTTTATTTTGGAAGACATATCTTCATACTTAGAATTACCATTATATAGTAATGTTGCCCAGGTAGTAGCTATTTGAGACCCTACTCTACTTCCAGGTAACGAGACGCTAGCATATAATCCACCAGTCCAATCTTCTGTTATAAAATATTGATATTTTTTCATAGTTCTATTCTTCCATAATAATATTGAAGAGCCTTTAGGAGTTAATCCATATTTATGAGGGTCTACTGAAATAGATTGAATATTATCTTCAAATGATAATTTTAGATGTGCGTCATACTGTGTAATAAAACCTCCTAGACAAGCATCTACATGAAATGGTATTTTATAATGTTTTGCGATTTCACCTATTTCATGTATTTGATCCATTAAACCATATGAAAAACAAGGAGCAGAACCAATAATAACACAAGTTCTTTCACTTATTTTCCTATATAAATCATTTAAGTCCATTATATAATCTTCATCCAATTCTACATACACTATTTTTAAATCTAATAATTCACAAGCTTTATTTACTGCAGCATGAACGGTTCGTGTACATAAAACCTCTGGTTTAAATAAATTAAACCAACTTTTATTTTTATACATTTTCTTATATGCCTTTAGTGCTAATATTGTACTTTCCGTTCCCCCTGTCGTAATATTACCCCCACCTTCTTTTGGCATATAAAATAATTTTCCAACCATTTTTATTACTTCCGATTCCATTTTAATCAAATCCGGATAAATATCAGGATGAAGTGGATTAGAAAACAAATATTTATTATTTATTTTTTGTATTTTCTTTTCAAGATCTGTATCACAAATATATAAACATCCTGATATTCTACTATTTATATTGTTTTTTCTATCATCCAAAATCTCATTCATATATACTTCATCTATTCCTTCCCAAGGAATAGAATAAAAATTATGTATAAACGAAGTTCTGAATAATTCTTTTTCTATAATATTTTTGGCCTTCTCTTTTTTGTCTTCGATAATAGCATTACCGTTTTTAGTTTTAGAATATATATAAAATAAAATATACTTATAATGTTTTTTAAAATTAAAAAGTATCATTAGTAACAAAAACTTCCATTTGTGTTTATACAACCTATCTAACATATATTATAAAATTGAAACATTTTTTTATATAATTTTTAAATAATGTAATAACATGTTAGCTTCATCATTTCGAAAAGTTCTTAATGCTACATATGTAAATAATACAGGTGGTTCTCATGAATTATTTACAAAAAATATTTTACTTAGTGGGGGATTTACTGAAGTTTCAAATAAACAGATTCAATTTAATAGTGAAGAATTTTGGAAAAACCATTATTTAAAAAATTGGGACAAGGCAAGTAATATACCCAATAAAACTGTTATAATTCAACCATTTGGTAGTCAAAAAACACCAGATAAAATTATTAAATATAAAAATATACTAATTCCTTGGGAAGATAAATCATCAAAAGATATAAAACCTACGTATAATGGAGGATTACCGAAATTAGAATGTTTCTATATATTTACTAGTGAAAAACATGATAAAACAACTATATTTAGAGGAAAAGATATTATTTCAAAAGAAACACGCGACCGTTTAATAGCACATCATGAAGCACATAGAAAATTAGATGAAGAATTTAACAAAAATGAAAAAAAATACGAAGACGAATATAATAGAGGATTTATATTTTATACTAGAGCGATGTACGATCAAAGATCTTCTCATTTACCAAAAGGTATAAATAATGATTACTTTCTTCATCCCCAACGTGAAAATATAGAAAAAAATATTATTGATTGGGCACAAAAAGTAGATACTACAGATATATAGGAACTATTTCACATAGCTCTGTAGTATTTATAGCATTGTTACCAAAATATAAATTTATAAACTTTTTTGTTTTTTCACTTTTTAATGAATTAATAATAGTTTTATATTTTTCACGTAATTTTTGTTTTGTTATATCTCCCTTGTATTTTATACATATCAAATGATTTTCTATCAAATAAGGTTTATCTGTATCAATCAAACAATAACTAAACTTATAATCACCCTTTCCGTATCCTCTATTTACAACCAATAATAAATTAGTTTTTCCTGGTTTTGTTATATAATTTTTTTTCGCTTTATTATTATATTTTTTAATAGAAAGTTTATTATCTATAATATCACTGCTATAAATAAGACGGGTTTCATTTTCATCGTCGGTTAATTTATCTTTTACTTGGTTCCATACAACATTACCGACATTTACTTCAAAATTAATATTTTTCAATGTTGTAGTTTCATTATAACACTCTTTTATTTGCGAAATAATACTTGGTGTATTAAATATTGTATAATTATTAATATTGATTGTATATGATGGATTATTTAGTACACAATTTTGTTTCTGTATTATTAATCCAATAGTATCTTGCTGTGTTTCCAAATATTTATCTTTACAACAATCTATTATATCAATAATTTTATAATTTTTTGATATATACTTTCTTAAATTATCATAATATAAACAATTCATAAAATTTTTTGGTAATACAAAAGCTAAAATTCCACTTTCACTTAACAATTCTAATGATTTGGCGATAAATAATATAAATATATTTGGTCTTCCTGTATAATATTCATCGTATGGTTTAGTTTTTATTTCATTTTTTTTCATAACATAAAATGGAGGATTTCCAATAATAAGTTCATATTTTTTTGTTGAATTCCAGTCAAGAAAATCCATATTTAAAATGGTTGATTTAAATTTTGTTTTTATGGAATTGTAAATAGTCTCGTTAAATTCTATTCCGTCTATTTTAAATCTTGTAAAATGTTCAAATCTTTGTATAAATTCACCAGAACCACAAGATGGTTCAAGAATATTTGTAATATTTTTAAAATATGGAAATAATACCCTTATCATTTTTTCTATAATACTAGGTGGAGTAAAATATATTCCATTATTTTTCTTTTCTTCTTTAGATAATTGCTTTGTTAATTGTTTGGAATGTTCGGAAAAATCCATTATTAATATTATATATTATAAAACTAGTTATAAATCAATTTTATAATATTTAAATTGTGGGAACAAATTCCCAAATAAGTTCTGCGCAGATTTTTTTCCAAATAGTATCTTGTTCAATACGTTTAATAGGGTCTTTTAACATTGGAAAAAAAGGTAAAAAAGAGTTTTCATTTAATAATTCACATAATTTATACAAAACATAATAGTAATTTAAAAAGTTAACTCTATCATCAGGACAATGATTCGCGTATGGTTTTTGTATTTCCATAAACAAGTTACATAATTTTTCTTCCAATGCCGGACTCATAATTGGTGGTCTTATACCAAGTTTATCTTTGATGAATGGAATATGTTCATAATATTTGTTATATCCTAATTTTTTTAAAATATCTTTAGCTTTTTTATTACTCATTTGTTTTAATGTAATCCTTTCTTTTTTTATTTGTAACTTAATATTTTCCAATACTTCTTCAGGTATTTGAGTGGTTTCTTTTGCTTGAAATTGAGCCAAAATTTCTCGAAAATGATTAATTCTTTTATAAGCATAAAAACATACTTCTTTAGGAGGTTCTTTATACGATGGTTTTTCGTGTTCAACTAAAAATTGTTTTTGCCTGCTACATTTATCACATATTACAAGTCCTTTATAATCTACCTGTATCCATTCTCCTCCACATTTATCACATTTTTCATAATCACAAGTATACTTGCTCATATCAATAAAATTTTCATTTAAATTTGTTAAAAACTTATTAACTGTTGTATCTTCATTATTTAGTTTTATTGTATCTTTTTTGTTTTTATTAAAGAATGAATGTAATATATCATTTTTATTACTCGATTTTCCCATAGAAACTTCTTTCTTTTTTTCAAAATATTCAAAAATAATACCAGAGTTTTGTAATAAGTATTCTTTCTTCTTTTTTTTTAATGTCCTTATTTTAGAAGTAATTTCTCTAATTTCATCTTGAATATTTAATTTATCTTCAATATTTGATATATTCTTTAGTAAGTTTTTTAGTTCTTTTTTTTTTGAAATTAATAATGGGATCTGATTTTCTTTAATATCATTAAATAATTTCATTTTTTCATTATGCTTGCTGTCTAATGTTACTGTTGATTTTTTGTTAATTTTAAATTTTTTTTTCGCTTTTGGTTTAAAATTAGGCATAAAAACTTATATTAATATTTAGCATTTATTATTTATATTTTAAATAGTGAAAATCAATATCGTTTAATAAAAAAAAGGATTATCTATTATTTTTTATATGGATATTGATATGAATTTAGATACAAATGAAATCAATGTAGATACAAATGAAATGAAAATAGATTGTATTTTGTTACAAAAAATGATTTTTATATACAATGCTTTAGAAAAAGGTTGGACAATCAAAAAACGCAAGGATAAATATGTGTTTTCTAAAAGCCACGGAGGTAAAAAAGAAGTGCTATTAGATGACTACTTAAAGCGATTTATGGTAGAAAACCTAGACATTAATAAAATAATTTAGGTTAATAATAATTAATTAATTAATTAAGTAATTATTAAAATTTTTTTTCTTTAGCAATATATATAAAATGGGTGGTGGACTCATGCAACTAGTAGCTTATGGCGCACAAGACGTTTATCTTACAGGTAACCCTCAGATTACTTTCTGGAAGGTTACATACCGAAGACACACTAACTTTGCTATGGAATCAATTGAGCAAACTTTTAATGGACAAGCTGACTTCGGTCGCCGTGTTCAATGCACTGTCTCCAGAAATGGTGACCTTGCATACCGCACTTACCTTCAAGTTACACTTCCTGAAGTCAATCAAGCCGATGGAAATAATTCTGTTTACGCACGTTGGTTAGATTGCCCAGGTGAACAGATGATCTCAATGGTTGAGGTCGAAATTGGTGGTCAGCGTATCGACCGTCAATATGGTGACTGGATGCACATCTGGAACCAGCTTACTCTTACTTCCGAACAGGAATCCGGTTACAACAAAATGATCGGTAACACTACTCAGCTTACATACCTTACCGACCCTGATTTCGCAGAAATTGCTACCGCTTGTGGTGCCGCTTCAGTCCCTGAAGCTGTATGTGCCCCTCGCAAAGCTCTTCCAGAAACTACTCTTTACGTTCCTCTTCAGTTCTGGTTCTGCCGCAACCCTGGTCTTGCCCTTCCTCTTATTGCCCTTCAATACCACGAAGTCAAGATTAACATCGAAATCCGTCCATTAGACGAATGTCTTTTCGCTGTTTCTGGTGTTGATGCCGATTCGAATGCCCAGTCGAAAAAGGTTCCTGGTGCTTACAGCAAATCTCTCGTTGCTGCTTCACTTTACGTTGATTACGTATTCCTTGATACTGATGAACGTAGACGTATGGCCCAGAACCCACACGAATACCTTATTGAACAGCTTCAATACACTGGCGATGAATCAATTGGTTCTTCATCAAACAAGATTAAATTGAATTTCAATCACCCTTGTAAAGAACTTGTTTGGGTTGTCCAGCCTGATGCTCATGTTGCTTACTGTGACTCGTTCCTTCCAGGACGCACAATGCACATGGCCCTTGGTGCTCAGCCATTCAATTACTCCGATGCTATCGATGCTCTTCCTAATTCCATCTTAGCATTCGGTTCTGCTAAACAGAGCCGTGGAGATAACAACGTTATCGACGCTTCTGGCCTTTTCAACGACACCCAGAATGACTTCCTTAATACCAACCAAACCGGAGCAGGCCCTGATGGTGCTGTTGGTGGTGCTATCCGTGGTGGCGTAGCCAATGGAACCACTGCACAGGTCAGTGGTGTTACAGATGCCGGTGTTTTCGTTCTTGCCGAAACTGCTCTTAACATGCACTGCTGGGGTGAAAATCCAGTTGTAACCGCTAAGCTTCAGCTTAACGGACAGGATCGCTTCTCTGAACGTGAAGGAACCTACTTCGACCTTGTTCAGCCTTACCAGCACCACACACGTAACCCAGACACTGGTATCAATGTTTACTCATTTGCCCTTCGCCCTGAAGAGCACCAGCCATCTGGAACTTGCAATTTCTCCAGAATTGATAACGCTACTCTTCAGCTTATCGTTTCTGCCGCTGCTATTGGTGGAACCCAGACCGCTAAGGTCCGCGTTTACGCTACCAACTACAATGTCCTTCGCGTCATGAGTGGTATGGGGGGTCTTGCTTATTCAAACTAAGTTAATTTTGTTACCATTTACGGTCTCAAATTTTAGTTTTAATCTTTTAATTTATTAAAAAATCATATAATTTATAAAATTTTATGATTATTTTTAGCATTCAATAAAATATACACAATTTATATATGCTTAATGATATTATGTTATTTGCTATAAATGGAGGAGGCTGGGCTCTTAAACCAATATTAGAAAAAATAAGTGTTGATAAAATGGGGTATTTTTATTTTACTTTTGTTCGTTATTTTGTTAGTGGTATTATTGCCTTACCCTTTATGTTTTATCAATATCATAAACATGGTATTCCCAAAAAATACAACAATAATACTCAAGCATTCACTCAAGATATTGTTGTATGGGGCTCTATTGTTAGTGCTATTGCTATTGCTGCTATTATGGCTAATTATTATTTATTAGAAAAATATAATTCTTCCTTTGTTACCCCAATTGCCGAAGGAGTTTTATTAGTTTTTAACTTTATATTTTCCGTTTGGCTGCTTAATGAAAAAATTACCAAGGATATGGTAATAGGTGTATTATTTATTATTACAGGTGTATTTATGGTATATTGTAAACACTTGAATTTTACAATTTTTTAATTTTCTAAAAGTCAAGAACACATTTAGAAAATTGAATTTTTTTTTTGAAAATATAAGTTTGCTATCAAACAACTATAAATACTACAAACTACTTATAAAAATATGACTACGAGAACCAGAACAGTAACTTGCAGTTTATGTCAAGAACCAGGTCATAATTGCAGAACGTGTTGGATGCGCAATGTTACATTCCGAGGCACCGATATTCCTGTATGGGATGAAACACTTGAAGACATTGAAATGGTAGAACCATACGATTTAACTATGGAAACACCCCCACCAACTACTCAATTCATGACGCCTCCACCTGCTCCAAAAAAAAGAAAAAAAACAAAAACACCAAAACGTCCAAAACCTTATATTCAAGAAGAAAACCATTGCAACATATGTTTTGATGATTTGGAAGATACTAATAAAGTTATTACAAAATGTGGGCACAAGTTCTGTGTGGAGTGTTACACTAGGGCAGCGCGTAACAAAAACGATTGCGCTGTTTGTAGGAAAAAACTGTGCTCGGTGGAACCAGACAACTGGAAAAGACGATATCAAGAGATGGAACAAGATTGCGAATACTATAGAAATATAGTAGAACGTATGACCAACGTATTGGGAGACCATATAATCGCATCGCCTTCACTTCCGGGTGATAGTGATAGTGATAGCGATATGGATTTGGATGAACTAGCTGATAATATTGAATACCTGCAGACAATGTAACTATTAATATATAATTAAAAACTTAAATATTAAATTAAAAAATGGTTTAAACCTTTTTTTATTAAACTATACATATAATATGCAGATTTTCGTAAAGACACTTACAGGTAAAACAATAACGTTAGACGTCGAACCTAGCGATACTATAGAGAATATAAAAACAAAAATTCAGGACAAAGAGGGAATTCCTCCAGATCAACAACGTCTAATCTTTGCTGGAAAGCAACTTGAAGACGGTAGAACCTTGTCTGATTACAATATTCAGAAAGAGGCAACACTCCATCTTGTCCTACGCCTTCGTGGTGGAAACTAAATAATAATTAGTAGTAAATTTTTTTATTAATTATTATTTCAAAAACTTATCTAACGCGTAATCTTTTATATTTGTTATATCAATATCTTTCAAATAACATTTTACTGGATAAAATTCTGTTCGCCATCGAATGTGATGATTGAAATCTAGATAGGGTTCTTGTGTCCTCCTCCATACATTTATATCATCAATTACACTACAAACAGGATTCAACATTACATATTTGGGTTCTTCTTCCATTAATTATATTCTTTTTTTCACTTTAAATAAAAACAATATATATGAAAGATTTTGGATATTGTATATGGTTTATTTCCGAAAACAGTTCGTGGTATAAATTTACTAATGGATTTATACCACACATTACCATAAAACATAGCTTATCATATTCTGATGCATTAAGATTATATTTAGCTATAAACCCAAAAGATATAAATGTCGAATTAGATAATCCAGAAGTCAGTGTAGAAGAAGATTTTTGGGCTTTATATTATAAATTAAAACCCCTTGAAAATAAACCAGATTGGTATCCCAATAAGGCACATATTTCATTTATATATAATTATAATAGTCCAATTACTTCTATTCACGTAAATCATTTAAAACAATATTTAACCCCTTATAATGAAACTTTTACAAAAATAGCATTGGTATATTGTAAAGGTCATTACAAAAAATGGAAAATGTTACAACTAAAATAATATATAAAAATAATTTTATAATATATTTAAATGGATAAATGGTCTTGTTATATCATTGAAAACAAAGGATATACTTATGTAGGTGTATCGAATAATGTGAAAAAGAGACTGAGAGCACATAACGGGGAAATTAAGGGTGGGGCTAAATATACAACAAGTAAAGGAAATGGTTGGAAACACATATGTGTAATACACGGATTTCCAACAAAAATAGAATCTATGCAATTTGAATGGGCATTAAAACATGTTCCACCAAGAAATGTGGGAGGAATAAAGAATAGAATAAAAAAACTACAAATATTATTGCATAAAGAAAATTGGACAAGCAAATCTCCATTGTCGGAAACAATGCCTTTGTCTATAGAATGGGTAGATAATTCATATCGACCAGAAAATTTTAATTTACCAGTATACATTGAAGAAATAAATTGTTAATTTTTCTCTCCAGATAATTTCAAATAAAAATAAATGGAGAGAAAAATATTAATAATATAAAGAATTATATATATAATATTAATATGGAAGAATGCTTAATATGTTGTGAAAATAAGAACAAGTTTTATATTTCACCTTGTAAACATAAATGGTGTATGGATTGTAATTTAAATCCAAAATTTCCTAGAAAATGTCCTTATTGTAGAATATGTGTTCCATTATCACCAAAATCTAAAAAGAAAATGGAAAGAAAAGAAAGAATAAAGGAAACAAAAAAAATATTGTATTTCGCACTATCTAATTCAAACTTTGGATTAAGCGTTTAACAATTACTACAATCTTCATTACACGCAGTTCTACTATCTGGGCAACAACCATAACGAGTTCCTCTACAACCACCAATTAAACGACTTTTTGGTCGTGGCCTAGGTCCAGGTCTATCTCCATGATGATGACGATGATGACGATGATGATTATGAGCTGGAATCATACTTGTTCTAAGAACAGAAAATAAGACAAATAATATTACTATAGCTAAAATTCCAAATAAAAAATGATTTTTTTTCATTATATTATAACATAATATTTTTTATGTAATAATATGAATTATGTAAATAATCTATTCATATTCCTAACTTCGGGTTTATTTTCTTCCTTTGTATATAATTTTTTAATTAATTCATCATCACGAATACGCAAGGTATAATCACTTTGTGCACCCCTTCTACCAACTCTCCCAAATGCCTGTATCATTTTTTCCTGTGTCATATTTTTTAGATCTTTACTTAAATATCCGTGACAAAATTGGTAGTTTGTACCATAAATATAATCACTTGATGCTATAATTAAATATAATTTTTGTTCTTCAGCTAATTTTTTCATAATATCCATATAATCTTTGTTTTCGTGTTTTACAAATACACCAATTCCCATTAATAATAGAATTTTCCATTCTTTATCAATTGTTAAATACATAATTTTTTCTACAATTTCATCATCAATCTCACTAGTAAATGATTTATTAGTGTCTTTTTCCTTTGCCCATTTTCTAATATGGGCTTCGCTATTTGGTATATATTTACTACTTAACTCTATACTTTTTATTTTAACCTTCAAATAAGCTACTCGTTTCAAATATGCTTGATAAATTTTATATTCATCTGATTTTAGATTTTTCGAATGGTCTTTACCCAATGTTTCTGTACCAATCAAGTCTTTGCGCTGTTCTTCTTGTTTTTCAACTTCTTCTAATTCTAACATATAATCTTCATTTTCATCCATAACAGCCAAAATCTTATCAAGTTCATCTTCAGGAATATTACTAACTCTTAAATAGAACATTGCGGTTCTTTTTACATCTTGAGTTAGAAAGATGGTTGGACCATCAGTCAAAGTATAAGAATCATTTGTAGTGACTTTAATAACGGAATCGTACATCTTTCTATTTTTTCCTTGAAAATGATTATATATTTTATCCCAATTATCTTTTACCAATGATAATAATCTCAAATAATATACTTTTAAACTAATAATTTCTATATCTTCAAAATTTTCAAAATAATCATCTAGTAAATACTGACTTGCTACAAATTTATTTTTATTCACATATAATATAAATTTTATCATTTCATTCACATCAATGTGTCTTAATATAGTCTTATTCCTTTCAATATGTCTAGCACATTTCTTGAGTTTTTTAAATTTTTTAAATAGAAAGTGAGGCATAACAATATTACCGTTAGCATCTAAGATAGGTATTGATTTCTTACATTCATAACTAATGATTTCTTGAACATTATTGGTTTTAAATTTAGTATTGAAATAAACAGTCATAGGCATTATATCTTCTTTATTAGGTAGAGTGGCTGAAGATAAAACAATATTGGGAATTTCATTTTTTTTCCAATTTTTTTGTAAAATATCATGAAAAGGATGAATATCATAGTCAAGTGTAATTGTCGGTTCATCCCAATACCAAATAATTTTTTCAGGTTCATTAAATGCTAACATATAATTCATTGCTGGTAAATAAGATTGGATATCTGTAATAATAACTTGAACTTTCTCACCATTACTATTATCTACTCTAAAAATACCACCTGTTCTTCTATTTTTTACATAATCCTTTGCCGCAAAATAATGTAGTCTAATATCAGCAGAATCTAAACAGCCAAATGCGATTGCTACGGGTATTTCCATACTAATTAATGCCTTTGCTAATTGAAGTCCAATATGTTTAGCAGCACAAGTAAATATAATTTTATTTCCTTTTGCCAATCCAACGGGAGACATTGTTTTGCCTGTTCCAGTAGGAGCTTGATATAATATAAGTTTAGCACCTTCTCTATATGTAGATTCAAACAAATCTGCCTGGTGTGAATATAGTTTCATATCGGCAAACTTAAATAAATCGACATTTTTTTCAATATGACTTAATGCATTTTTTATTAACATTTTTTTACTTACCTTTGTTTTATATTGTATTAGCACTTCATTTACCAAAAGTAAGACATATTTATTAGTATATAGAATTTTATTTTTCATCAATTGTGTTAGACTATAGTAATTTTTACTATTATAATTTTTATTAAAGAATTGATAAATATTTTCAATTAATATAAATTCGAATATAATATCCTTTACATCATCAATTTTTTTTGATAAACTTTTAATCCGTATAATATCTGCCTTTTTTATAGGTTTCTTTTTTTTACTTTGTCGTGTAATGTTTATAGACAATTCAAATTTTTTAATAATTTTTTTACACATTGTTTTAAAATATTCTTCATATAAATAATAATGAAATGAATCATCTTCATTTGGTATTTTCATAAAACCAAGAAGACTCATCGAATCATTTTTCGAAAAATTAGTATTTCCATAAGAATTATAAATAATATTTAATATATTTTTTTCCTTACTATCGACGGGAACTTCTAAAAATTCCCATTCACTTTTAACAAGTTTTTGCTGTTTAAGATCCATTATAGTGTTAATAATGTTAATTATGGTGTATATGTTTAATTCAATTTTATATATTTAATAAATTGAATTAAACATATATAATAATATACTTTATAACAATGCATATATTTACAATCGATGGAAATATAGGAAGTGGAAAATCAACTCTTATTAAGTTGATGAAAACCCAATATAAACATTTAAATAACTATAGTATACATTACTTACCAGAACCAGTTGATATTTGGGAAAGTATAAAAGATAAAAATGGTAAAAATACAATTGAAAATTATTATGAAAATCAAACAAAATACGCTTTTCCATTTCAAATGATGGCTTATATTTCAAGAGTTCATCAACTAAAAGAATTAATGAAAACTTGCGATAATAATAGTATTATTATTTGTGAAAGGTCAGTATATACAGATAAAAATGTTTTTGCGAAGATGTTATATAAAAATGGAACAATGAATGAAATAGAAATACAAATCTATTTAAAATGGTTTGATGAATTTGTAAAAGATTTTCCATTCTCGGGTATTATTTATGTAGCAACACAACCGGAAAAATCACTTGAAAGAGTAAATATTCGCAATAGAAAAGGAGAAGAAATACCTTTATCGTATTTAAAATCTTGTCATAATTATCATGAAGAATGGTTAAATAGTAGTGAAATTCCTGTTTTAAAATTAAACGGAAATACAGAATTTATAAAACAAATACCTGATACTTGGGACTTAGCAATACAAACATTTATTAAAAAATATTGTGGGATTTTATGTGACGATTATCTTCATACTATGGTAACTTGTTAATCAATATCATTTGTTAAATAATAATTATTAAATATAGATTTGCCCTTAAATTTTATTATATCAGTTTCCTGTTTTGTAGTAGGAAAATTTTCATATCCATAAATATCTTGTAATAATAACCATTCAAATAATCCACCTGGATATATAAATACATTAATGAAACCTAATCCAATTAATTGATCATATTTTTTCATTAAATTAGGAGCATTTGCGTTTTCATCATATACTATTATATTTACATTTTGATTTGATTTTATCAAATTGTTAATTAATTCTTCTTCTTTATTAATTGCTACTGTGTTTTTTATTAACACATCTTGCCTTGAACTATTTAACGTATTAATCAGTATAAATTTAGAATTATTTTTCATAGAATGTTGAACATCCTCAAAATTAACCTTTCTTGTAGATGTAGTATTTCCCATAAATAGTTGATATATATAATCCATAATAATATTTAAATAACTTAAAATATCTTTATTAAGTTATTTAATTTATTAATTTGACTTAGAAATGCGAATTAATTTCCAATATGGGAAATCTTCTTGTAAATAAGATTGTTTTGTTAAAATAAAATTACTACCTGCCTTAAAATAACGCCCGGTGTTGTTAGCAGCATTTATAGTTGATTTACTTGGTATAGCCTTTACAAATGGAGAACCTTCCATAAATAATAAATAATCTCCATTACTTGGTAATCCATATTTTTTATAGTCGTAACAGAAATCTCTCCCATTGCCTAATAGTCCATTGCTTTTTACGCCAGGTAAACTTGAAGGATTTTGAGCACATTTTAAATCACCAAGACAGTCTCTGTCATTATCACAATCACCCTGTCCTTCAGGAGCATTATTACCCCAAACATTCCATCCTTTCCAACTAGCATTTGTAGGGTCTCCTCCTAATTTTGTTCCTGGAACATCCAAACACCCCTGTTTAAACTCTAACCATTTACCATTCCAAACCTCTTTATTTGTTTTAACAAAAAGCCAAAATGGAAAATATTCCTTTTCATACATTTCTTTTGTCAAATTATATCCAGGTTTCCACGCCATACCTGATTTCCAAGTTTTATTTGTATTGGTTATTGGTAATAAAGACTTAAATCCTCCACCACTATTTCCGGAAAAATTTAATGCTCCTTCTTTTAGTATGATATAATCAGTTACAGTCATCATTTCAATAAAGTCTTGCCAACATGGTTTGGACCAAGGAATTTCTGGTTTAGTACCATAACATTGTTCACTTTTATCAATTAAATCGCTAAAATTAGATTTTGGATTTTGGCTTCCACGAGAAAAAGCATTTCGTATTTCTCTTACTTTATTTGCCAATGTATTATTTGACCAATAACTTGAATCTGATATACCCTTTTCCCATTGAGTATCAGTCGATAACCAATTATCTTTATTATCTGGATAATATTTACCATTTTCTGTACATCCTTGTTGTTTAAATATTTTTGTTGAGCATTGAGGTGGGCGAGGATTAAACCTTGTTTCACAAGGATCCACTGGCTTACCATAACATTTTTGAGTATATTGGTCTGATTTTTGATAATCTTTTTCATTATTAGCATAATTGGGATATTGTTTCATGTTATCTCCGGCTAAAATGTAAGAATGACTATTCCACCAATTATAATCATCTTGGTCATATACCCGTTCGTTTAAATTTCCATTACACCCTGAACGATTCCATAAACTATTTAAGCACGCCTGGCTATGAGGACCCGTTTTCCAATTTGGTGCTAAACAAGGAAATTTTTCTTCAAATTTTTTACATTGTTCCGCGCCATATAATAAATCACCTTTAAAATCAAAACCAGTTGTTCCTCCACCACAAGCCACGCACGCTTTGTTTCCGGTCAAATTTTGATAAGTATAACCATTTCCCCACGACTTACAATTATTACCTTCGGCATATTTTTCACAGTCGTATGTTGTTCCGTCTCTATCATGCCATTTACGACTTGAACCAAATTGACTAGGCAATTTTGTTTTTAAATCCTTTTTCTCAACAAATCGAGTATCTCCTGCTGCTAATATTTCTTCTTTCCAATTACATTTATCGTCGTCGTATTTAGTTCCAAACCCACCTCCTGGTAAATTTTTTTTTACCATTCCTTTTGCTTTCGTTGGACACCATCCACAAATACTTTTTTCTCCACCAGTATCACCACAATCTTTCATTTGCTTACAAATAGCTTGTTCTTTAATTTTTTGACACTGAAATGCTGCTTTTGGTCCTGGTTTTATCCAATTTTTACCACACACGTCGGCAACAGGACCATTGGCATCGCCATACATAATTTTATTTGTTTCCCAGCAATAACCACAACCACTTTCCTCAGTAACTTCCGCACAATTAAATGTTTTATTGATTATTTTACATTTCTCTATTTTTTTTCCAATATCACTAACATCAACATGTGCTGAAGGATTTGTGTCTTCTAATTTTTTACGTTCCAAATCTAATTTTTTAAATTTTACATCATTAGACAAACCCGGGGCTGTTTGGGGGAATTTACGATGGTCCCAATACTTATCTTGTGTTTTTAAATAATTTGTCTGTCTAGTATCAGCCTCACCAAACAAAGCATTATTATCTAATCCTTCATATAAAGAAACTGGTTGTTTTATAAAACAACTTATTGCTAATATTACTACAAAAATTCCTATTACAATATATCCTAAACTTGATTTCATTTGTATATATTTTATTATTATTTTATTTTATATAAAACAATAATTACTTTGTGTAGGCTGTTAAACTATAAGCGACTTTTGATCCCATTAAACTGTGGCCTTGGCCCCGTGTTTGTGCCCAAACACGGACTGCTGATACTAATTTGTTTGGTAAATTAGGAACATACTTAGACTCAGATATCATTGGACCTGCAACTGATTGTGAATAATAATAACATCGAGGACAATATCTTGGTTTCCAGAAACCACCATTCCAAAAGTCAAATTTAAAATAACTTCCACATCTATATGACTCACACCTTCTTTTTCTTATATTTCTTACCGATCTAGGCGCTTTTAATTCAACTTGATGTATATTCTCTCCATTCATTCCTTCTAATCTAATATAAATGCCCTTCGTTGAGTTACCCCAACCTTGATCTTTCAAAACAGCAGAAAAATTTAAATTTTTAGGATACATTGGCGCAAACCGTTCATATCTAATTGTTATATTATCGGGTTTGCTAGGTGTTGTTTGTACAACGGTTCCACTAAAAAATCCACCTCTACCAACATTCCAGTTTGGCCAATCAAACGTTCTTTTAATAACAATAGGTTCTTTATACTTTTTATTTCTCCAAACGTCATATCCTGTACTACTATTTCCAAATTTTGTTTGTGATAATCCTTGTGATAACCAACACTTATTTTCTTTTGCTGGAAAAGCTTCGCTTGTATTTAAAGGCATTATGGAATATTTACATTCTCTATCTGCTTCACAAGCATCTTGACATTGTTTCGCTTTTATATTTGGACTTATTAATCTCATATCGCTTACATAAAACCCCTCTTTTTTGTTTTTAATTGTTGAATGAAAAAGTCCTAACAATCCTAAAATAGATATAAAAAACAAAGAATAAACTATAAATAACTCTGTATCGTTATAATTTTTTATATAAATAAACATTACTCCTAATAAAGCCACAATATTCCAAGTATATCCTGGTATTAATCCTAATGTAGAAAATACTAATACTGTTATGCTAACTGCTAAAATTCCAACTATACCCTGTGATGCAGACGCCATTAACAATAGTTTTGGTAACATTTTATATTATATTAATATATTATTTAATTAAAATATATATTAATTAGTCTACAAAATGTGGATTCAAGCACGGTGTTTGTGCGCACACTCTGTATTGTTTTGTAACGGGACATTCTTTTCCTCCATATTTTGCTTCATATAATACTGGCCTTGTTCTATATTGATTTCCCCCTCCACAACTTTTACTACAATTACTATAACCTCCCCAATTTCCTACGATACAATCGCGTGGTGGTGGATATTTATATAATACATCTTGTATTGTTTCTTGACATGTTCTTTTACATCCTGATTTTATATCTCCACACGCGTCTTTAATAGCCAATTGGCCTTTTGTATATCTAGTTTCTAGACTTGTTTGACCTGTTGGGTCTATTGCCGGCCACCCAAATACAGCGGCCTGTGTATTTCTATCCATAGTTGTTCTATCTTCTTTTTTATTTGTTGTTAAATTAATGCTTTCTGTCCACATAATATCGCAAGTAGAGCCATTCATTTTTGTAACAGTTCCTGTATATTTTATTGGATAAAGTAATTTTGTTACAGAACATCCTGCTGTTATGGGAGGTGGGGGAGGTGGTGTAGTTCCTAGACAAATCATTGATGTATCAGAGCGCGTGGTATAATCACCTGCTTCAACCATCAATTTATTTACCCTTTCAATTGTATTCTTATAACTATCAGCATTTGTTGAACTTGATAACGGATAACTAAATCCTGGAATATTCCAACTTATCTGATCTTTGCTATATTTCGACACTTTACCTACGTGAGTTTTTGAACCATTAACACCTTGAGATATATTTTTATATCCTGTTCCATTCGTATCGCACCCTACTTTTAAAAATTCACGTTTTAAACATTCGGGATGGGGAATACCATCTTTACTGAATTTTGGATCACATGGATCAATATTATCATGATTACCAAAACATAAATCACTATTTTGAATAGCTGTATTATATATATTAGAACGTGTAGAGTTATTAGTATCATTCATAATGTTACCAGCATCTTTATAAGGCATTTTAATAGATTCGCCTAATTTCTGAGGAGTTTTTCCATATAGTGTATTATTTGTACAACCAGAATTTTTCCATAATTTTCTAACACATGCGGCACTATGAGGTCCTGATAAATAATAGGGGGTAATACAAGGGTGATCTTTTAAAAATTGTCCACATTTATCGGCAGACAATAAACCAGCTCCATCTCCACCACAAACATCATCGCTATATTTGGGCATTAACTTATCTCCTATTTCCTTTTTGACCATTCCTGTACCTGTAGTTGGGCAAAATCCACAAACATCAGCCGATTCGCCATATAAATCGCCACAACTTTTTACATTTGAACATATTTCTTTTTCACGCAATTCTTTACATTTTTCTCTGTTATTTGTCCATGCTTTTTTTGGACAAACATCAGGTGCTGGTCCATCTTTTCCCCCATATCTAAATTCTTTATCGTAGGCACAATATCCACAATCACCCTGGTCACCTTCCTGAAGTTGATCACAACTTGTTAATACTCTACATTTTGTAATCTTTTTATCCATTTCACTTTGACTTCCTCCTATTTCTGGTGTAAATTGTTTTAAATCTTTATTATTATCTAATTTTAACCATGTATTTACATCAGGGTTTGTTTTTAAAAGACCTGCGCCGATACCAACACTTCTCAATCCCCAATAATCTTCTTGTTTATTTAAAAAAGCACGCTCACCAGCTTGTAATGTTTCGTTACTAAACCCCTCTTTATCTTTTAAACTCATATAAATTTGACATATAAGAACAACTAATAATGTAACTCCTAAAATCAATATTAATTTCATATATAATTATATTATATAAAATTAATTTACTTAAAATCAACTATTATTTCTACTTTTTCTTTTTTAATGCTTTTAGAAGCTGAAATAGATAATTCTTCTCGTTTTTTTCGTGTTTTTTTTATTTTAACCTTTCTATTTTTTGCGGTACTATTCCTATTGTCTTGGTCTTTCTTTATTTCATTAATGTTTTTTTCAATATAATCTAATATTTTATATTCTAATACCCATTTGAAGAAATTTAACTGACCAATAGTTGTTTGGATTACACAGTCATTTTTATAAGGAATGGTAATTCTATCCCATCGGCAAAATGGGTCAAATCTTTTTTTACTATATGCCTTTAATTTTAACTTGTAATCAATATATACCTTGAACCGTTTTTCAATTCCATAATTATCCTTAAGTAAATAAACGGTATAATATTTCTTAGAATAATTTGTGGCAAACCAATCTACAAGTCTTAATGAAATAAGAGATTCTCCATTAATTATAGGTAAGATTTTTTCCATATTACCATCTTTGTTATAAAACTCTAATAATTTTTTTAATAATAAACTATTCTGTGTTGATAATCCTGAACTCATATAGTGTAATATTTTAATCTGTTTTTAAATACTTATTATCTTTACTACTTATATTACTATTTTGTGGTCTTAAAAAATTATCTTGAACTCTTAAATCTTCTAAATAATTATTTTCTTTCATAAAAGGATTTCCTAATTTTACTATTTTGTCTCGTTCTGTAATTCTGTTGCTATTTAATTCGCGCGTATTTATTTCATAATTAGTTTCGTGTTTTTGTACTAACTCTTCTTCTATCGGTATTATTTCTTTTCTTGTATCTATACGTTCAAACCTATTTGTTTTATTGTATTCTTCACTTTTTTTAGGTGTCCATATTTTAATTTTATAATGTTGTGTAAAACGAACTTTTTTATTCATTTATATGTGTAACTTAAAAAATTGAAATAATTTAACTCATAATAATTACAATAACATTATAATTATGGAAGGACTAAGTGAAACATACCCACCACAAGTTATTCTTGCTATTTACCGAAAATGGAATAACAAAAATCACGGTATTACCAATGAAGAGGAAAATTATATTAATTATTTCAATACTAAAAATTTAGTAGAACTAAGTTTTAATAAAGAAGACATAATTTACGATGGGATTATTGGATGTGTAGATTATAATAAAGTAATCCCATTTCAATCAAAGATAAGTCCGGTGATTATGTATAGATTTAAAGACCGAGATTTTTGTGTTAAACATAATGGGATTGAAAAATTTCAAAATCTATGGAGAAAATTTCATTATAAAAATATGCCTAGATACAAGAATTTATGTAATTTACAATATAGAAGTATATATGGTAAATTTAAAAAATTTTAAAATAATTTCATGCTATTAGTAATAATTTTACATGTGGATTGGGGGATTTTGCCTTCTTTACAATCTACTTGTAATTGACTAGTAAATGACTTTTTTTTTAATATGTTCCAAGTTGTTCTACTATGTCCTACGCTGCCGACTAGACCTAAAAGAACAGCCCCTTCATTCATTTTTACTCCGTTTACAATTCTAGTTCCTTCTCTAGAACCACCGGTTCTTTCACTTGATACTCTTTTAGGTACTTTTCCACTCATTTATATTATTAATTTATATTAATTTTTTTTTATTATCTTCATTTGCTTGCTAAATTTAAATTTCTTATCATCTGTAGTTCTTCGTTTTAAATTACATTTCAAACAACAAATAACAACATTTTCTGTTATATGTCCTATATTATTATCAAGTCTATCTAAGGTCCATTGTGTTGGTTCTCTAACTTTTTCATATATTAGTAACAAGTCTTGATTACAATAATAGCATTTCATCTTGGATAATACTAACTTGTCGATACATTCGTCTATTTTTATTAATTTTTCCTCATTAAATTTGTTTTTTTTAATATCTTGCATTTTATAGCTTTTTATTTTTCTCTCCAATTCTTTTTTCACAAAACTATTTCCAGAAAATTCTTCATCAGCACATAATTTTTTTATCAGAGTATGTTGGTTAATTTTTATTAGTTCATTTTTTTCAGTAACATTATTTAATATTTTTCTTTTTCGTTCTTCTTTGGGTTTAAAACTATCTACATTTCTCTTACCAATAATTTTAATAGACTTCATATAAATTAAAACAATACTATAAAAAATGGATATAAACTCTTAAGAACAAATATATATACATGACTGAAGAACAAAAAATAAAAAAAGAAGAATGTCTTGAATTAAAAAATATTAAGTATCAAACAATGTTATTAAATAATAATACAAAAATTTACGAGACAACTCCTAATACAAGTAATATAGAACGATTTTTAGAAAAGGAACAAGAAATGAATATAAATAAACCTTGGACAAAACTGGGTAATGGAACTAAATTAAAAAAAATCAACCAATATATATTAGAATTTTCAAAGGAAAAAAAATATACCCCTGAAAAGACTTCTGTATTAAAGCGTTATTTATTAAGTTGTTTAGAACGGAAAAAGTTACAAAAAACTAAAGATGTTATTTATTGTATTAAAACAAATAAAATCTTATCTATCCCAGCACTATCATATAATGATAGTTCTAGAAAATTTACATTGCGCAAGGCAGAAAAAAAAATATCTAAATCGAGCCAACCTAAAAACAAAACTACGAAAATTAGGCGGAAAAAAACTAAAATTGATAATAATAATAAAGAATAAATTATATATACTACTAATAATGACTAATGTCTTCTGGAACGATTTAAAATTACTTAAAGATATTATCGACGATATAGAAGTGAAAGATCTGGAAGTAAATGAAAAAGATATAGATGATCTTAAGGAAAGTATTTGTTATTTTATAAATGATATATTAACAAATAATATTCATATTTACAGCGATAAACACTTTGACGAGATATTATTTGAAGAAGTATTAGATACTATAAATAAAACATATTATAATGCTATAGATTTGTCTAGTTTTGATCTGGACGGGCAAGTATGGGATGCCATTCAAATTTACTTTTATAAACACAACGCATTTAGATCTTATAGTAATACGACTATAATTAATAAACCTAATAATAAAAAGGTAAAAAAATTACTTGAGGAATATTTGAATACACCACAATTAGAACAAAGAAGTAAAGAATGGTTTGAATTTCGACGGAGTGGGTTATCAGCTAGTGATATTTGGAAAGCGATTGATAGTCAATCAATGCAAAATAGTTTAATTTATAGTAAATGTAAGCCAATGAATATGAGACTCTCTAAATCTACTAATATTACAACAGCATTTCATAATGGTCATTTATTTGAACCATTATCTATTATGCATTATGAGTATGATTATAATACGGTAGTAGGTGAGTTTGGTTGTATGGCTCATAAATCTTATCCATATCTTTTGGCCTCTCCTGATGGTATAAACATTAAAGAAGAGAATGATAGATATGGTAGAATGGTTGAGGTTAAAAATCCAACTACAAGGCAACTTACTGGAATCCCAAAAAAAGAATATTGGATACAAATGCAAATGCAAATGGAAGTTTGGGATTTTGACGAATGTGACTTTTTAGAAACAGTATTTAAACAATATGAAAATATGGAAGAATATAATGCTGACGGTGATAGTTTCACTAGAACTTCAAGTGAAAAAAGAAAAGGAATTATTATCAGATTTTATGATGGTGAACAACCTGTATATAAGTATCCACCCGTAGATTTATCAAAAAAAGAATTTGATATTTGGTATAATAAAACTTTAGACGAAACAACTGATATGGAATTTGTATGTAAAATTTATTGGTATTTAGAGGATTATTCTTGTGTATTGGTTCCTAGGAATAAAAATTGGTTTAGATATGTCCAGCCAAAAATGAAAGGTATTTGGGATACAATTAAAAAAGAACGCATTGAAGGTTATGAACACCGCAAGCCTAAAAGTAAAAGGAAAAAGAAACTAACTCCTACATCACTTGATTTATTACAAGAAAAAACTAAAAATTTATTTGCCGAGTGTGATTTGATTGATAGTCCAAAAATAGATAAAAATCAAAATATTGTAATTAAAGTAAGAACAGAATCATTTGATAAAAAAACTAATTGAGGGACGAACAAAAAAATCCAACGCGGCGACAATTAAAACCTGGTTCTACAACATTTTTATTTTCATCTTCTTTTAAAGCTTCGCTAAATTGATACATCTTACCAGCATTCAACTTTGAACCTTTTATTAATTCATCTTGATAAATATTTGGGTAATTCTTTAGAGAACACTCAAAGCCTTCTTTAGTATAACCTGATAATACTAAAGCCATACATAAAATAGCACCTAAAAATAAGAGTTTATTTAATACATTTTTCATTATATAATTATATTGTTATTTTTTTTCAAAAAACTTAAATTATTAAATTAAAACAACAACTTAAAATTTATAATATAAATTACTTTATATTATGAATACTGAAGATTGTGTAACTAAGAGAAATGGAAAAACAGAGAATATTTCGTTTGATAAAATACTCAAAAGGCTAAAAGCTCTTGGAAAAAATGAACTTAGTGTAAATTATACTAGTTTAGTACAGAAAATTATAGATAGATTATATAATAAAATATCTACTATATTAATTGATGAATTAACAGCACAACAATGCGCATCACTTGCTACTACCCATCCAGATTATGGTATTTTAGCTAGTAGAATTCTTATTTCTAATCATCATAAAAATACAAATCATGATATGTATAAAGTATCAAAAAAATTGTATGATTTCAAGGATGTTCACGGAGTACATCATCCAATTATTTCAAAAGAACAATTTAATATCATTAAAAATAATAAACAAAAAATTCAATCTATGATTGATTATGAAAGAGATTATTTCATAGACTATTTTGGATTTAAAACATTAGAACGTGCTTATTTGTTGCGCATTAATAAAATTATTGTTGAAAGGCCTCAACAAATGTGGATGAGAGTTGCTATTGGAATCCATAAAGATAATATGGAAAAAGTAGAAGAAACTTACAATTATATGAGTAAAAAATATTTTACACACGCTACTCCTACTCTTTTCAATGCTGGAACTCCCAGGCCACAATTAAGTTCTTGCTATTTAATTGCTATGGAAAAAGATAGTATTAAAGGTATTTATAACACATTATCTGATTGTGCTGCTATTTCAAAATGGGCCGGTGGCATTGGTTTACATATACATAATATTAGGGCTTCTGGCTCTCATATTAGAGGAACAAATGGAACTAGTAATGGTATTGTTCCAATGTTACGTGTATTTAATAACACAGCAAGATATGTAGACCAGGGAGGTGGGAAAAGACATGGGTCATTTGCTATTTATCTTGAACCATGGCACGGTGATATTTTTGAATTCTTGGAAATGAAGAAAAATCATGGAGACGAAGAAATGCGCGCACGTGATTTGTTTTATGCTCTATGGATACCTGACCTATTTATGAAAAGAGTTAGTCAAAATGCAGATTGGACTCTTATGTGTCCTGATGTTTGCCCTGGTCTTAGTGATTGTTATGGTGATAAATTCGAAGAACTATATACTAAATATGAAACAGAAGGAAAGGGTATCAAAACAGTCAAAGCCCGTGATGTTTGGTTTAAAATTCTAGATAGTCAAATTGAAACAGGAACCCCTTATATGCTTTATAAGGATGCTTGTAATAAAAAATCTAATCAAAAAAATCTTGGAACTATTAAATCTAGTAACTTATGCACCGAAATAATAGAATATAGTGATGAAAATGAAACTGCTGTATGTAATTTGGCTTCTATAGCATTAAGTAAATTCATTAAAGAAACAAAGTCCCCATTTACTAAAAAAATAACGGTTTATACAAAAAATGATTGTAAATGGTGTGATTTATTGAAATATTTACTTAAAAAGAAAAATATCGAATACACACAAATTATGATAGAACCTGATGGATTTGAAGATTATAAAAAACTATTCAATGTTGAAACTTTACCTTTACTCTTACACGGAGAAGAAAAGATAGGTGGATATACCAATACATTAAACCTTCTTAGAAATTCTTTTGATTATGACCTGCTTCATAAAGTTACAAAAATTGTTACATATAACTTAAATAATGTTATTGATATAAACTATTATCCTACAAATAAAACAGATAATAGTAATAAAAAACATAGACCCATCGGTATTGGTATTCAAGGCCTAGCAGACGCCTTCGCAAAAATGGATATTCCTTTTCATAGTGATCTAGCAAAACAAATCAATAAAAATGTTTTTGAAACTATGTATCACGGTGCTTTAGAAGCTAGCATGGAAATAGCAAAAAACGAAGGTTCATATAGTTCTTTTAAAGGTTCTCCAGCAAGTCAAGGTATTTTACAATTTGATATGTGGAATGTTACTCCATCTAATCGTTATGACTGGGATGACTTGAAATTAAATATAAAAGAACACGGATTGCGAAATTCACTATTGCTCGCACCGATGCCCACCGCTTCTACTTCACAAATTTTAGGAAATAATGAATGTTTTGAACCTTTTACTAGTAATATTTATGTTCGAAGAACTATTGCCGGTGAATTTGTATGCATTAATAAATTCTTACTTAAAGAACTAATTGATTTAGGATTATGGACAGATGATATTAAAAATGGTATTATTAGACAAGGTGGTTCTGTCCAAAATATTAAAGGAATTCCAAAAGGATTACAAGAAAAATATAAAATTGTTTGGGAAATTCCTATGAAACATCTTTTAGAAATGTCTGCTGATAGAGGAGCGTTTATATGTCAAAGTCAAAGCACTAATTTATGGATGAAAGAACCTACATATAAGAAACTTACTGCTATGCATATGTTTGCTTGGAAGAAAGGACTAAAGACAGGTATATATTATTTACGCACAAAAGCAAAAGCTGCTCCTCAGCAATTTACAATTGAACCTGATAAGAAGACATCAAATGTAGAGGAGGAAGAAGATTGTTTAATGTGCGGTTCATAATTTTCTAATGAGTATATAACTATGAACAACGACTCATATAAACCTGGCTGGACGTTGGAAGATATAATTGGTAAAGATGAAAAAGAACCTGAAATACCAAAAAGAAAAATAATCCAAAAAAATTGTTTAAATTGTGGAGGGAATTATGCTCCTAAGAGTGATGATATGGGGTATTGTTCTAAGGATTGTTATTGGTCTCACGCACCTGAAGCTGATAGTGATATTGACGATGACTTAGATGACTTAGATGACGCAATACCTATTTCTTTCGCTTCTTATGGCGCTAAACAAGGAGGAATGCGTGGTGGGGCCACAGAAATTACCGATAACACTTTAGAGAAAAAACTTATTGATGTTACTGCTCCATATAATGAAAAAGCAGCAAAAAATGCTAAAAACTTCGCAAAAGCTTCTATTGAAGTTGGAAAAGCTATATTAGATCAATTAGACTTAAACCCTTTAGCATTTATAGAAAAAGCAAAAGAATTAGGTGTAAAAATTTATAAAATCACGCAAGAGGGTATATATCTTTTATTTCCTGGTGATGCTAATATTGGTAAATCTGTTGACAAACTTATTAAGTCCGGAACAAAATTATATTTCATTCCTGTGCGTATTTTAGGAACTATCGCAATAACAATATTTTTATCTATGTTTGGTGTTTCTATTGATTTAAAGTTTTTGGAAAAAATACATGGATTAAAACCATTTATTGACCTGATAATAAAATATACTTCTATTATTACCAAAATACTTAAAAACTTTGATATACCAGGCTTAAGTATTCCAACCTTAAGTCTTAAAAATCTACTCTTTCCAAATGTAATAGATGCCGCATATAGAAAAGGAGACTATGAAGGTGGTTCTAAAAAGAAAAAAACAAGACGTAAAACAAGGCGCAAAACAAAACGAAAAAAAAATTAATTCAATATTTATTAATTAATGAATTAATTACAATCCGCACATATTTTTATAGTAATTTGTAAGTTCAACATGTTTTTTCCCATCAAATAAATCTCTCTCATAAATCATTTGATGAAGACATCGAAATGTTACAAATACATCAATAAGAGAATTATGTAAATTTTTTGGAATTGTTCCAAACAACTCATGATGTAATTCCATTAGTTTCGGGGGTTTTTGGTAATTTTGATCTGGTTTAAATTTACTTGGTAACCAAAAGTTTGTCCATAATAAACCCTTTTTCATAGTACAATATTCTATTTTTCTGTGACGACCTAACCAATTTATAGATTTATTTCTACAATATTCTGCTTGAAGAACACTGTTATCAAATTTCAAATTGTGCGCTACTAAAATGTGACAACTCAACCAATCGGCAGTAAATAATCGCAATACATCATTAATATCTTCTCCTTTTTCTTGTGATATTTCGTTAGTAATTCCGTGTATCTTCGAACATACTTCTGGAATGTCTACACCTTCTGGTAATTTAATAATATGATCTTGAATTTTATCTATTGTATCTTTAACATCATCATAAATTATCCAACTTAATTGGACAACATGAGGAAATAACTCGTGATTTAAAGGGTTAGCATTTCTTTTCTTGGGTAATCCCGTTGTTTCAGTATCAAATACACAGTAACGAACCATTGTATTAATAATTATATAATAAGTTTTTAAACCTATTATATAAATCAATTTTCAATAAAAAAATTTATTATATCATTCATTACTCAAAATGGCTTGAATATTTCAAATTCTGGATGAGAAATTGTACAAGTATCTTGTGAATTTTTATAAATATTTAAACGCAATAAATCCCATTTACAATTAATTGCTCTCATTGTAAATGTAAAATCCCCTGAATAAAATGAACAATTGATACAAGTATCTAGTAATATAGGAGTCATATCAAAGAAACTGAATTTTTTTACATATGGTGGAATATCAAATATTGTAGGGAATGGATTACCAAGACTATTTAAATCTTTTTCAACCTTGGCTATAGCACAGTCGTTTTGAACCATTAATATTGCAAATCGTAATGACTGTCCCTTATCATATTGTTTGCTATACCAATTTGAAGTAATATATTGTCCCATAAGTTTTTTCCCTTGTAGAGAATTTAACATAAAACGTCTATTTGGTACAGACCATGTATTTTCACCCGGCTTATTTATCAAATTTATAGCAAATATAAACTTAAACCCCTTATATGATTTATGAGGATCTTCAATTGATGAAACGCAAGATAATGATTCCGTAATATTCATAATATATAGTAATAAGGTGTTTTAATAGTAGGTTTTTACTTAATTATTTGTATTTCAATTTTATTTTATGTATCTTGTAATATTATTTCTTTACTTGTTTTACATAATCCAAAAGATTTACGATGGAATTTAGTACAACCATATTTCCTTATTCCGTCCAAATGTCTCCTAGAAGCATATCCTTTATTTGAACGTAATCCATAATATTCATCTAGTTCTGGATATTTATCACACATTTCTTCAACATATCTATCTCTTGAAACTTTCGCCAATATTGAAGCAGCTGCTATAGAAGCATATTCATTATCTCCTTTAACTACTGTTGTATGATTTATATATTTTCCACTCTGAGCACAATATGGTTTAAAATAATTTCCATCCACTAATATATGTTCAGGTTCTACCAATAATTTATCTAAAGCATCATGCATAGCATTATAATTAGCTACATAAATATTGTGTTTATCGATATATTTTTCATCTTTATATTCTACAACCCAATCTATAGCATTTTCTTTGATATAATCAAAAGCCATCAGTTTTTTCCTTGTTCCTAATTTTTTACTATCTTTAATAAATTCTTGACAAAAGGTTTCATCGGGTGGAATTATTACCCCAGCTACATAAACTCTTCCAAACATAGGACCACGGCCAGCCTCATCCATTCCTACTTCTATTAAATCTTGAACGCAATATGTCTTCAACATTTAAATTATTATTACAAGTATCTTTTAAATAATTTTAATATTCTGTTATTGATTCATCTTCTTCCTCTATTCGTGATAATACTACATTTCTAGGAGGATGTAAACGTTCATAATCTTTTTGCCCAATAGTAGTAATATTTATAGAAGGATTTGTACCATTTTCTCGAGTAAAGTTTTGATATTCATTTTTAATTTTTTTATAAGCTATATATTCTTCATAACAAATAGTTCCCGCAAATAATGTTCCACATCCTAGATAATATGATAAACATAAACATAAACACCATTCACCACAATCCATATATTAAATAGTTTATTATTTATAAATTATTTAATTTAATTAATTTAATTAATTTAATGCACCAACACATACCGAATAATTCAAACGATTGATGAAATATAATAATAATGGTTGTGAAATAATAATAGCCATTTCACTTAATTTCATTTTGTTTTTACCTTGGACTAAACCCATTAATATAGTTAAAACGGACATACATGTTATAAGAAAAAATATAACTGATCCTATCCAAAAATAATCACAATATTTGGCGCTTAATGGTTCGAATAAATCTTGAATTTTCATCATTATATAATAAACCAAGATTATTTTATGATTCGTCCTTTTTATTATTTACACAACAATTTTTACTTTTTTCATCCCCAACCATTTTTGTAACAGCTCTTCGCGCTATTGCCCTTCTAGCAAATCTATTTACTGATCCTACACTTGGTAATGGTGTTGCTTCTGGAAATCCTTTACCTTGTCCGGGTGAAAAAGTTCCATTACCATAAGCATTTGGGGTCATTAAAAAATTTCTGCTTAATGTTCTAACAGTAGATTGTCTTTTACTACTATTATTTTTTCGAATAGGACCGCTATTAGCTACTCCCTTTTGCGAATTAATAGCTTTTATCTGATTAGTGTGAGCGTCAGCAGGTGCATTTTGTGATCTATTAACTCTTCCGTGTGTTAAAGCTCTGTAAGGCATAATATATAATTATCTAATATTTTTTTTTTCATTGCTTAATTTATATGAAATTACATAAAACTCATCTATTTTTATTATTAATTGCTGTTTTGGTTTTATCAACTTTAGGATTTACAGTAAAAGAATATTTTGAAAATAAAGGAGGAGATGCCGAAGATGCTATGGATGATATGAAACAAGAAAAAGCCGATCCCAATCCTGACCCAGCTTTAGACGAAGGTTCAAATTATAATCCTTTTGGAAATAGCACCGATGGTAATTATCAATCTGTTATATCAGATTTAGAAGATGTTGTTATTCCAGGTAGAAGAAAAAGAAAACATCATAAAGAAAATAGATTCGAAAATAAACTTGAGAAAAAAATGGAACGTGAAGAAAGAAAAATGGCCCAAGAAGCTGGTGTAGATATGTCCAAATATATTTTAAAATCTGAAGTTGTTCCACCGGTCTGTCCTAAATGTCCTGACTCAAGAACTTGTCCAAGGCAAAAACCGTGCCCTCCTTGTGCTCCTTGTGCTCGCTGTCCAGAACCTGCGTTTGAGTGTAAAAAAGTTCCAAATTATAACGCTGCTACAGTAAGTAATGTATTACCTTTACCAAGATTAAATAGTTTTTCTGCTTTTAACTAATTATACAACAATCTCTTTGTAATTCACCAATTTTATATTCATTCCAAACTTTTTTTGAAGATTTAGAATGGAAATTATAATCAACCGTACAATCAGTTCCTGCTCTTTTTATAATAGGTTCAGACCCTATTGGGTGTTTTGTTATAAATGTTGTTACGTCATATACATTATTATTGGCTATTAACCAACAATCTGTTTTCTTATTGTGAATTGATACTTCTTTTAGAGTATAATATCGCATGATAGTGTTTATTATTTCGAAAAAAAAAAGCGTCAATTTTTTAACATAATATTATACAAATGGCCTTTGAGTCATTAGCACTTGGTATTGTTATAGGAATTGCCGCATTATTAGCAGGTTTATACTTTTATTATACTTATAAAAATATTCGTTGTTATTACGATGATGAAGTTCCAAATGCATAAAAATTGATTTAAATATTACTTAATAATATTTAAATTATTAACAATGAGTTTACTAAGAAAGATATTTAAGCGAACACTACCTACCAAACTTGGTAGATGGAGAACCGATGAACCTATGAAAATAGTCGTTCGTAAAGCACAATTAGCAACAGACGACCACTGTGGAAGTGATTTATGTTCAAAAAATATCAAAAAACAAAAAGATACTAAAAAAAATGAAAAAGTTTCGAAAATAGTTTATGATATGGACCCTTTACTTCCATATATTATGTAGTTCGTTTCTTCTTGCACTTTTCATCCATTTGAAATGTTGGAACTTTCTTATCTTTAGGAACAATTTTAATAACACATTTTGACTTTTTACCATACAATGGTTCTACACAACCTTTTTCTTTCTTTTTTCTTGTTTTCCTTTTCTTCTTTTTAACAAATTTTACAACATTTTTAGCTTCTGCTAAATCAATAGTACAACGCGACCTAAAATGTTCGTATCGCTCACGAACTTGATCGTAATTTAATCCAGATTTTTTATGCAACATCTTATTAATATGTTCATGAAAATTAAACATCCATAAAGAAAAATGATGTCTATCCTTCAAATCTTTTTGCCTTAATGGGTGATCTTTTAAATTTTTCCGTAAATTCATGCGACAATATTTACAAGGTAAAACATATTTTAAGTTAATGATAAATTTTTTATAATTCTTTTTTTCTTGTTTTGTTGGTTTAACAGGATAATTAAAACTCATTGTGTGTAAATAATGCCACAAACTTGGACCCCATACAGTTGTGAGCATTCCGTCTCCACTTTTAAAATCATCTTTATCATAAACCTTCTGTGTTTTTCGTTTTTTCTTCTTCTTCTTCTTTATTCTGTTTTTTCTTGTATAATTTTTTTTTATCACTTTTATTTTTAATTTTCTACTGCGTTTCATGATATATAAAATCAAGAAAATAATTTAGACAAAATTTTTCTCTCCATTTACATAATTAATTAAATTAATTATATCATTTTGTTTAGCAATTTTCATTCCATATTTGATTCTCCACAAATCAACATAAAAATCTCTATCATTATTGTAACTTTCCTTTTTAATATAAACTAGTTTACCTGACTTATTACGCACATACATATATATATAATCTTGTAATTAATCTTTATATTCGTTAAAATAATATTCTTCCTCTCTCTTTAGTATATTATATGCCTATACTTGAAACAATAAATAATTCTTTGCCGAATGTTAAAGGAATGTTGTTTAACAAAAAATTTATTATTATTTTAGTAGTCGCTGCTATTTTCATTGGAGTAGCTTTTTGGGTTTATACTACTTACATAGCACCATCGATAGATCCTGAATATGTTCCAAACAGAGAATTTACAGCCGAATCCTCAAATACAGCTAATTTATATATGTTTTCAGTTGATTGGTGTCCATATTCCAAAAAAGCCAAACCTATTTGGAAAAAACTAACAAGTAAATATGATGGTAGTGATATAAACGGTGTTACTCTTAGTATTAAAGAAATAGATGGTGATAAACAATCCACAGAACTTGAAAGCTTTGAGACAAAATATTTAGACGGTAAAAAAGTCGAAGGATATCCATCTATTTATATGGTTAAAGACGATAAGGTTCATGAATATGACGCTAAACCAAATCTTGATACTTTAACTGAATTTATTCAGTCAGTTCTTTAGAAGTTTGATACGTTAAAAATAATTTAGCATATTTTTTTCCTAAGTCAAAAACTCTTGTTCTTTCATTTTTATTATTTACTAATAATTTCGCATCTTCAAAATTCATGGATGTTGCGGGAATAATTAACTCTTTTACATTTTTATCATAATCATTATTTAATTTTTCATTTTGTCGTATTAATTTCATTATTACATAATAACCAAAATGAAAAATGGAACTATTTTCAGGACAACTGTCTAATTCATCATCCTTTATTTTAAATCCCAATATTTCTTCTATATTATGATTTTTTAACGCTTCTTGTATAGGGTATGGATTAATTATACCACCATCTACATACCATTCACTATCACAACACGCAGGTTGAAATACAAACGGTATAGAACAGCTTTTATATACAACTTCTAATACTTTCATATCAGGATGTGTTTCATAATTATAGCATTCATATGAAAATTTATTCAAATTTGTTACATAGATATTTAATCGTATTTTACTATACTCATATAATTCCTGAAAAGTAATATTTTTATTTAATCCACAACTTTTCAATAAATTTTCAAAAATTCCATATATAAAATCTATTTTAATAATTCCCTTTTTATCGATAAATTCTAATAAAGAATCTACAGAAAATGTAAAATATTTTGTAAATGGGAAGTTAACAGCGTATTCAATCAATGTATCATAATCCAATTTTAAACACATTACAACACCTATTAAAGCTCCTACAGATGTTCCATATATATTTTCTATATTACTAATATCAATATAATTTTGTTTTATTAACTCTTTCATTGCTCCTATTATATACAATCCCTTGTATGCTCCTCCTGCTAGAACCAAATGTTTGATACTCATATATATATTATAATCGTAATTTTTTAATAGTTTTTTTCTAATAAAAAATTAATATGAACGACAACTTTAATGAAAAACTTAATTTAGACGAACTTTACGAAAGATCTAGAGAAACTTCTCAAACAAAAGTAAAAACGTATCAAAAAATATTGATGCGTATTCATACACGTATTAAAACTATATCTAGACAACGCAATAACAATAAATTCTGCATGTATGTTATCCCTGAATTTATTTTAGGTATTCCAAGATATGATATATCTGAATGTACAAACTATGTTATGAGTAAACTTACTGAAAATGGATTTCAAATTAAATATACTTATCCAAACTTATTATTTATTTCTTGGCAACACTATATTCCAAAATACCAACGAAGTGAAATTAAGAAAAAAACCGGAGTTATTATCGATGGTTTTGGAAATGTTGTTGATAAAAAAAGTAAAAACAAGAGGGATGAATCAAATCCAAACAGTTTATTATTAATGGATAAAAACATTAAAACCAAAGATGGTAAGAAAACAGATAAAAATTTCAAGTCTACATCGTCTTACAAACCAACGGGAAACCTTATTTATAATACAAAACTTCTTGAGAAGATGGATTTAAGTCTCATAAAGAAAAATTAATTTTAAAAATAAGCTATTTTTTATATAGAAGTTTATTTTTTTTTTATAAAAGTATCTGGTATTGTCATTTTGGACATTTAATAATGTCCATTTTTGAAAATCCCAAAAAAGTTTTTTCAGAATTTTAGGTCAATTTCTGAACCAGAGCTTCTTGTAGGGAATTATGCATTTCAACTTTTTAACTTTGTGACGGAAACATTTTTTGAAAAGTATTTAGAAGCATTTTTTAATGTTTCCATATATTAAATAAAAAATGCCGAAAAATGCGAAAAAATGCCGAAAAAATGCCTTACCAGAGCAAAAATTTTATTGTAAATATTGTAACTTCTCTACGTGTAAAAATTCAAATTATGTAACTCACTTAAAAACTAAAAAACACCTTTATAATACTTTAGAAGGAAATTTCGGCATTAAAAAACCGCAAAAAAATGCCGATAAAAAAATATTTAATTGTAATTGTGGTAAAACTTTTAAAAGCAATAGTGGTCTTTGGAAACATAAAAAGAAATGTAAAATAAAAAAAAAAGAAGACAATATTGAGATTTCCTCCATTTCCAAAAAAGATTTCCAAAATTTCCATAATAATACAGACCATAAAGAAATAGATATAGACAAGAAGTTAAAGCAAATACAGTTAGAAAATGAGTTATTAAAACAACAAAAATTGAAAATGGACATTGCACAAATGAATAAAAATGTCCAAAACCCCAAAAATGGGCATCAAGGTTGCAAAAATTACGTTCAATTCGGTGATGGTGGAAATCAAACATACAACAATAATAATATTAGTATCAATATGTATTTGAATGAGAACTGCAAAAATGCTATGAGTTTAGAAGATTTTATGCAAAATATTAAAATATCGTTACAAGATTTGGATTATACGACAAAAAATGGATATATGGCTGGTATATCAAATATTTTGATGAGTCAATTGGATGATATTGCCCCAAATGAACGCCCTATTCATTGTAGTGATCAAAAAAGGCTACAATTTTATATAAAAGAGGATGATGAATGGAAGAAAGACCAAAACAATCAAAAGATTAATAGTAGTATTAATAAAATAAAAATCAAACAATATGATAAAATTGATAAATGGATGGAAGAAAATCCAAATTGGCAGAATGACTCGTCTTTAATCGATGAGTATCAACACATGGTTGATAAAATAGCAGGACCACTAGAACCAAAGGCAAAAATGAAAATATCTAAAAAAATTCAAAAAGAATTAGCAAAAGCTACAAATATTAAAGATGAGATTGAAAAAATGAAAAACAAATAAATTATATATTATTTAAAATTTAATATATAATTATCGACGCTTGTTAGTTTTTCTACGCTTCTTATGTTTACTACGTTTGCGTGTGCCTCCAGCAATAGGTGCTGCAGCGGTTTGTGGTTGTTGAATATTTATTTCTACTTTTTGATTAATTTGTGCCAATTTATTTTCCAATTGAGCTGTTCCAATAGGTTGTGTTTTATTTTCAAACCCATCAACAGGGGACTCCATCGATGGATTTATAATTTCTGGTTTATTAAAATCACTCATATCTTCAACTGGTTCAGCTGCTTTTTCTGGCTCGGGAATAGCAGGTTCCTTTTTTTCAGTACTTTCGTCTTTGACTTCTCCTTTTAATGAGTCTGCTTTATCTTGGAATTTATTAACCCGTCGCTCTGCTGTTAGCATCATTTTTTGAGTAATAACAGCTTCAAAAATAGACAATCCTTTTTGAAAATCATCTTCACATCCAATATAAAGTTTTATAACAGCTTCACGTGTCTTATCAACAAGGTCCTTAAGCATTTCTTTATTAAGTTTTGGATTAATTGATAATTTTTTTTCTTTTTTATTTGGATCTATCCAAAAGCTAAACATTTCTTTGATAATACTTAACAAATCGTGTTCTATTTTTTGTGAATCTGTAATCATTTTCTTTAAATGTTGTGCGTATTCGTTAAATAATTTATCTCCTTGTGCTCCTTTATAAGATTTATGCCAAGGACTATCTTTATTTGTACATAACTCTTGATTATGAAAATCCTTAAGGGGTATTTCAGAAAATTTAAAGATTTCATATTTTTTAATAGTAACAGGTGTTCCTTCTATTTGTGTAATACCAAGTGTTTTTTTTTGTGCTATAGAGCCATTTTCTTTTTTCTTTTTAACGTCGTCAGATTTATCACCAAATCTCACTATAAATTCACCATTTGGTTTTTTTTCTACTTTTTCAACAAAACCATATTTAGATTTGAAATAATTGCCTATTTCTTCATCGGTAGAATTTGATAATCCACTTATAATAATAGAAACTTCATTTGGTAGAAATGGTTCTCCTGTGAATGATATAAAAAACTTTTCAACATCTTTTTCATATATATTTTTTCTGGTATCTTCAGTCATGCCTTTATATACACCTTTATCAAGATCAAAATCGTCATAATAGAGTAATTCAAGTTCAGGTATTCCTGGTTCATCATAAAGTGTTTTATCTTCAGTAGAGCTGATAGGAACCTCTATACCATCAATAGAAGTATTTATTTTTTTATTCATGTCACAATTATTGACTTTAATAACAATACCATTTTCGGTATTTTGCCTAGTCATCAAAGCAGTAATTCTTCTCGAACAAAGATTAAATTTACTATATTTAATTTGAATATGTTTTGGGATATCTTTCTTTTTACTAAGCGGAACGGTAATTTCTCTCCCTGTAGCATCAGTATAAGTATATCGTGGGTTAATAGTCATAGAAATACAAGCAAACAAATGTGCTATTTTAACATAAAATTTTGCTATAGCATTACACATGTGTTGTTTTTTAAATTTATTAGGAACATCAACGGATTCAAGTTTATTTTTGGCTAAATAAATTATATTAGCATCAGAAGTTTTATTAACGGTAACCCCATTTTCAGTTCTTTGTTCTAGGAATTTAATATCCATATTGTTCAAATGTTTTTCAATAACTTTTGCGGTTAATATAACTAATTTATCACAATATTCAGGTTTATGTAGATTAATCATATCCGTAAAAGAAGAAGTTGTGATATATTTTGCGACAGTATAATCAATAACGTTTTCTATTTTCATATTTTCAGTGTCCTTATCTGTTTCGGGAGTATCTGTATTATTACTTTTAGGTTTTGAATTTTGTGCACCCATTTATGATAAATATATATATTATAAAATTGAATTAAAAACAAACTATTATATATTAAATTAATAATGTTCAGTCAACAGACAAAAAAGAAAAAGAAAGGTAAAAAGAGTTTAAAAAATCTTTGGAATGCATTTGAAAGTGTAGAAAATAAAGAGAAAAAATTAGAATTATTGTATGAATCACAGAATTTGCGTCAAAGAGAAACTTGTGATTTATGTAATAGTGCTGTATCGTATACACAGCAAAAATTATTAACGTGTACTAATAAGAGTTGTGCTGTAATATATAAAGATGTACTAGATGAAACAGCAGAATGGCGTTATTATGGTGCGGACGATAGTAGTATGAGCGACCCAACACGATGTGGTATGCCTATAAATCCGTTATTAAAAGAATCTTCATATGGTTGTAAGGTAGTGTGTGGTGGGCGTTCAAGTTATGAGATGAGAAAAATTAGACGTTATACAGAGTGGCAATCGATGCCTTACAAGGAAAAATCTCAATATGATGAATTCGAGACAATTAAATTGATGTCTAAGAATTCAGGTATTCCAAAGATAATTGTAGATGAAGCTTTACGCCAGCACAAAAAGTTATCAGAGGAAAAAACATTTAGAGGAGATAATAGAGATGGTATTATTGCTGCGGCAGTGTATATTGCTGCCCGTATTCATAAATATCCAAGAACAGCCAAGGAAATAGCAAGTATATTTCATTTGGACAATACGTCAGCAACCAGAGGTTGTAAAAATGCTGTAAATTTATTAAATAATATGGAGAAGGATGATGTATCTAGCGATAAGACACATTTCTATAAGACAACACCTACATCATTTATAGAAAGATATTGTAGTAAATTGGGATTAAATAAGGAGCTAACAAAGGTATGTTTATTTGTAGCGCACAAGATATCACAAAGGAATTTAATTCCAGAAAATACTCCACATTCTGTAGCAGCAGGTATTGTATATTTTGTAGCTCAAACATGTAATTTAAATATCAGTAAAAAAAATGTAAATAAATGTAGTGAAATTAGTGAAGTAACAATTAATAAATGTTATAAAAAACTAGACAAAATCAAGGAAGATCTTATTCCTAAGATAATACTTAAAAAATATACACAATAATTAATATATATATGAAAAATATACTAATTATTGCTAAGATGGACTTGTTTAAAGAACAACCTAGTAACAATAGAGTTGATTTATTAAATTTTTTATCTACAAAGCAAAATATTAAAATAATGAATGATAAAGAAGGACAAACATTAAAAGGTTGGATAAGTAAAACAAAAAAAAGAATAAAATGGGAGCCTGATGTAATTATTTATTATTTTTTATCACGACAGGAAAAGTGGACAGAAATATCAATAAAAGATTTTAATAAAAATCACATAAATTTACCAAGATATATGATATTTGAAGATTCACATTATTACGAAACAGCAATACCATTATATAAAAAATATAAGTTTGAATTACTTTTGAAACCACAACAAAAGATTGAACTGGACGATTATTACAAAAAATCAGGTGTAAATATTGATTATTGGGGATATTTTATAGATAGTGAAAATTTTAAAATGAGAAAACTGGAAAGTGGTTTTAAATATGATATTTTATTGTATGGTTTTATTAATAAAATGGCTTATCCACTGAGAGTAAAATTTTTTGAAGTATTAAAGTTTTTAAATGAAAAAAGTAACTTACGGATTAAACACATACCTCATCCAGGATATTATAAAGGTGCTTTGGATAAAATGCCCAAAAATGAAGAATTATCAAACATAATTAATAAAAGTAGATTTACCTTTGTGTCTTCATCGTCATATCGAATTTTATTAAAAAAATATATGGAAGTTCCTATGAGTGGTTCTACTATGATTGGTGATATTCCACCAGATTATCCAGAATTAAAGGACAAGATGATAGAAATAAATCACGATGCGGATCATGATACTATTGTTCAAACTATAAAAAAATGTTTTGAAAATGAATATATAGAAGTAGAAAATGAATCAAGAAAATATGGATTATTATTATCTAGAACAAAAAATTTTGAGTGTGGATATAACTTATTGAATAAAATTACAGAACAAAATTATTGATTTTTAAATACATTATTAATATGATAAATTATATTATCAATATTTTTATATTTTAAACCATATTTACTAATATTATGAACAACTGGAACATTCATAGCTTCACATTCTTGAACAGTATTAGCATTACCATCTTGTGATGTTAGTCTTAAAACAATAAATACAGAATTATACAATTTAGGCATATCTTCATATTTATAATTTACATCAGAGCTAAAAATAAATTTAAATTGTGGCAATTTTTGTTTTAATTGTATTAATATATTTCCCCCATATGTGTCGGGTCTTGGTTTTTTATAAGTGCCGTTGTAACAATAAATTTTATTTGTTTTTTTTTTATTTTTATTTGGGAAAAATAATGTTTTATTAACAAGATTCATATCAAAAAATATAGATGCAATATTTAATCTTCGTAGATTATTTTGTGCTTTTTCAGATAAAACTAAAATATTTGTTATTTTATTGATTATAATTAATTTAATATTATACTTACCTAACACATGAAAAGGATTAATATCTGTTCCTCCGAACAAAATAAATTTTGGACCTCTGTATTTAAAATAAGTATTCCATTCGTTAGTATTATAAATACCAAAAAAAATACAGGGTTTTATAGAATTAATATTAATTTCAGATAATTTATATTTATTATTAAATCTAGACTTAAAATGATTTAGACTATAACTGATGCAGGAATTATTTATATTGTTATCTTTTAAAAATTTGAAATCCATATAATAATTAAAATACTTTATTTTTAAATAATAATTATTATTCTTCTTCTGGATTTTCAAGATTTCTACCAACCATTGTACTATTAGCAATCTCATTAAATCTCATTCCCCCTGGTTTATATAAGTAATGCATTATATATGGTGTGAATTCTCTTTTTAATATTAAAATAGAATAACGCATCCTTACTTTACCAATAACTATTTTTGCTATCTCTGTTTTTACACCAAATGTAGAATAACCTCTCCATGAACCAAAATCATTTCTACTATCTGGTATAACCTCCATTATAACATCTTGAATAATTTTGTCTTTTTCTTTTTTATAGAGATCTACTCCTACTTGAACAATATTTATATGATTTAATACGTCTTTTCTAACTTCACCGGCACAAGGGCCTACACATTCATACCATGGTCCATCCATCATATTTATAGTATATATACTAATTTAACTATATACTATAATTAAATCAATTTTCTAAAAGTCTACTTCATCAGCACCAAAGCAATCTTCACTTTTATCATTATTGCTAAGACTATAATCACCTACACGTTTTTCGAAAAAATTCGTTTTTCCTTCCAATGAAATCATTTCCATAAAATCAAATGGATTAGTACTGTTATAAATCTTTGAATAACCAAGTTGAACGATAAGTCTATCAGCAACAAATTCGATATATTGTTTCATTAGTTTAGCATTCATGCCTATTAATTTGCAAGGTAACGCCTCAGTAATAAACTCTTGTTCTATTTCAACCGCTTCTTTAATTAATTCAACTATTTTTGCCTTTTTGGGTTTTTTCTGTAATTTTGAAAATAACAATACGGCGAAATCAGTATGCATTCCTTCATCGCGAGAAATCAGTTCATTACTGAAGGTCAATCCGGGCATTATACCTCTTTTCTTGAGCCAATAAATAGAGCAAAATGAACCACTAAAAAATATTCCTTCTACGCAAGCAAACGCAATAAGTCGAGTAGCAAAAGACGAACGTTTATCATTAATCCATTTAATAGCCCAATCTGCCTTCTTTTTAATACAAGGGAAATTGTTAATTGCTTCAAAAAGATTTGTCTTTTCTCGTTCTTCTTTAACAAGTGTATCAATTAAAAGTGAGTACGTCTCTGAGTGAACATTTTCCATCATAAGTTGAAATCCGTATGCAGCACGGGCTTCGGCAATTTGAACCTCATTCATAAATCGTTGGCCAAGATTTTCCAATACAATACCATCGCTAGCAGCAAAGAAGGCTAATATATGCTTAATAAAATGTTGTTCATCGTTGCTAAGTGTAAGCCAATGTTTTGTATCTTTCGATAAATCGATTTCTTCGGCGCGCCAAAAGCAATCCATTTGTTTTTTGTACATCTTCCAAATGTCCTCATCAACGATGGGAAACATTACGTAGCGATTTTCGTTTTCAGTAAGCAGAAATTCTTTTTGGGATTTGGACATCCTAAATAATATTCGCTTAGATTTAAATTCTTTTCAATAATATTATTTCTTTACTACACTATGGAGTTATTACAAAAAAATAATTTCAAAAACTTACCTATATACTCGTAGATATCTCAAAAAAATAATATCATATAATTATATATAATAAATAATGGACCATTTACAAAATGAATTGGTTTTAAAGCAAATAGCGTGTGAGATTAAAAAGAATAGAAATAATTTACATAGCAATTTACGTAATTTAAGAACTTTTCAAAAGGATAATAAATTTTTAAGGCAAATATATGATGATTATGAAGATTATCATAATTTTATAATAAATCAAAAAAAGGAACAAGAATTAACTATATTAAGATTGTTGCATTATTTAGAAAAAAATATGTTAGACTCAAATTTAACAGAAAGAATGTTACAGGAATCTAAACATGAACAGAGTGTATTGTTGGAGAAATTATATGAAGTGCGTAATGATTTAGAAAAGGTTGTAAATGAAGCAGATGACACTGTAACTACAATTGAAGCAGACATAAATTCAGATTTAGAATAAATATATAATTATATTATATACTATGAGCGATGTTGATTATGTGGGACAAATCCAAGGATTAATTGATACAACAATGAAAAGATTTAATAAATATAAAAGTGATGTTTCTGGAGTCAATACGGAACTAAATACATTACTACTTAATTTACAACAATGCATTGAAAGGTTAAATGAGTTATTAACAAGATATGATGATATTTTAAGTCAATCACGTGGATTACGAGAACGTTTACAAATGGCAATGGAGGATGTTGAAGGTCAAAAAAGAGAGTGTAAAGCTAAACTTAAACAAATATACGATTTGTTTAATAACGCAGTTGAGGAACTGGGGGAAGAGGATGCTGAGCTCCAAGAATTAGGGAGATTATCAAATAACTTAAAAAAAGAAATTGATAAGATATGTGCCGATATTGATAGGAGAATAACAGAAGCAGAAAGATCAAGAACAGAAGAAAAGGTAGAATCACGATCTGATGAAACCAAAAGTCCAAGTCCAAGTACAAGTGTGCAAGATCGTATTGATCAGTTCAATAGTGGTAATTTTAGTGGAGGCTGGCGGTCACCAAATGAATTAAAATCTATACCTTATGGTACTCCAGTTAGAAGTGTAAATATAAAATATAATAAAACAAAAAATAAGAATAAGAAAAAGAAAAAGAAAAAAGGCACACGAAAAAAGAAAAAAAAACAATCAAGAAGAAAGAGAAGGAAAGGAAGGAAAGGAAAAAGAAATTAATTTAGGAAAATAATAATATAATTATATTAACTTTCAATACATTAATATAATTTTTTTTTATACATATTTATTATAATGAAAGTTCCTGCTGTATTAAAGAACAAATATTTATTCTATGCCTTAGCTGTTTTAGCAGCTCTTAATGTTATTGGTTACGCATCTGTAAAAGCGTATGAATGCCTAGCTTTATTCTTACTTGCTGGATATGGTATGCATTGCTACTGTAGTAACAAAAGTCTTTCAATCCTTGCTGCTCTTTTCGTTGCTAACTTTGTTTTTGGTTGCGGACGTGTTAAGGAAGGTTTCGAAGAAGCAATGAAAGAACCCGCTGATCTTCTTGCTGATGCCGCTAATGCTGCTGCTGAGGCTGGAGGACAGCTAGCAAGGGAAGGCAACGCTCCTTCTTCAATTGAAGCGTGCAACAAGGTTGCTTTAGATGCTGCTGGTGCTAAAGAAATGTGTGAAGACAAGTCAAAATACTCTCCTGATGGTGGAGAAAATGCTTGCGCCTTCACCGCAGAAATCAAAGGTAAATGCATGAAAAATAATGAAGAAGCTGATGCTGCAACGAAAGAGGACTGTGACAAGGCGGAGGGAGAATGGACCGACGGTACACCAGCATCATGCGCATAAAATGCTAGCTTCACAATTTTATAATTAACTAATGATTATTTTATATATAATTAATATATAAAATGAAATTACAAGCACCAGCCGTTTTAAAAAACAAATATGTTTTATACGTTCTCCTTGTTTTAGCGATTATCAATGTATTAGGATACGTAGGTCTTCAAGATTACGATTCTTTAGCCTTATTTGTAGCAGTAGGTGTATTATCCACATATTTTAGCAAAAATATGGCTGTAAATCTTCTTTTAGCTATTGTTGTAACAAGTTTAATAGCAGTCAATAAAAGAGTGATGGAAGGAATGAAAAATAAAGAAGATGAAGAAAAACCAAAGAAGAAAAAGAAAAAGGAAGGAATGAAAGATTCATTTACAGGTTGTGAGGACGGAACAGAATGCAAGGTTAAAGGCGGATGTAGTAATCAGGGTGAATGCGTGACTAAAACTGGTTTTCAAAACAATGTTCCTCCTTCTTCGCCAGCATCTGTGGATGAAGATGACGATGATGCTGTAGGCGACCGTATTGATTATGCTGCTACGATGGAACAAGCGTATGATAATTTACAAACGATGCTTGGTGACGACGGTATTAAAAGTATTACTACCGAAACCAAGAAACTTGTAAGCCAACAAAAAGATTTAATGCAAACCCTTAATTCTATGGCTCCTGTGTTAAATACAGCAAAGGAGACTTTATCTGGAATGGATTTACCAAGTATGGGAGAAATGGGAAATATTCTTAAAAAACTTAATGGTGGTGCCCCAGATTTAAAATCATTAGGTAAAAAGCCTTCCAAGAAGGATGCTTAAATAATAAATTGATTATATATATATGGCCAAGATGTGTCCTCCAGGATTTATTTGTATTGAAAATATGACTATCATATTTTTAATTTTAGTTTTAATTTTAGCAGTTGTTGTTTATTCTTATATAATTAATAAGGAACCTTCAGCTAATAAAGAAGTAGTAGTAATTAAGGAAAATAATAATAGTTCTTTTTTTCCGAAAATGAATAGTATATTTTCAATGAATACACGTAATACGTTAATGAACCCTTTTTCCCCACCGTTAAAAGATGGTCGTTTTTTTCCAAGAAATATGAGTGACCCTCGTGGAGTTCCCATTAATATTAACACTCGTGGTTTTGATTCTAATTATAATCAAGTAGGTATATTAACACGATTAAACGGTGATGAAACCATATTACCTGTAATGGGTCGTCCATTATATAGTAATAGAAGTAAATGGCAATATTATACAATGAGTGATAAAACAAATGCTATAAAATTACCAATGAGTAAAAACGGTAGAAGTTGCACAAGTGAATATGGATGTGATGAATTGATGAATGGTGACACTGTATATGTAGAGGGATATAAAGATGCTTTTAAAGTTACTATATATGAAAATTCTAGTCCACAATATATACCTTATTTGTAAATGAATTAAAAATTATTTTATATGTCTTATGTATAATGTTATCAGGAGCAAATGGTTTATCTACATTAGTACCTCATCCATTAATTTTAACACCTACACGATTGAAGAATACTTTAGAAGAAAATAAAAAAAGATTAACTATTTTTATAGATTTAAAAGAAGGAGAGAAATTAGGCAGAGTAGAAGAAAATATTGAAGATGAAAAGACATATACTTATTATAAAGAACAGGCTTATAGGGGGCAATGGGTCGCAAGATGGTGGTATGGAGAAGGTCGTGGAAAAACTATTAAATATTTAGATGAAGATTTTACAGAATTTTGTAAATTTTTAGATGAAATGATTGATAAATCATCTGTAGACCCTTTCTGTAATTATGTAAAAATAACAAAAGATACCAGAGATTTTATAAATAATATATTACCAGGATTAAACAATCTTAAAAAAACGTATAATGATTGTGTTGAAATGGTAGCAAAAGTAGATAGTATAATATTAACTTTATTGGATTTTAAGGAAAAGACAAATGAGAGTATAAAGCAAAAACAAGTTAAGTTAATGGTTGGTAAAGTTGGTTCTTCATTTGAAGTTTAAATAATAATTTAAATATTTTAGTTATTATTTAATGTTTTTTATTTGTTTTGTTTTTCCTTTTCCTTGATTTCTTTTTTTTTCTTTTCCTTTTTTTAATAGTTTTTCTTCTCTTTTTTCGTCGTCTTTTGGTTTTTTTTCTACCGCCACCAGCGGCACCACCAGTATTAAATTGCGGTAAAGGATTTCTACTTCCTAACATTGATATCCATTCCTCTATGTTATTATCATTATTTCCAGAATATCTAATACCAGGTTGATACGGTCCTGGATATACCTGCCATTTTGCTTCAAGATACGGCATTGTATAATTATACGGATTCTCAGCTAAATTAGCTCCTGTTCCTCCTGTTCCTCCTGATGGTCCAGCTCCTCCTGGTCCTTGAGCTCCTCCTGGTCCTTGAGCTCCTCCTGGTCCTTGGGCTCCCCCTGGTCCTTGAGCTCCTCCTGGTCCTTGAGCTCCCCCTGGTCCTTGAGCTCCTCCTGGTCCTTGAGCTCCCCCTGGTCCTTGAGCTCCCCCTGGTCCTTGAGCTCCCCCTGGTCCTTGAGCTCCTCCTGGTCCTTGAGCTCCTCCTGGTCCTTGAGCTCCCCCTGGTCCTTGGGCTCCTCCCGGTCCTTGAGCTCCTCCTGGTCCTTGAGATCCTCCTG
>Ga0228649_1000030_pt1 | contig 50329 bp, 41 predicted proteins | sample 61DmetaG_FD_190074 | JGI IMG/M metagenome (GOLD analysis project Ga0228649, IMG submission 190074) | Seawater microbial communities from Monterey Bay, California, United States - 61D | ecosystem: Environmental > Aquatic > Marine > Coastal | place: USA: California | collected 2016-10-31 | reverse complement strand
TGTCCCTATCGCATAATATCTACAGTCTAGGGATGTGAAATTTTGAGGCGTGCGCTATTTTTGATAAGTTTGTTTTTGGTGTCAATTTATGCACCTCTGGCATCGAGTTCAATGACAGCGACTCAATTTGACGATGGAACCTCCTCATTCCAACACAAATTCACTGCATCAGGTGATGTTAATGCGGGTGAAATCACTATGCCTTATGGTGCAGAAGTTACCGAGGCAACATTCAAATTTAGAGGTGAAGCAAGTCAAACTTCCTGGACAAACTTCACTTCAAATTCTGATTATGGGGGCCAGGGAGACACGAATGGGTATATTTCCAGTAATGTTCCAAGACCATTTTCTAGCGGATATAGGTATTATTTGAATACGCAAAATCAAGGATTAGAACTGCAGGGAAACCCTACCAATACTCTCAATTCCCTTAGCAGGTCTTCTGACCTTACTTCAGTGGGCTCTGCAGACCACAACTTAACTGGGCAGTTCGCTGCATTAAGTGATCAAGGATACAGTTCATTAAACAAGAAATATTCAGATTTCTCAGTATCTAGTAGCGCATCTTGGGGGTATGTCGGAGTGGCGGTGCTCTACGGTGATGAATATATGATTATGAAGTACACTTCTAGTTACCCAAGTCAACAACCAACAATTCTCAGAATTAATGCTACAACAGGAGCATACATTGGAACAGCCGGTTTTAATGCAGGTTCTTGCTCATCAACTTCAACTAGTTCTCTATATTACAATATGTATGATGCTACTGTTCACAATGGCTACATATGGACGGTTCATTATTCATATTACACAGTGAATAAATGGTCTATCACTGAAACTCCAACCTCTCTAACTTGGAATTGTCAAGAGTCATGGTATTCTAGCTCACAAGGATATATCAACGGGATTGATTTTGATGATAAAACTGGTAAGATGTACCTTTCAACATATAATTACCAAGCATCAGACCATTATTTGCATGAAGTAAATCCATCTAACCCAACAATGGTTAACGGTACATGGTCAATAGGTTCTTCAGCGTCAATAAAGAGTAGTTATGGTTCTGGATTGATCGTCAATCTTCCTACTATTATCTATAATGAATATGACAGATCCAAAACTGGTTATCCAAGTACTCACTATTTTTTCAATTTCAATGGTGTTTCCCCTACTCTGATGGGTTCTGAAGTTTTGAATAACAGAGGTCATTATGGTCTCACAGAATCTGGTGATGGAGAAATTCTATTTGTTTGCCATTACACAAGTTATTGCAGTAGTTCATCAAGAAAAATCCACAGACATGGTGATGGTTCGCTAGAATTTTCCGAACCAACATCGATTTCTTCAGAAACAGTCGTAGGTAGAACACATACTCTTTCAGCAGCGATTGATACTATTACTGTAAAGAGTCTGGTTGGATTAATTCCAAGCGGTACCGATTTAAAACTAGAGATATCTAATGATGGTGGCGCTTCATGGGTAAACGCCTATCCTGGTCAACAAATAGTATTCCCACAAGTTGGCAATACATTAGACTGGAGGGTTGAAATGATCTCCTCTGCGAGTGGTGTATCACCGATTTTAGACTCGGTAGGTTTCGAATATTTTGCAACTTATCGTTCAAGTGGATATTTTTACGCATACCAATACATAGGTAGCGGTTCTTCTTCAGTAGTTGCCGCAACAGTGGATTGGACAGGAACTACTCCCTCAGGAACGAACATCCAAGTTCATTTTGGTGCTGCATCCTCATCTTCTTCATGTACTTCTAGTTCGGCAGGAGTCACAACATGGTCAAAAACTGAAGCAGGTGTAACCAAGGCAATCTCTGGTTCGAGTTATTACCTGTGTGTTAGAGTTCAATTGACAACATCAAATTCTGCAGCAACTCCATTCATAACAGATCTTTCTATTGCTCAGCATTCTAATGCCCCTTCTGAGCCAGCATTGATAATAGATGGCGTGAAAGTTTGGAGTCGCTCTGCTGCGGAAGGTGCATTAGTTGGTACTCAAACTATTACAGTTGTGAATCCTGACAGTATAATTACTACTTTGAACAATGCAATCCCAGATACAGGTTCAGGATTAGTCGTAATTCCAATTAATATTTCTTCTGAAAGTCCAGGTTTCCTATCCTTGGACGAATTCTCTATCACTTACATCATGCGAACTGTCAATTTAGACATGGAAGTTAATGAAGAAGAAATTCTTCATCAAAGATTGGAACCATATGAAGTTGTTACAAGGCACGTCATTGGTGATGATGCTACAAGTATGCTTCGAGCAAGTTTGACTTTCATGACAAAGATTGGTTCGAATCCAGTTCTCGAATGGGAAACCGGAGATGTCTTCCCATTACCAAATGATCCGGATAATTATATTGAACTAGATTCCAGTTCTTGGTCTTCAGAAGTCAATGGAATTCTAGAAATCCATTGGAGATTCACTGTGAATATTGATTTCCCTGAACAAGATGAAGTTCGTTTCAAATCAGATTGTACAGATAATAGTGGAGTAAACGGCTTCTCACCAGTTGATTTAATCTCTAATGAAATGCTTTCAGTTAATCATACATACGGATTGGGATGGTTCAAGGTTATGGATAATTCCGGCTTGGTAACAAGTGGCGATGTACCAGATAATTCATGGCTAGCAGGTGGAGAGACTGTGTACTTCCAAGGTGCAATGTGGTACGCCGACTCCCAAGATGCACCCTTAGACAATATGTTTGATGTGAGAATTTCCCGTGAAGGGTGGGTGGAGAGCAGTGCTAGGGATACAGCCAATAACAACGGTTCATTTTTCATCCCAATAACCATGCCAAATTCAAATCATCCAGATGGATATACATATGAAATTCAAACCTATAACGAATTTAATCCTTCTCTTTCAATGAATCCCAACGACTCTTGGAGAAGAACATTCAAAGTTGATGCAACAGCACCTTTGAAACTAGAAACTATGCCCCTTGACGATAGTTATGAAGCTGCAAGTTTCGACCAAGAGGTTAGAGTTCTAATCAATGATGAAGTTGGAAGTCCAATGACATTGAACCTAAACTACTGGGTTGAAGCAGATCATGACTTGAATCGAAATGGTTTAGCAGACAGCGATGAATATGTAATTACTCAAGTAGAAAACCTTTCAGACGAACCAAATAAGTGGTTCACTTCTAGCATTGACCATTCGAGAAATCCGAACATGGGTAGAGTATCATACTTCTGGGATGGTTTTGATTTGGCTGGGAATAGTATGTTTAGTGAATACATGGATTCCGAGGGTGAGATTCAAACATATCAAACTACACATGGATTTGATTATGACGATGCGACATTTGTCACTCGTAAAGATTCAGTTGCGGTATTTACTGGCCTTGAATGGGTTGGTCATTTAGACGACCAACCTGTTTATTCAGGTAAGACTCAAACAATTACATTTGGTTTTGTTGATGAAAATACAGTAATTGACTTCGAACATATATCTCTTGTTTTCGATTTCGAAGGGCCTAACCCGATGAATGATGCTCAAAGGATTTCTTACTCTGGATTGAATGATACGTTTTGGTCTGAAAGTGACTATATCACACTACTTCCCACCAGTAAAATGACTCAAACAATTAATTCTTCAGGATTGCCTCTCATTATGCTTGACTTTGTATTCAAGTTTGGATGGGATTGGCCTGATGAAGAGATGAGCGACGTCATATTACTATTCAAGGAAAGAGGCTCTTTGATGGATACCCAGATTTTATTGATTGAACATACTTTCAAAGTAGAAAATGATTTGATAATTGCTCCTGATGACTACTCCATATTGGACATTAGCGAACCAAGAGTTGGCGAGGTCGCCGATGGAAGTAGAGTTCGTAAAGATGACCGTTTGTCCTTCAGTGGCAAGGTAGTTTACGAAGGCAGTAACATTCCGGTTCCAAGAGATATTGGAATCCTTGTTGAAGTATTTGATGGAGAGATGATTTGGAGCGATGGTTCGCTTGGAGAAAATGGAGAGTTTTTGATCGAAGTACCTCTATCTTCGGCTCAGTCCTTGCAATCATCTCCTTCTAGGACGTGTTTGATTTCTGTTACTAGTATTCCAGGCAGAGGCGAAGATATGTCAAATCAATTAGTTTCAACTACGCTGCAATTAGTAGTTGATGATTCAGCACCTAGAGTTGTTCGCCGAATCTCGCCTCTGAATGTTGTCGATATATCTTCTAATACAGATTTGACTAACATACCAGTGGAGTTTTCCGGAATGGAAGATGCCGATTTAACAGGCTCCATTCAAATGGTCCATTGGGTAATGAAAGATTCAACAAAGACCATTACAATCGGTTCTGGCTCTTCAAAACTTGGTATGCAACAGGAAGGAGATAATGTCATTTGGACTGGATCGGTTGATTTGACAGATGGTGAACGTATTTCTCCTCGTTCTGGGGACTTTGTCGGTTTCTATTTGACTGGCTGGGATACAGCAGGAAATCAGTTCCCAGAAATTTCCAATTCAGAAGCAAGTCCTATTCCGGAATTAGCTTCTGATGATGATGACTTTGAGCGGCAATGGGTAAGACTTGGTAGTAGTGGTCCAGAACTTAGCATTAGCAGTATTTCACTATCAGATGACCATATTGCTCCAAGTACTGAAATTGATATTGATGCAGTAATAAAAAATGATGGGGGGGCAACTCTATCTCCATTCAAGGTTGCTTTCTTCGCTGGAGATGATGACGAGCCTTTTGCTTCAATTACAATTGCAGGTATAGAACAAGGTGAGGAAATAACAGTTTCAACGACTTGGAAGGCAGAAGAAGTTGGCAGAATAAGAGTTGAAGCAGACTATGGAAATTATATCGTTGAGGTAAATGATAACGATAATAGCGCTGAGCACTCAGTAGATGTGGCCTATGGTAAATACCTCGGTTGGATAGATTCTCCAAGAGAAAACCCACTAACATGGATCTTCATCATCATTACTTTGATTACATTGGTCGTAGTTGTTTCTGTTGCTTCCAAGACCTCTCTAGACTTTTCTGACGGCGCTTTACAGGAAGATTTCGGTTGGGAAGACGAAGAAGAAGATTACGAAGAGTATGAAGATGAAGATGACGAAGATGATGACTATTAGTCATCTTTCAAATTACTGAAATCATCTACAAATCCTCAAAAGTAGTGGGCATAAGGATACCCTGCGGGGGTGGGGAGAGTATGTCAAATGTATTTTCTCAACTTCACCCAAGTCTCCAAGATTCATTGAGCGATAAAGGATGGGCTGCGACTCCTATACAGGAAATGTCTATACCCGAAATCATCGAAGGTAAAGACCGAATTTTAATCGCTCCAACAGGTTCAGGAAAGACTCTGTCTGCAGTTCTTCCAATAATTCATAGATGTTTAGATGAAAATTGGGAACCACTAGCAATACTGTACATTACCCCTCTAAGAGCTTTGAATCGAGATATTGATAGAAGGCTTCACGATATTGCCGAATCTGTCGGCCTAAAGGTTGGTATTAGACATGGTGATACAACTCAAAGTGAGCGAACAAGACAGACTCGAAAACCTCCTCACATATTAGTGACAACTCCAGAAACATTCCAACTGATGTTTACCGGTAAAAATTTAAGAAAACTACTGAAATCTGTAAGGGCTGTAATTATTGATGAAGTTCATGACTTAGCGGCTAGCGAAAGAGGTTGGCAATTATCTATCGGACTTTCAAGGCTTGAAGCACTTTCTGGTAAGAAAGTACAAAGAATAGGTCTTTCTGCTACAGTAGGTAACCCTTCTGAAGTATCTAGATGGTTGTCTAAAGATGATGGTGAACCAATAATCGCCACAGGACAAAGAACAACACAACTTGTTGTTGATACCTCGTTACCACTACACGAAGATGAGGTTGGTGGAATAGAGTTAGCATTACCACCCAGGGCACATGCGACATTTAGAGAAATGATCGAAATAATCAGAGAAAGTCCTCCTTGTCTACTATTTGTAAATAGTAGAAATGATGCTGAAACCATTGCTAATAGATTACAAAAGATGGCCCCAGATGTCAACATAGGGGTTCATCATGGTTCTTTAGCAACTCAAACTAGAGTCGAGATGGAAGACCAATTACGTAAGGGAGAATTATCCGGTTTAGTTTGTACTTCTAGTTTAGAACTAGGAATTGATGTAGGTAAAATTAGTCGAATTATCCAGATAAAAAGCCCTCGTTCTGTTGACCGTATGTTACAGAGAGTTGGTCGCGCAGACCATCGTTTAGGAGGAATTGGTATAGGTAATTTACTGGCATGGGACTGTGATGAAATTTCCGAGTCAGCAGTAATTGCTGAAAAAGCGATGATGCACGAACTTGAGCCAGTTGAATGGCGTAAATCACCAAAGTCTGTAGTCGCCAATCAACTGGTACTGATGGCACATTCTTTTGGTGCCTTTCCAATTGACGAAGCAACAGAGATTTTGACTAATACTTCCCAGTTTGAAGATTGGACAAGGGAGAAAACTGAAGCATTATTGGCGGTTTTAGCAGATGGATGGATTCTTAGAACTACGTCAAAACCAGAAGATTTGCCTTGGTATAGGTGGCCTAAAGTAATTTATGAGTTGGCTCGTGAACAAACTACAGACATCGAATTACCAGAGGATAGACCATTATTTTCAGTCCCTGAAGAAGAGATTGACCATCGACTAAAACAAATCAAGGTCAAGGTTCCGAAGAGGTTTCAAAACGGCTGGTTTTCAACTGCGGGTAGAACAAGACAATGGGTTACAAATCATCTTTCTATGATACCAGATAAACAATCATACAGAGTAAGAGATAGCGTTACAAGGAAGACCATAGGTTCAGTAGATGAAGCCTTTGTTTTATCTCTTAATGACTCAGGAGAGGATGAAGATGGAACAACAAGAAGATTTGTCATCGCAGGTCGAACTTGGATGATAATTGACGCTGATCCAGAAAAATCAGAGTTACTCGTAGTTCCAGTTTCAGACCAGGCTAAAGCCCCTCAGTGGGTCGGAGAATTACCTCCAGTGCCTCCAGATATTGCTAGAGATATAGGTCGACTTAGAGGATTGATTGCAAAAGAGTTTGAAATATTCACTCCTGAAAATGATACTCCAAATCAAGTCATTGATACCACTCAGATATTCAATCGAAGAGGTACTAGTGTGGCAGACTATCCGTTGAATGATTATGCATTAGGTATGCTTTGTGAAGAAATTGGAAACCACGTTGAAAAAACTGGTAGTCTTCCAACCGATAGGAGAATCACCATCGAGGAAAGAAATGATGCTTTGATGGTCAATTCATGCCATGGCTCCAAAATCAACGAAACATTAGGCCACCTTATCTTAGCCATGGCTTCTACTAAATCGGGGTACTGGGGGAGATTAATTGTCGAACCTACTAGAATTGGGCTTCAAGCAAGTCAAGTTAAGGCAGAAGATATTGTTGGCTGGCTAAAGAACACTCCACCAGAGGCATTGGAGGGGATTTTGAGTGTGACCTTGCCTAACTCAAGGCAAGTCAGATGGAGGTTTGCTCAAGTTGCCAAAACCTTTGGAATTCTTAGACATGGTATTGACCCAAGGAAAATAAATCTTCAAGGGTTATTGAAGAAATACCGTGGAACAATAGTTATGGAAGAGGTTCTAGAGAAATTATTCTTCGAGCGAATGGACTTAGAAGGAGCCAAAGATGTACTTAGAGCGATACAATCTGACTTGATTGAGATTGAATTGACTCCGTCAGGTCCCCTAGGAATTTCTAGACGCTCGAGTAAAGATTTACTTTTACCAAATTGGGATAATGCAGCAGTACGGGAAAAATTGAAACTTAGATTAACCAATGAAAGGGCGGTACTATGTTGTCTTAAATGTAAATCAAAAAGACGTTTTAGAGTTGCTAAATATCCGGAATTAAAGGATGCGAAAATTTGTCTTAGGTGTAAAGGTAGAATGTTAGCCTGTTCTAGAGAGGGGATGGAAAAGATGCTTCAATCATGGGTCGAATCTGATGATGAAGGAGACCAAGGTAGAATGATGAAAAACGCTGAGTTAGTTCAAAATAGGGGCTATGAAGGAATATTATGCCTTATGGCTCGAGGTATCGGGGAAGCCACAGCACAAAGAATATTGAAGAAAATCCCCCGTAATAATATTGATAATTTACTCAAAGCAATTCACAATGCAGAAATTGAATATGCTAGAACAAGAAGATTCTGGGGTTAGACTGCTTCGTCTTGTAAATTGATTCTTTCAGCAGCCTTTACAACATCTCCTTCATGCCACCAGTCCACAGCGATAAAGGTAGGTCTTTTACCATGTTGAAGCCAACACTCATTCGCTCTTTCAACTAAGAAATCAACATCATTTGCATCACCAGCTTGGGTTGGGTCTGCTAATCCAACTGCATTACTAAGCCAATTATTCATATGGTAAGCCACTTGATTTCCATCTCCTCGCAAAACATCACAATCCATTTCTGATGTACTTCTTTCTCCATAATTTGTAGTCCAACTATGGGTTAAGAAGTCATGAATCCACGGATGGCTAGAATCAGAACCTTGTTCCCAAAATACTACCAAGTTTGTTCCCTCATTTATCATGCTTTGAAGAGTTGGCCAAGGTTCATTCATTTCATGATAAAATACTCTATCCATAAGACCAGCCTCCATGAACACCTGCTCCAAGTGGTCGGGCTGAACATAGTTTTCAACTAGAAGAGTAACAACATCTTGTGGTTCGTCATCCATTTTATCTCTCAAATTAGATAGCCAATCTACAGCACTAACATTTCCATATCTGCACGGACTTGCTCCTCGAGAATCATCTCCATGGCACAGTTTGACTTTTCCTTCACTCTCATCATTTAATGTTTCATAGTGAGTATCGATCATGAAAGCCCTCATCCCCGCTTGCCATTGCGGGTTAAATCCAGTTCTATGATTACTAGCAGGGTAGAAAATACCATCATCTTCAGTAGCAAATGCATTGTGAGTTTCCGGGAATGTCACATTGTCATATGTCCTTAAGCACAGAATTATCATTCCATTACATGGTTCAGTAGGCTCCGGTTCAGGTTCAGGCTCTGGTTCAGGCTCTGGTTCGGGCTCTGGTTCGGGCTCTGGCTCGGGCTCTGGTTCAGGCTCTGGTTCGGATATTTCTTCTGAGGAATTTTCATCATCAGATTCGTTTGTACCCAGCGGGTCGGTAGGGTCTATACATCCAGATAGAAGCATCAAAATGATGACAAACAATACAGATATTGTTCGGCCCATGATTCTCCGAGAGCGGTTAAACCCATGAATTCAACGGTCAAAGGTCGATTGTCCTAACAATTACGCCAGCTTCTTTTATCATACCATTTGAGATGTTAAAATCCTCAATCCATCTTTCAGGTATTTCTCCAGGAGTTGGGTAAATTATTTCTTTTATTCCGGATTGAATTAATGAGCGTGCACAACGGGAACATGGAGGCCAAGTGACATAAGCAGTACTTCCTTTGAGTGAGACACCAATTCTTGCAGCATGCATTATTGCATTTTCTTCTGCATGACATATCAATGGATATTTTTGTTCTCGGTCAAGTAACCTTTCCTCATCATCTCTAATTCCACGAGGGAATCCATTGAAACCAGTTGAACGAATTTCTCTGTCTTCACCAACAACAACACATCCAACCTTTGTAGATGGGTCTTTACTCCAGTTCGCAATATGCATTGCAAGTTCAACAAATCTAGTATCCCATTTTTCACTCATGTGCAACCAATCCTCTCACATACAACTTGTCTATCATTGCTTCGGCAGTATAGAAAGTTCTTCATCACTATCTAAGCCTAAGTGTTTGAGAAAATTACCTTGAAGATATAATGACCCTAAACTCACAATAAGTCCATTTGATGAAGGGTTATTTTGATATAGAGATTGTAAAACTTTTTCAGCGCTTTCGAACTGAATAATATTTTCTATTGGCCACTCATATTGCGCCAATAATTGGGTTTCTATCCCTGGATATCTACCGCCTATAGGTTTAGTTAAGTAAATTCTAGTTGGTGGTATTTGATCGCATAATTGTGAGATATAACTTAACATCTCATCCAACTCTTTTTGTGGTGAAGTCCCAAAAATCAGCGTCCAGACTTGTTTACCATCAACAACTGGAGATAATGTTTTTATTTTTTCAATCAGTTCAGGAAGTACTCTTAGCAAACCGGAAGGGTTGTGCGCAGCATCCAGTAAAAATAGATTTGATTCTTTCTCAATTAATTGCATCCTCGCAGGCCATCGAACCTTGTCTTTCGCCTGTTCAAGATATTGTACCGATAATCCCATAATTTGGAATAATTTTTTAACAAGAATTTCCGCTTCATCTTTGATGTTTTTATCTCTTGGTATTGATACAAAATAGGGTATTGCAGGCGATTTTTCCTCTCCTATACTTTCATCTCCCGCATTTTCACATTCAAATAGAACAGATTTTGTAAACTCTTCATCTGCCATATCTCGTACAACTATTGGTTTATTTGGTCTTGCAATCGCTGCTTTCTCAGCTGTTATTTGCTCTAACGTATCCCCTAAAATATCTGTATGTTCGCAAGATATCGAAGTAAGGAGGCAGATATCTGCAGGTATACATCTAGTAGCATCTAGTCTTCCTCCAAGTCCTGTTTCAATAATCATAACCTCGACATTGGTTCTGTTCGCACAAAGGGCGGCTATTAGGAAAGTAGTTTCAAAAAAAGTCAATACAATACTTTCCAGTCCATCTTTGCCCTGTGCAGTCTCGTGTATTTCCTCTAATATAGAATCAAATAATTGTCGTGAAATTGGAACACTATTGACTCTAAATCGTTCTTCAATTCTAGAGACATGTGGCGACGTATACATCAGATTTGAAACGCCTGAAAGGGTTAATGAAGCAGCCATTAATGAGCACGCAGTACCTTTTCCGTTACTTCCGGCTACGTGTATGACTTTCATATTACTAAAATCTAAATTCAATCTTTCAATCATAGCGTGAGTATTTGTCAATCCAAGCGACATGCCATTATTGCGTGTCAAGTCCAGCCACTGCTTCGCATTAGGCATAGTCGGTCAGTACATTCCATCAGGTTTTATGGCATAGCATCTCCTATTGATTTCTTACTGTATTTATCGCCCCCTTAGGGGGCGAATATCCGAGACACTCAAATGTAATATTAACTACGCCACACTATGAGCGAGCAATCGACTGGCGAGTCTAGTGGGAAGGAAGTTTCACAAGAGTTTGCTCAAATGGAAAAAGAGTTAAACAAGGAAACTTCGGTTTTCTCACTTATGAAAGAACAAATGAAATCTATGGTTGGCATGGTTTCAATGTTCGTTATAACGATAGTAATTTCTCTGTTCATCAGACCTTGGTATGATGTAGCAGAATTACATGCTTTTGGTGAGGCAGGCTCAACCCAGGTAAGGTATATTGCTCTTGAATTAGTTATGATTTTCATATTTACCGCATTCGTAATAATGCTTGCAAGATATAAGAAAGAGTGGTTGATAAAATATGGAATTTTAGGTGTTTTGACAATCGCATTGATGTATACAACAGTTCCGTTGGCACATATGTTTGTGATTGACTTTGATGTTGAGGATTTTGAATATACAGATTCATTTGAATCAGATGAAACCTATCTGACAGATATTGGAATGGGCGCATTCATCACGCATGATTTGATTGGAAATAGTACTAATTGGCAAGATTCGATTAGTTATTGGAATCAAGATAGCATGGTGACTGGAACTCCAGAATGGACATATAATCAATCACGACTTCCAGCAGGAGATTCGCAAATATTCCGTGTTGTAAAATCACCAAATCACCTTACATTAACCAATGGCGCATGGATATCCTCTGTTGACATCAATACAGGTGAATTGGTTGAAACCTATGCTTGTTATTCAGAAGAAGGTGGCCAAGTAACACTGGGTACCGATTATAGTTTCTGCGACATGGCAGTTATTGTTGAGGGAGGGGTCTATACTTTCTCAACAGGTGGAGACTTGGTATTCTATCGTACCTTTGAAGAATCTCCTGGAGTAATGGCTTATCAATCAAAATGGGGACTTCCTCCAAATGTCGATATTAGAAATGAGTTCGTTGATGCAATGATGATAGAAGACCAAAGAATGCTTTTGGTCACAGAGTCTAGCGCCCTTGTATTGCACCTTGAAGAAAATTCAGGAACATTAGATATCGACCTTCAAAAAATAATATTCCAATATAATTCGTCCAGTAGTATCACTGCTGTTGATTTTGATCATTCTCCGTGGTCTGAAAATAATATCTCAACCAATAATGGCGATGAGGGTTTATTGATTATTGGAGAACAAGATGGTACAGTCACAGGTTGGGAATGGCAAGGTAATTTACCTGATGGTAATGCTGAATTTACGATACAGGAAAAAATGAAGTTAGAAAATTTTGTTGATTCAGTACAAAATGTTCAGATAACCGATTTGGATGAATCAGGCTACACTGATCTACTTATTACTTCAGATGAAACATCATATTGGCTACATACTAAGTTGCTGAAGAATAAGATTTCTTTCCCAGTTGAGGATAGTTTCGCTATGGCGATTTTTGCTGATGATTCAAATAATGATGTACAATTTTATTCGGTAAATACCGACCAGAAAATAATAGTTGAGAGTGGAGAAATAACCGAAGATATGTTCGTACTTGAAGGATTACAACTCTACGATATACCATTTTATATCGGTGTATTAGTGGCTCTTGCTCTAATGATTCTGTTATATGTCCACAGTGAGTGGTACGTTGTGAATACAGTTGGAGTCTTGGTTGGTGCAGGAGTAATAGTAATGCTTGGAGTAGCATTTGTTCCAACTCTGATAATAATCTTCATGGTTCTTGCTGCTGTATATGATGCTTGGGCTGTATACAAATCAAAACACATGCTTGAACTTGCAGATACCATGATTGGTTTACAATTGCCAATTCTACTCGTTGCTCCACAGGACAAAGGATATTCCTTTAGAGAAGAGAAAACCCCAATTTCAAGCAAAGACCGTCCAGAAAGACCAGAATCAAGAGTTCAACAAAGCAAACCAAAGAAAAATAAAGAGGCCATGTTTATGGGTCTTGGTGATGTTATATTCCCTGGAATGTTAGTACTTTCAGCGGTTCAGTGGCTCGATTCTGATTATGGATTGAGTGTAGCCATTTGTACACTTATTGGTGGATTGATTGGATATACAGCATTGATGACTTATGTGGCAAGAGGTAAAGCACAAGCCGGACTTCCACTTCTTAATGGCGGTGCAATACTAGGGTACTTCGTCGGTGGTTTGATTTTTGCAGGTACTGCAATCTTTGAATTAGGAATAACATGGTAGGATTATTATGCTTGGAATTCATCTATTTAGGGAAACACCAGATTTGATTCGTGCTGACCATGACAAGAGAGGTATTCCTCACGATAAAATCGACCAAGTAATCGATTATGACCAGAAATGGTTAACTCTCCAACATCAAACCAATCAATTACGTCAAAAGAAGAATACGGCGGCTAAAGGTATCGGTGCTGCAAAAAAATCAGGGGACGATAAAAAAGCCCAAGAAATTCTAGCCGAGGTTGCAAGCCTAGGTTCCGAAATTTCGTCACTGGAGAAGCAAACCGATGAAGCATTAGAGATGCGTGATAAAATTAGGATGACAATTCCTAATATTCTTCACAAGGATGTCCCTGTTGGTGCAGATGAGGATGGAAATACTTTGCATAGCGTTCATGGTACTAAGCCAGTTTTTGATTTTGAGCCACGAACTCATAATGAAATAATTGAGATGAATAAATGGGTCGACTTGAAGAGAGCTGCTAAGATTACAGGTAGTCGATTCTTTTTCTTGAAAGGAGATTTAGCCCGTATGGAATTTGCTCTTCAACAATTTTCATTAAACTTTATTCAAACTAGAGGTTACACATTTGTTCAACCTCCAATGATGATGAATAGAGAGGCCTATGAAGGTGTTACAGACCTTGCGGACTTTGAAACTGTGATGTATGGCGTCGAGCCAGACGGATACTATATGATTGCAACATCAGAACATCCATTGACTTCAATGTTCATGCAAGAAACAATTCCTGAAGAACAATTACCACTGAAAATTGTTGGACTTTCTCCCTGCTTCCGTAGAGAAGTAGGTTCACACGGACAGTCCGATTTAGGAATTTGGCGTGTTCACCAATTTACGAAGATTGAGCAGATCATAATATCTAAGCCTGAAGATTCATGGGAATTACAAGAAGAATTATTGGAAAATTGTATTGATTTGTGGGATGAACTTGGAATTCACTATGAAGTCGTCAACATCTGTACTGGAGATATGGGTACAGTCGCAGCCAAAAAATATGACTTAGAAGCTTGGATTCCAGGTGCTAAGCAGTATAAGGAAATCGTATCTTGCTCTAATTGTACAGATTATCAAGCCAATCGATTACAGATTAGATATGGGCAACCGGGACATTCAGGACAGCCCATTGCTCATACTTTGAATTCAACAGCAGTTGCTACTTCAAGGGCTCTTGTCGCAATAATGGAACAGAATCAGATGGAAGATGGTCGTGTAATGATTCCAGAGGTTCTAAGACCTCACATGGGCGGTCAAGAAGTTCTAGAACCTTGTAATTGGGGCTGACTAAAGGTCTAGTAGTCCAGCATTTCTAATCGCTTTAAGATTAAGTTGTCCAGGCAAACCTAAGTCAACAGGCATTCCGCCAATTGTTACAATTATTCCAGTCAAATGAGTAAATAGGCATGGAGGGAGATTTTTCTCATCTTTGTATTTAGACAAAATTTTCCAACCATTATTGCCCTTAGATTTTGCTTTATCTAGTGTGTCTTCTGCTGAGTGGGCAATCCATGCATTGGCACCCCATGCGTGTTTTTGAAGGTCTTTTGTGACCATTGCAGGTGCTGGAGCAACCGTATGTCTGTAGGGCCATGCTTGAACCCAATCAAGACCAGAATCAATTAACCATTCAATTCCAGTAGGCTCACTACTTGCTGAAATTGTCTCACCTCTTGATTCAAGATGTCGAAGTAGGCTTCTAAGGTGTGGGTGTCTAGAGCGATTACTACCTAACTTTTCTGCAATATTAGTTGCGGTGTTTACTCTACCCTCATCAAGATGAAGTAGGCTTCTAACGACTTCGCCATGAGTCCAATTCTTAATCTCATTTTTCTTGATGAATCTTTCAATTAAGTTTAGTGCTTCACCAGAACGACCTTCAAGCCTTAGCCTTGCAGCATCTCCAAGAATAATCATTCTATCAGATGGTGTATTTCTCATTTTCAAAGTTGAAGTAGCAATGTTTTGTTCGAACCTTTTTACTAAATCGATATTCCTTTTTGTCAGTGGGTCCATTGAAAGAAGTGATGAAATGGTTGAATTTAGTGGTCTCTTTTTAGGTTGCATCAATGAGGCGAACCATTGTAATCTTGCTGATTCTACATCATCATCGGGTATCATGTTCAATCTTGGTTTTGCCTCTGCTAAGTCTCTTTGACTCAAACTTGCAGCGACTAGCATCAATCTGGCTATCTGTGCTTCACGGCCACCGCGTAAAGCGAGAATTGAAACAGCGTTATTTTCAGCATCATCCCATCGTCCCATAGCAGCATATATCTCCATCATGGCATCAGTTTTTCTCAATAGGTCTAGCCCTTCTAGTTGTTCTCCATGACCTTCAATAACCGAATCAATTCGTTTTAGCGCTCTATCCCATTCATCTTCCATTACCAATTTTCTAATCGCTTTTTGCTTTAGATAAATGACATCTTCTAATTGAGACATTCTCGCTCTATCCTCACCCATTGAGGCATCAAAGGAAATATCCTCTAAACTTGAACCAATTTTTCTGGAACGTGCCCAAATGACAATGAAGGCTACTTGACCACCAGAGGCCAGCATCCAAGTTAATTCTTCTAGAGAATCTTTCTGCATCACATTACAGATACTATTCTCCCAAACTCCACATTGGTCGCCTTGAGGGAGGAAACTCGAATCCCAAAACGTGATCATTGCTAATGCTAGTAACAACATAGATTGACCAGCAAAACCGGTGAAACAGAAATTTAGAACCTTGGCCTGTTGTGAGCGTTCTGCTCTTAACAATCGACTATCGGCTAATTTAATTCCGCCTTTTCCTGAAACATCCTGTACATCTAAGAACAATATTCTAGCAACTTCGTATACAAACAAGAATCCAATCAGTGCAACGTTCAGAAGTAAAAATAGTAGAACCATACTTACCATTGGAACTCTAATTCCATCTTCTGGAATGAATGAAAATAATTCGATTAAAGCAAAGCCAAGAACTCCGCCTTCTTCCATTATTGAAGATTGTACACGATATTCTGGGAGTTCTAATACTCTGTCCGAGTGAGTGAATAATTCTGGACTTATAGATAGCGCCATTATTGAAATGACAGTGTTTAGTGCAACATACGGCATTGCGATAAGATTGATGTTGACGATAAGTGCAATTGCTTGCTGCTTAGCATTTGGTTTGTGATTGTGAAACGGAGAGGCCTCTCCTTTGGCAATTTTCTGCGATGATTGTCTCAATGCTTGCCATGAAGAACCCAGCACTCTTCCATAGGCGAGCACCGCTGGTGCGAATGCTACAAATGTACAGATACTAAAAATTCGAAATGATGGTACATCCAATATGTCTAGGACTAGTCCTAATGCTAAAACCAAAGCCATCCACAAAATTGTTAGTAGCACATATGAATAACTACGCCAAATATTAGAATTTTGTAATGTTGCTTTTCCCTGTCCAATCGGCTTGATGACTTGTGCTCCTAAAGAGGAGCCGCTAGAAATAACTGCAGGGACGGCAATGAAACAGAGTCCGATTGCAAGTGATAAAGCATGATATCCTTCAGATAGCCCGAAGCGAATAGTCATGAATTCAAAGAAAAGAATCAATGCTCCAGTAAGCGCGAACAGATATGTTGTCACGCCAAATCTCATCCCTTGAGTCGAAAGTAGATTTTTTACATCCTCGACAGATGATGTTACTTTGTGAACTTCGTAACGCTTTTCACCGGTCTGAAAGGCTACTTGAAGTCCACGTAACTGTCGCGGAACCACTTGTGTCCAAAATAACCATGCAGTCAAACCAGCTAGAACAAATGGAATCATTGCTGCTGGAGTAACTTCATCAATTATTGGCGGTGCGGAAATGATATCACCTTCATAACTAATCTTCATTTACTGCTAAACTAGGGATAGATACCTTATCTGCTATTTCCTCATTTATCTGAACGATGAAATCGTCTAATGAGATTCCAGCAACTTGGTCGCCATTTCTTGCTCTAAGGCTTACAGTCCGACTTTCTTCTTCACCATCGCCCAAAATAATCATGTAGGCTGGTTGAAGTTTTCTATGATTTCTTATTTTCTTACCGATGGTGTCATCACCATCATCGACTAAGACTCTAATATCGTTTTCACGTAATAGTTTAGCCACTTCATGAGCGTATTCTTTGTGTCTCTCGGAGATTGTAATGATGTGACACTGAGTTGGAGTTAACCATGTAGGGAACTTACCAGCAAAGTGCTCGATTAGTACTCCACAGAATCTTTCCATCGAACCGAAAGGAGCACGATGAATCATCACAGGTCGATGCATTTCGCCATCATTTCCTTTGTATGATAAATCAAATCTTTCAGGTAAATTATAATCCACTTGAACAGTTCCTAATTGCCATTCACGACCGATTACATCTTTCACCACAAAGTCAATTTTAGGCCCATAGAATGCGGCTTCACCTTGCTCTTCTGACCATTCGACGCCTAGTGATTCTGCAGCATCACGGCATGCTTTCTCGGCTTTATCCCAGCCTTCAGGTTCTCCGACATATTTTGTAGAATCAGGGTCTCTAAGTCCGACTCGAACCCGGTAATCGGTCATACCTAATTTATCAAAAATAATCTGTACCAGTTCAATGCACCCAAGTACTTCTTGTGCGATTTGGTCTTCTGTTACGAATAGATGCGCATCATCTTGAGTAAACCCTCTGACTCTTGTCATGCCAGATATTTCTCCAGATTGCTCCCATCGATATACAGTTCCAAATTCAGCTAGTCTTAGAGGAAGATCTCTGTACGAACGAGCCTGAGAGGCATAAATTTTGACGTGGTGAGGGCAGTTCATCGGTTTTAGCATATATCCATCGATATCTCCTGTTTTCATTAGATTAGATAATTCAGAACATGTGCATCCATCGTCTGCTAATTTCTTCATAAGGTCTCTTTCTACCAATGGAGGATATTGCGAGTCTTGATAGTAAGGGAAGTGGCCAGAAGTTCTGTAAAGATCCAATTTTCCTACATGTGGCGTGAATACTTGTGAATAGCCTTGTCTTCTAAGGTGGCTACTGATGAAATCTTGTAATTCTTGACGAATGATAGAGCCTCTTGGTGTCCATAGAATCAGGCCTTGTCCAACTTCTTCATCGATATGGAACAATTGTAAATCTTTACCAAGTTTACGATGGTCTCTCTTTTTGGCTTCTTCCATACGATGAAGTGTGGCTTTCATTGCATCTTTTGTGGGTTCAACAATTCCATAAATTCTTACCAATTGTTCTCGCTCTTGGTCTCCTCTCCAGTATGCAGAAGATACGCTGGTAAGTTTACAAAACATCAATCTTGATGTATTTGGCACGTGAGGTCCAAGACACAAATCATACCATTCACCTTGTTTGTAGATTGTAGAACCGCCTCCATCTTCGATTTTATCGTTGATTATTTCTAATTTGTAGGGATTATCAGCGAAGTGTTGTTGTAATTCTTCATCGGTTAAGTCTACTCTTTCTACTGTGAAATTCTTTCTTGCTAGTTCCTGCATTTTCTTTTGAATTGGCTTGAGGTCAGACTCAGCAATTGGGTCCATGGCAAAATCATAGTAGAATCCTCTATCTATCGCTGGGCCGATAGTAGGCTTTGCATCAGGATATAATTCCATAACTGCTTGTGCCAAAAGGTGTGCAGCACTGTGTCTTAAGATGTGAATTCCTTCATCTGAATCTGATAAAATACCTTCAACAGAACATGACTTTTCAATTTGGTAAGACATGTCTCTTTGGGTTCCATCAACATTTGCCGCTAAGCAGCCATGTTTTCTTCCTAGAACATCGGTCACTACTTCTGCGCATGTGATTCCTGACGCGTATTCATTGATTGTTCCGTCGGGCAGAGTGATATTTATTAGCGCCATAAAGCCATCTCCTACAATGTTGGGGGTTCGCTTATCCTTCATGAAACCGCCGCACTAATTACCATAAGAAGTTGCTAATTTATTGATACATTGCCCCCAAAGTCTTGAAGAGTAGTAGGGGGCACATGACACCATGAGCAATCGTATTACCTCTGCGATAATGCTAAGTTTGCTAATGCTATTATCTCCTTTGACGGCATCTGCACAGATTTCTACTACTGGAGAGCCAGAAATTAACGCTCTATGGATTTTGGATGAAAATGGTAATAATGCTCATGCATACAGGATTACTTTCTATGATAACTCGTCATTTGATATCGAACTTGATATTGTACACTTGAGAGATGGAATCCAATTAGAGACTTATGAAACAATGCAATGGAGCAGTATTGATTCACGTAGAGTTGTAGATGTTTTTGTCAACACTAGCCTGGAATGGGGTGACCAAGTCACAGTAACTGTCGATGTCAATGGAGTAGATGGACAGATTATTCCTACTGTTACCTCTTCAAGAGAAATGGATATTGGGACATGGAATCAACCTATGGATGACCATGAGATTATGCTTTCAACTATTTGGGACTTGGACCAGTCCTATGAAAATGAAGAGGGAGAACAAGGTTTCTTCCTGAATTTTGAGGGGCAAGGATGGCAGAAAAGAGAAGGCCAGATTCTAAACTCATGGGAACTTGGAAATGGTTCATTGGTTACTATAGAGTCAACAAATGGCTCTACCAATAATCTATCATTAATCCTAGAATCAATCTGGAAAAATGAGACTATTGTTGGAGGAGTTCTAACCACTCAGATTTTTGATGCCAGAGGATATGGTGTTCTAAATCTAGTTGATGATGATGGAGAAACACAAACTCATATTTTGGCTAATGTGTCAGATGCCTGGCTAAACAGGTCGATGATTGGAGATGATATCTCAGAAAGACTTCGATTAGAAGCTACAGGGGTGCTAAATGTTTCTTCAACCGAATCCAATGAATCATCAACAAATATCGATGGTGAAGTTAGTATATTTTATCTAGAAACATGGGATGAAAATGGGATCCGTAGATTGCAAGACCAACAGTTCGAAGCATTGGCTGAGTTGATAATTATCGATGATGGAACGAGGTTAGATATTTCTGTAGATGGTCTTACCTCATCAGAACGTTGGGAAGATGGAATTAGAACAATGCACAAGGAAGAGATCATTGGTAGTGGAACATTTGGGTTTGAGGATCAAGACAACGAATCATCAATTGCCGTCAATGGTACAATCTATGATTTCCATTCTTTGATCGAAGATGGACAAACTAAGATTGACGATATTCATGTTGATGGGGATATAACAGGTGATGTTCAAGGTACTTTTGGAATAGTTAGGTACATCGAAGAAACGGGTCAACAGGTCAATGCCTCAGGGGTCAGTTTCCTAGTCAATGTAATTCATGAGGAAACATGGTTCAACCTTACAGGAATAAACGGTGGAAATTTCTTTGATGGCGCAGGCATCGGTTCTACTAACAATAACTCCTGGAATTATCAAGCAGTTCAGTCAGATTGGGATAACCGAACAGTACGTTTAGTATGGGAAGAAACTGGTGCTGATGCGTCAAGTGGAGATGATTATCCAGAAAATAGCCCACTTCAAGATAATGCTACTGCTCCACAAGCAGAAGATGGATTGGGCAATATAACAATCTCTAGAGAGACCGGTTTGATGCCAATACCTATGATACCAGGAGACAACGTTCGCTTGGATGGCCAAGAAGGACTTGTCCTGCAAATTATAGCAGAATCGGTATCTTTTGACCCACGTGATGGTCATAATTTCCATATTGTCAGTTGGAGTGGTCAATATGAGGGTGATGACTCAGGTTATGCCAATGGTGCAATTATTGACCAAGGACCTCTCAAAGGATTACTTTCTAGCGTAAATAGAACCTTGGAGATCCCTTATGGAGAAAATAACGAGTCTGCCTTCCTTAACGAAAGCCAGACTTTGGAAAGAGTACTTTCTCCTTCAATTGTGACTCTTGAAGAGAACTCAGCGCCTGTGATTAGTGAAATTTCACTTCAACAAGGATTAGTCATTGGCGAAGGAGGAAGTACTGCAACATTGATTGCAAATATTACAGATGTTGACTGGAATATTGATTCAGTATTAGTTGATTTAACGCCCATTGGCGGAGAGATCACTGAAATGAATGATAGAGGGCTCAATGGCGACCAGTCTGTAGGAGATGACTTGTTTACTGCTGTAATTTCAGTTCCTGGACTTGAGACTGGGCTAGTTGAACTAAATGTTACTGCTACTGATAAATTCGGCGTAGAAACTACTGGTTCAGGGCAAATCGAAATCATCAATCAAGCTCCAAGGTTAACCTCCGTTGAAATATTACCGAATATGGGCTACAGGGGGGCGGTTTTGGTAGTAAATGCACAAGCTTATGATGGCCATGGAGTCAGTAATATTAGTATCGACTTAAGGAATTATGGTGGCGATCTTGTATCTCTTGCCGAAGACTCAGGAATTTGGGCAGGGCAGGTTATGATTCCAGAAGGAATGGCGCCAGGTTTCCAAAGTTTAGACTTCATCCTCGAAGACGGTGAAGGTAAAGTCGGTATTTCCAATGTATGGTATCAAGACCAGCCAGATAGTCAAGACCCTAGAGGTCCTCACTTTATCTCGGATGAAGTAACAGTTCCAGTTGAAATTAAAGTTTTGAATTCAGCCCCTGAAATAACAGTAACTAATGGTTTGAAATTCACTCGCCCAGATTCATCTACTATGGAAATAATAGAGGTTCAAATTACAGACTCAGATGGAATTTCCAATGCACGTGCTCAGCTTGGCGTATTTGCTCCGCTTGGGAGTAATGGTGGCTGGACTCTGATGTATGATGATGGAACGAACGGAGATAGAGTCGCTAATGATGGAATATTTAGTGTAGAAATCTCTTTGAGAACTAGTACCCCATTAGGAACTCATGATATATTGGTACAGGCAGCAGACCAATACGATGTAGTTTCTAGTTCAGAGTCGATGTCAATTACAGTTGAAGAGGATTCCAATGTTGTTCCAGGTATTGATGGTACATCACTATCTACTGGATTATTAATGAGTATATTTGGAATACTGATTATTGCAATTATAGTGGTTAGTGCTATACTGATTAGGAATAAAGAAGATGACGGCTCTGGCGGCGATAGGTTCGGCTTTGAATAATTATTTTCCAAGCGATAACGGTTTATACTCCTGTTTAATGGGCAGGTTATCTCTGCGAGCGTAGTGTAGTGGTTATCACCGAGCGTTGCCAACGCTTGAACCCGGGTTCGAGTCCCGGCGCTCGCACCAAAACCGTTATTTTGCAAAATATGGGAACATTTAACGCCTTTACCACTATGGGAGGTTAGGGCTCACTATGACAGAACGACGCATAATCTACATCGGCAAAAAACCACTTCACGCATACGTACGCGCAGTTGTCATGGCAATGGAAGCAGGAGATAGAAATCTGCAACTTGTTGCAAGAGGTGCAACTATTGGTAGAGCAGTAGATGTTGCAGAGGTTTGCAGAAGAAGAAATGGATTTATCGCTCAAGGATTACCTGAAGAAGTTGTAATTGGAGAAATCTCTTGTGCTTCAGAAGTACTACCCTCCGATGAAGGGAAGGATCGTACGGTAAGTGTTCTTCAAATCGAACTTGATGGTATTGGAGAAATCCCAGTCAAAGAAGAAGAGTGATTATTCTAATAATTTTAGTCTTCTTTCTATTTCCCTGGAAGTGGACTCGTATACTGACAAGTCTTTTCCTACAGGGTCCTCAAGTTCCCAGTCTTCATCGATTGGCATCATAGGGCAGTTAACGCCACAACCCATGGAAATCACCATGTCGTAATCATCGGCTGAAAAGGAGTCAACACTTTTCGGCTTCATTCCTTTTGTAGAGATTCCTTTAGAATTCAGTACTTTCTCAGCATTGGAAGCTATCTTATCGGCAGGATGAGTTCCTGCTGAATCCGCAATATGACCCATAGAACGTGCGATTCCTTCAGCCATTTGTGAGCGACAAGAGTTTCCTACGCACACAAATAGTAGTCGCATGGTTATTGATAGGTTCAGACATATATAATTGATTTTGATTAAGTACATATGAAGCCTTTTCAAACTGCACGATAACGCATTAATATGGAGCGAGGCCTTAGAAGTCAATTAATCAGAGGCGGCTCAATTTATGCTGTATTATTCGCGTCATTATTCATTTTGCACATAATTTTTGCTGCAAATGATTATGATTTAGCATTTAAAATAATAGCAGCATCAATAACTATTCTGACCTTTATCATCGGAATCTCAATAATTTATTTTGGTAAAATCAAATCTCAAAAGGTTGAAGCAAATCGTTTTGGTGGTATAATTTCGATATTTTTGGCGTGTGGTCTTGGCTGGGCCTATGCAGGTATGAAGATGCATTGGAGCATTATTTTTTGGCCCTTCGGTACTGTTTTTTGCCACTGGATTGTGGAAAGATTGTATTTGGCAGAACACCATGATTTGAAGTAGGTCTTTTGTTTCATATTGGCATGGCGGAACAACCAGTGTCTATTCACAATCCTAACGCGGATGATTCAAAGGAGCCCAATGCTAGCCCTCAACAGCAAAAGCAGATGGAGCAAGCATACGCTCAAATGAAGAGAAAAATGGCTATGCAAGAGATTGGTCGCAAGATTAAGCATAAGATAATGGTTCTATCCGGAAAAGGTGGAGTAGGAAAATCTACTGTCTCAACAGGACTAGCATTATCACTGGCTCAACAAGGCCATAGTGTCGGTATTTTAGACATCGATATTACCGGACCAAACGTTCCTAAAATGATGGGTTTAGATGGCCGAAGATTACATGTCGAAGAAGGTCGAATTCATCCTGCACAAGGCCACTTGGGAGTGAAAGTGATTTCAATGGCCTTTTTGTTAGAAGATGAAGATACTCCAGTAGTTTGGAGAGGCCCGATAAAGTTGGGGGCAATTCAACAATTTATCGGTGATGTCGAATGGGGAGAACTAGATTATTTGGTAATTGACTTTCCTCCTGGTACATCGGATGAACCACTTACAGTAGCACAATCTTTACCTGATATTGACGGAATGGTAATAGTCACTACTCCTCAAGATGTTGCCTTACTAGATAGTAGGAAATCAATAACATTCTCAGAATCTCTAAAAGTCCCTGTACTTGGCGTAGTAGAAAATATGAGTGGTTACACAATTAGAGGAAAAACCGCATCTAGTACAGAGGTTACAATTTCTGGTCCCGGTGGAAAATCGCACAAAGTCTCATCTGATGGAGATGGAAACTTCAGTGTAACCTTGGATATTTTCAAAGAGGGTGGAGGAAAAGATACCGCTGAAGAGTTTGGAGTTCCGTTTTTGGGAGCATTACCCTTCGACCCTGGATTTGTTCGAGGTGGAGACGATGGTGTACACCGAATAGTCAGTGAACCTGACGGCGAATCTGCTAAAGCATTTTCAAAGGTAGTCGAAGCCATTGTTGAACAAATTGGCGAATCTTCTAGTGAAGGATTAGAAATTGTTTGAGTGGTAAAATGTCCAAAGCAATTCCAGAACTAAAGCGTCTCGAAAGAAGAGACTTAGATGTATTATTATCTTATGATAATGACAAAAACTTCGTAGTTACCTATGATGATATTAAGCATGCTTGCCCTTGTGCTAAATGTGCTCCACAAAGAAATGAAGATGAATCAAGCAGGTACTTGCGAAGAGAAATTGAGGCCATGTCACCTGAGAAGCCAAAAGTCAAGACAGTTGGTAAATACGCAATTTCTTTTGAATGGATAAATGGTTGTTCGAGTGGGATTTATCGCTTTGAGAGAATCTGGGCATTGGCCAATAAGTTAGACCCCGATGATGGCAAATCCTACGTCCACGGTGCTTGGTAAGTGACGATATAGCAATATATTGGTTGTTTGAAGGCGAGGGTTTGATGTATGAACATCTAACCGTAAGCATGGAGGTCATAGTGTGGATGGAATCTATCTGACTTGGATGATTAGTGCTTTAGCACTCGGAGTCATCCTTCTACCAGTTTTCAAACCACCTTGGATGGAGTTGAAATTAACTACATTTGTAGATTTCTTTAGAAGGTACTGGTTACATATCTTGATGCTATTTATGATCTATAATGCTAAAGATGGGCTTGACCAAATAGATAGGATTCTAATGGCAAATACAGGCCTGGATATGACGCCTTGGATATATGCAATCGAAGGTGATTTATCTCTACATTTCCAGCAATTCTTCGAAGCCAAGTGGTTAACTGTGCTACTGACCCATTTTTATGTGGCCGGATTCATGTTTATCTGCTATGTGTCAGTATTCTACTTTGCATATTTTGATGACCGTTGGATCTCAGACAGAGTGACATTAACAATTGCTTGGGTTTACATTTTTGCAATACCCTTCTACCTATTCTTCAATGTAAGGGTTACAGGAGATTATATTCCAGAAATGGAGACATTAGCCTATTCATTAAATCCGGAGATAGCGGATTGGTTTAGGAGAATTGACCCATTCACTAATTGTATGCCTTCCTTACACATAGGAGTTCCTTTCTCAGTATGGCTTTGTCTCAAGCGTTTTGATGAGGATGACCGTTGGTCACTTTACCGAAAAATTGTATTGGGATATACTCTTTTGACTAGTTTTACTATTATCTACCTTGGAATACATTGGATTCTAGACATCATCGGTGGTATGCTTGTTGCAGCAGCAGCGGTATCGATGGCTGAAAAAACATCAGATGGCTGGTGGAAGATTTTTGATGAGAGGACAATCAATTCAAGACTGGTGACTCTACTTACAAATCCAAAGCAAGCATTCAATATCGTTTCAAAGAAATCAACCTCTTTGGCTAAATCTTATCTCAGACCTAAAGCAAAACAAACTGGAATACTGGTTGTTGTTTTGATGCTGTTAGTAGTTTCAGTAATCACTTGGGACCTAACTCATCAATCTCTTTCAGCAGATGGTGCTGAAGCCCCCGAAGGAGCATCTGCAGCAGATGGGTGGTTGATTACATTGGATAATCGAAGTGAATACGGGGCATTGATATTAGTCCAAGATATTTCGAAAGTTGATTCAGAAGCCATTCAAGTGGCTCAACCGATAATGACTCTGAATTCTTCTTATTCATTGACAGGTGATAATCTAGTAATGGCAAACGAAACGGTATTATTTGTTGTGAATGTAAATAATCCTGAGACGGTGACCTTACAGTATCAAATTGATGACCCGCAGCAGGTACTTATCACTTCAACAAATGATCAAGACGTGATTTTGATTTTATCTGATAGTAAATTAAAAGCAATTTCTCTGATGGGGGAAGATATCCCACTCGGTATTGCTGATGAAGACATAATGTTTGTCTCAGCTAATGGGCTAGAATTTGCTTATGTAACTTCATCATTACCAACATCAGTAAATGTCGGTAGAATCGGTACTTTCGGCTCCATCACATATGAGATGAATGCAACAGCCCCAACTGAACAAGACCTCGTTCTCGAACAGTGGGGAACTCCTGTAGATATGGCAAATGCTTCTATCACACAAATCGAATTCGATACTTCACACATCGTTTCTAGTATCAACGTTAGTTCAGTAGACAGATTGGTATTACTAAATCGAGTTTCTAATGAACAATGGATCGTAGGTGATGGGAAATATTCTGCAGTAGACCCTTCTCTGGCTAATGGGATTCTTGCGTGGGCGGGCTTTGACCATCTAAATCCAACTTTACCTCTAGATGAGTATCTAGATGGTGAAATATATTATCTAAATTTGACGACAAATTATACTCATACATTGACTTCAGATGAAATAAACCAATGGGGTCCAATCGTGTTAGATAATCATCTTGTTTTCTTTGAACAGAGCGATGATGGTACAGTAATCAAAATACATTCATGGGAACCAGAATTGAAAACTTACTCCAATATTATTCTACAAATCGGAACTGTACTAGGTATTGTATTGGTTTTCATTCACCTTGCGCAAAGGCAACAAGAAGCCAAGGTAGAACGCAAATCAAATGAAGAAGAATAATTACTTCTTGATGCTAAGCATCCGCTCAAGTGCTAGTAGTGAGCCATTTTGTACATCCTTAGAAACAGAGATTTGGTTTGGAATTTCACCATCAACCAGTTTTTCAAGTACATCCATCAAGTAGGCAGGGTGAATCATGTACATTGTTGAACAAGGACATATTTTATCATCAAGGCATTCTATTTTTTTGTCTGGATGCTCCATTGCAAGCCTTGCAACCATATTGATTTCAGTTCCAATTGCTATTGCAGAACCCGGCTTTTGTTGTTCTACAAAGTTCCTAATGAATTGTGTTGAACCATTAGAATCACTTGCATCAACAGTTTCTCTAGGGCATTCGGGATGAACGATAACAATTCCTCCGGGATTTTCATTTCGAAATTCTTCTATTTGTTCTACAGTAAACCTCTTGTGAACAGAGCAAAAACCATGCCATAGTATCATTTTTGAATTATTTATTTCTTTCCAACCTTGCACCTCTAAGTCTTCTCCGGGTGTCCAAGTAGCCATCTGCTCAACTGTCAGCCCCATTGCTAGCCCAGTGTTTCTGCCAAGATGTTGGTCTGGGAAGAATAAAACTTTACCATTTTCCCCCGCTCTTTCAAAAGCCCAATTTAAAATTCCTTGAGCATTTGAGGAAGTACAAACGATTCCTCCATGTTGACCTACAAATGATTTCAAGGCGGCACTCGAGTTCATATATGTTACAGGGATAAGGTAATTTTCATTTTCTGGACAAGGCAAATCAGGATTTTCACGATTGATAGGGTCCATCAATTCGGAGTTTTCTAAAATATCATTCCAACATTTAGTGACATCTTCCAAATTTGCCATATCTGCCATGGAGCAACCGGCTCTTAGGTTTGGTAAGATGACGACTTGATTTTCATCGGTTAGAATATCAGCAGATTCAGCCATGAAGTGTACTCCACAGAATACAATGTATTTAGCTGAAGAATCAGCAGCCTTTTGGCTTAGCATGAAAGAATCTCCTAAGAAATCAGCATGCATTACGATGCTATCTCTTTGATAATGATGGCCCAAAATGAGCAAGTCATCTCCTAATATTTGCTTTAATTCTGTAATTCTATCAGATATCAGTTGTTCTTCAGGAGACAAACTAGTGTCCATGAAATCAATTGAACACATCGGCAGTGTAATTGTCATTGCTTTCAATGTACCCAATAAGTAATCCTTTTTCAATGATTGTGAATAGGTGATTTTGATAAACTATTACCCTAAGGGTGTGTTATGGTCTTCCAACCAAATGAGCGACTCCATCTCGGCGCCGAGGCTGAAGTTTGGTCTGGATTGTGGATGGGCCGTCAGGCAGTGAGGAAAATCCGAAGAAAAAGAGGATGGAGACATCCTAATTTGGAAAAGCGGCTCGGATTTAGAAGACTTCTGAGTGAGGCTAGGTTATTGATTCGTGCTCGACGTGTTGGACTTGAAGTGCCAGCGATATGGGATGTTGATTTGGATAAGGGCATATTGGTAATGGAGATGCTACCAGGTCGCCCACTAATCGAATTACTTAGAGATGAGAATTCAACACAAGATCTGATTAGAAATTCCTTATACAACTCAGGAGCACTAGTTCGTAGATTACACCGTTTGGCGATAACTCACGGCGACCTATCAACAAATAATATCTTGATAGACGATGATTTGAGTGCGCATCTTGTTGATTTTGGTCTAGCTTCGATCGACTATGAAGTGGAGCGTTTTGGTATTGATTTACATGTTATCGATGAAATCCTCGGTGCATCACATCCATCGATTGAAGGGGGTATTGATATATTTCTAAAAGGATACCTCGATGAAGAATCTAGACTGGGCCCAGCCAAAGAACAAACAGGAGGGGTAGTTCCAACTGCAGATGCAGTGATGAAAAGACTTGAACAAGTACGTTCTAGAGTCAGGTATCACGGTTAACTTTCTGTTACTACCAGTCTTAATTCTTCTAGACTACGTAACTCTGAGAGATAGATTTGTTCAATTGAATCGTAAAGGTCTTGCTCATCGGTTTTCCCAATCAATTCTAGAAGTTGTGCGTATACTTCAGCGGCCTTTGCCTCGGTTTCTAATGAATAGTTTAGAGTGTCAATATAATTTGTAGTATGTATGATTGGATGACTATTTCGTTCCGTTACTGGAATTCCTCCAAGTTGAACAATCGCTTTACGCACAATGTCAGCGTGAGTTAGGGATTCAGTCATCTCGGTGTTGAACAGAGGAGATAATTGAAGCCTGTGAATTCCTCTTACATTCGCCGAATAGTGTGCATACATGTTTACAGCGCGTAATTCCCATCCAAGTGCTAAATTCATTTTTTCAATAATATGTTCATTTGTCATTACATCATCTCTCTTAGGGCATACGAAAAAAAAACTGATCACTGGCCCTAAATTCCCATCTAGCAACCACTACTTAAGTGATGGTATTTCAAATCAAATACTTATTACCAACAAGCCAACCACACCATGCTAGAATTGGACATAGAGAGAATGTTAGAAGAATATATATTCCTGCAGTAGAGGAATTACCTTCTTGAAGCAGTTCCATAGTATCAACAGAAAAGGCAGACATTGTAGTAAATGCACCGATTAAACCAGTTCCAATAAATAATGCTAAATCTGAAGAAATAAGATTTTGAGATGTGCTTAGTGCAACGATTCCAAGCAGAAAAGAACCAACTAAATTAACAGTAATTGTTGCTACAGGGAATGTCTCATAGGAAATCCAAGTTCCAATTAAGTATCGTAACCCTGCTCCTATTGCACCTCCAACTGCGACTAGTCCTATCTGTTGGAGCATATGATGTGCTGATGAGTTGCTCATTTCAAATCTATGTAGATAAATAGTCTAATATACATTTTTTAGCAATAGACATGAAAATACTAACGGAGTGCGATGTACATGGGCCGGAAAATTTGGTTTCTAACTGGTAACCTTGGTAAAGTAGCAGAAGCAAGGGAGCATCTTGCCCCTCTAGGATATGAAGTGAATCAGTTGATTGTACCAGAATATTCTATCGTTGAACCCCAAACTGACAACCTTACTGAGGTTGCCATGGCGAAAATTGAGCAAGCTAAGTCACATTTACCCGGAGGTAGCAATTCAAAAGATATGCTCATGATTGAAGACGCTGGATTATTCATTGATGCATTATCTGGGTTCCCCGGCGTCTACTCTGCATATGTACACAACACCATTGGTTGTGGCGGTATAATCAAATTATTATCACATCTTACTTCCGAAGATAGTGTTAGATTAGCAACTCTTAGGTCTGCTGAATTTAGAGCTGTAGCCGTTCTTTGGGATGACGGCAGGACGTTTGTTGGCAATGGTTCTTGTCCAGGATATATCTCTCAAAACATAGTTGAAGGCAACGGTTTTGGTTATGACCCACTTTTTGTTCCATATGACTTAGATTCTGTTGGCGACTCCCTTGCTGCCGGAGAATATGGTGCAACTAGTACCCACGGTTCGCCTTTTGGTGGAGTTGAAAGTAGCGTCAAGAAAAAATTCAGTCATAGAAGTAGGGCATTAAACGACTTATTCAACCAATTGCCATCAGCATGATAAGTTAGAAGCAGTTGCATGGTGGTGAGGGACATGGGGTTTGCACGTACTGTAACCGGCTTGATGGCCCTTACTTCCGGGTTTTATTACTTGACTTCCGCCTCGACTTTAACCGATAATGGTAAGTGGACTTTAATCGGTGTGACCTTTGTCTTTACTACTATTTGGGTTTTGTTGGGTGGTAAGCAAGATGCTCGTGTGCCGATACAACAAGCAGTACCTGTATCTGAAGTCACAGAAGACCAGACTGAAGTTGAAGATGAAGAAAATTCAGATATACCTCAACCAGTGAAACAAGATTCATTGGATGGAGCAACACTTCGCGAGCGAAAGATGGCTAAAATAAAAGCAGCAGAATTGGAACAACAAACTCTCGATTCTGCAGGTGATGAAATGATTTCTCTAGAAGAAGTCGAAGTCGAAATTGAAGAATTACACAAAGCAGATGAGTATGTTGTTGAGGTTAGTCCTGAGTCCGTAGAAGATGCAGATATCGAGGTTACGGTTTCTAATCGTAGAATTAAACATCAAGAAATTAGAGATAGAATCGAGAAGAGGCGCAGAGGTCAATTGGCTGAAATAAGAGCCTCAACAGTTAGGATGTGGGAAGAGCATACTGCTGGTGAAGACTTAGTCGCAGTTCTTCAGAATGCAAATCATGGTCAAAACGTATTAGTTGAGCCTGAAAATCCTCAACCAGGCCATATTTATGGGGCTACTTTCATAAGATTAGATGATAGTAATATTTTGAAACTAAGAACTCCTCTCGATGATGGTTTTGAAGAGGTCGAAAAGAAATCGAAGTTACCAGAACTGATCGGTCTAGATGGTAATGCTTTGCCACCTCTACCGGGTCTAGGAGAATTACCACTTCCGCCTCTTCCAGCACCTGACTCTTCAGCGAGTAGTGCTTTAGCAGCGCTAAGAGATGAAATGGAAGATTGAAGAGGTCACACCGATGGTCTTTGAAGAAGAATCTGATGTGACCGATGTTTCCACTAACAATAATTTGGCTCTACTCGGACTAATTTTAGTTGCGATTGCACCGAGTGTTTCTGTCATCACTGGCTTTGCTTTCAAGGCTGGTTTACTAGCCATTTTTGTATTCATTTTCACAAAAATATGGATTTTTGGATTACCCGCTTTCTGGTATCTACGTATCGAAAAAGGTGAAAAATCTCTGTCTTTACCAAAAAATGGAGGGTGGAAAGTTTCAGTGATGATGGGGGTGGGAATGCTAATTGTGATTTTTATTGCTTATTTCTTATTAGGAGATAAGTTGCTGAAAGCGGATGATTTGACTGAGATTCTAGATACTGTTGGTTTGACCGTCGCTTGGAAGTTTGCTTTAGCGATTCTATTCTGGGTATTTATCAATTCAGTGTTAGAAGAATATGTATTCCGTTGGTTCATCACTTCAAAGATAGAACAATTGGTTGGTGGCGTATGGGTTCCTGTTTTTCTCTCAGCAGGTATTTTTACCATACATCACACTATCGCTCTAGCATATTTCATAGATCCACTCGGTAACTTACTAGCATCTTTAGGAGTATTCATAGGTGGAGCTATATTTTCATGGCTATATATGACATATCGTAGTATCTGGATAGCGTGGATTGCTCATGCAATCGCTGATATAGCTATTTTTGTAATTGGCTGGAAAATGGTAATTGGATTTTAATTCACTTATGTTTCCACTGGGGTGTTTCCCTGTTTAGGAACGCCTGAACCCCAATTTCCTTATCTTCGCTATCAAACAGTCCAGCGAAGGCGTCGGCCTCAATAGCCACACCTTCTTCTAGTCCGACTTCAAGAGAAGTTCGGATTGTGGATTTAGCAATTGCGAGTGTGTTAGAAGACTTACTTGCAATAACCTTAGCCATTTTCATTGTAACTTCTACCAACTCTTCGGGCTCAACTACATGATTTACCAAACCAATCCGATGTGCTTCCTCAGCACCAATCATTTCGCCAGTCATAACCAGTTCCATCGTCTTACCATAGCCGAGAAGTTTCATCAAACGCTGGGTTGCACCGTATCCAGGAATCAGTCCAAGGTTGATTTCAGGTGTTCCAAACTTTGAGCGAGTACTTGCAATTCTAATGTCGCAAGAGCAGGCTACTTCACATCCTCCACCCAAAGCAAAACCATCTACCATGGCAATTGTCGGCTTAGTTAAAGACCAAATTGCTTCAACTCCGTTATCGGTAAATTGGACTTTGATATCATTACTATTTTTACCGACAAACTCTGTGATATCCGCACCGGCTACAAATGCATTAGGCTTAGCCCTTTTACCTTCAGCAGGCGGTAATGGCTGGGCGCCGGTAAACACGATACACCTTACAGAGTCTTCCAATTCAACCCATTTACACATTTTCTTGATTGAGTCCATTACTTCAGAATTCAGAGCATTCAACTTATTTGGACGATTAATAGTGACTAATGCTATGCTTCCTTTGTTGACGTCTTCTTCATCCGATGGAATTAATTCAACTTGTAAGACCTCGCTTTGTGGTGCGCTCATGGTCATGCCAGAAGGATTGACTTCATGATTTATACGCTTTAATTGCTCAAACCAATAGTAAAAAGCGGAGCGATGTTAGGTCATCACATGGGTGATAGTGAGGTTGCGCTGGTCAAAGCAGTAGATATGGCCAAGAAATATGGCGACTTCATCGCTTTACATCCATTGAATGTAGAAGTACATTCAGGAGAATTTTTCGGTGTTTTTGGGCCTAATGGTGCGGGCAAATCTACTTTCATCAAATTACTCACAGGACAACTCAAGCCTAGTAAAGGATTGATAGAAATTCTAGGAATCAATGCAGTAAAAGACCCACAAAAACTCAAGGCCAATATTGGTATTGTTCCCGAGTCAGAGTCCCCACCATCATTTCTTACACCTGTCGAATTTCTTGAATTCGTAGCTACATTGAGGAATGTGGATGATTACAAAAACGAAGTTGAACACTGGCTTGATTGGTTTGGATTAGAGGAAAAAAGGAATACTATGTGTAAGGATTTATCCAAAGGTCAGCGACAAAAAGTTATGCTTGCCGCTGCTTTCATTCACCGTCCAAAATTATTATTTTTAGATGAACCATTTGCTAACTTAGATCCAATTTACCAGAGGAAATGTAGGCAATGGTTGCTGGACCATGTTGAACAAGGTGGGACTATATTCCTTTGCTCACACGTGCTGGAAATGGCGGAAAGGATGTGTAATAGAATGGCTATTATCAATGATGGTAAAGTTCTTGCAGCAGGTTCAGTAAGCGAACTCAAACTTTCTACTGATGAGACATTGGAAGATGTTTTCATCAGACTTGTTGGTCGTTCAATTGAAGATGTAGAGAGAATTAGTGAAGAAGGAATTTCTGAGGAGGAGTAGACTTGTCAGGTATTTTGATTTCATCTAGAGATTGGGATGAAGTCGAATCTAATACTACTCTAACCAGTCTTGGAACAGGTTCTCAAGGTCAGAATTTACATACACCTATGCGTGGTTTTTCGGCTTTTGTTGCAACATTCAAAGTAATGTTCAAGGAAGAATTTAGGAAAAATATCGAATTTGCAAAAGCACGTCAAGTCGTTTTATTCCCTCTCTTACTTTCATTAGTGACCATGATATCAACAATTGGACTACAATTTCTTGTAGGTGACTCCGCAGCTCAAACAAGCGATATTGAGTCGAAAACTTTCACTTGGCAAGAATTGCGATTTGGCTTACATCTCCCATTGTTGGTATTCAGTCTGGGAATGGGTACATTTGCATTCATGGGTAGAGAGGCGTTAATTCGCAGAACAGGGACAAAGAATTTCTTACTTGCGTCTCCTGCTTTGCAACCATTGCCTAATTCAGTGGCCCATTTCGTATATTTTGTTAAAGACCTGTGCTTCTATGTTTTACTAATCCTATCGCCAATAATATTTGGAATGTTTTTGGGAATTGGACTTGAAATAGTTGCATCGATAAATACTCCTCTCGAGATTAGCAGCCTTCCTTGGACTTGGATTGCGATGGTTGTCACGCTTGCTCAAGGTTTGGTATTTTCTTTCTTAGCCTCGGCACTTTGGATGCGTGGTAGGCCATACACTATTTTGGGGCCAGTATTGATTGTTTTATTTGGAATAAGTGCCGGTATTGGATTATTTGATTTGGAGTGGTTTCTACTTGGACTAAAGGTTCAATCTACTCAAAATATATTCATCGCTATTATTTCATTCATAGTCTGCATAGGTCTTGGTTACCTATCTTCCTTACTTATTGTGGATGACTTTGATGTTAGCGTAGTGGAAAAAGGTGATATGTTGGAGCCGATATATCAGAGACTTGGTTTCCTAGGCAAAGGAGAAGTTAGATTGATTGTGGCAAAAGAATTTGTTGATTTATTTCGTTCTGGCTCGATAAAGAAAATGACTGTTTCATATGCAATACCGCTACTTGTACTACTTGGAATGGCTTGGTTAGTCGATTTTGCTGAAGCCCCAATTCCGATAAATCTTCTATCCTATGCTCCATTCTTAGGCTTCTTTGGATTCAACTTTTACTCATGGCTCACCATCCTTGATTCTCCAGAATTCATGAATGGACTTCCACTTAGGGTACCTCAGTTAATTAGGGCTAAAGTTGTAGTTTACTTTTTGGCTACATCCTGGATATCTTTGATTTTCATTATTTTAATGGCTTGGAGATTAGATGAATGGGCATCTCTTCCCACGAGTATTATTGTTATGTTTGCAAATTCGATATACATTGTAGCACTGACTGCTTACTTGATGGGGCTAAGGCCAAATCAAGCAATTTTCGATGCATCAATTATGATATGGTTTTGGATTGGCACAGTACTTCCTCTTTTGGGATTATTCTTACTCTCATTTACCCAAGGAGATGTTTCTCTTTACGGTAATTGGTGGGAGAGGGCTTCGCAAGATGGTCTTGCGGCAACAGCAGCAATGTATGATGAGGGTTTGGTTCAGCAGGGATATATGGGTATGATCGCAATTTCAGTAATACTTTTGTTAGCTTCTATGCTGTTATGGAAATTAATGGACAGGCGTTGGGGCGACTCACACTTTAACAATTAATTGACATGACGGTTACAACGCCTCTCATAAGGGGTTATGTTCAAGGGCGTCCTCCCCAAGGCCCAATCATGGGAAGAGTCCTTGCTGTGTGTGGTTTGCCCGGCTCTGGAAAGGGAGAATTCGCCGCAGTACTACAACGTTCGAAAATACCAATTTTGTCAATGGGTGACATGGTTAGGGCTGAAGTTTCTAGACTTGGGCTCGAAGAGAGCCCTGGCATTTTTGGTAAAATAGCCGCTCAATTGAGGTCTGAGTTTGGTGATGATGTATTAGCAAAAAGACTGTGCGATGCAGTAGATGAGTTACTTGAAGACAATGAACTAATTTTGATAGAAGGTCTAAGAGGGACTGCCGAATTTGATTTATTTTATTCTAGGTGGGGCGATACATTTTCGACAATCGCAATAACAGCCTCAATGGAAGTTAGGTTTCAAAGAATTCAAAGCCGTGGACGCTCCGAAGATGGAGATTATGCAGCTTTTGAAGTCAGGGAAAAGCGAGAAACAGGATGGGGTCTTGATAAATTGATTGAAACCGCAGATATTGTTTTGCCAAATGATTCGAATCTTGAGGATTTCTACACGCTTTGTGAAAATTGGCTTGAGCAATTCTCAAACTCATGATGGCTTTTGGTTTTGTCTCGCAGGGTTATGGTTTTCTGCTGTAATATCACCGAAGTGTTATAGTCGTCCGAGGCGTGTGATAGAATGCTTCGGCGAGGGATTATGCATGGCGCGAAAAAAAGGGAGTAGAGGTAAACGCCAAAGAGCCCAGCAAAGAGCGCAGTATGATGAGCTTGACAAATACCCTGTTTTGCCGCCTCACGCATTCGCCAGAGTTGTAAGAGATAGGCAAACTCTGAATATTATTTACCAAATCATCGAGCCTCCGATGACGAAAAAAGAAGAAGAGTATAGAGACGAAATTATGGATATTTTTATCCGCTCTCTAACTGCGAATATCGAAGAGATTGATGCTAATCCCGAAGCCTATATTAGGACTGCAATGGACAAAGTCATCAAATCTTATGGAATGAAGATTAACAAGAAGTCAAAGTCTAAAATTTTCTATTATTTGAGAAGAGATTTGATCGGATACGGTCAAATGGATGTTTTGATGAATGATGCAAACGTAGAGGATATTTCATGTGATGGGACAAACGTTCCAATTTTCGCTTACCATCGTAAATTCGAATCTGTCGAAACAACTTGTGTTTGGCCAGAAGATGATATGCTAGAATCATACGTAATCAAACTTGCACAACGTTGTGGTAAACACATTTCTGTTGCCGACCCACTTCTGGATGCTACTTTGATGGATGGTTCAAGAATTGTTATGAAACTTGGACACGAGGTTTCTACTCGTGGTTCATCATTCTGTATTCGTAGATTCAAGGATGACCCGTTTTCCCCAGCAGATATTATTGCGTTTCGGACAATGTCTTCTCTAATGGTCGCTTACCTTTGGATTGCGTTCCAAAACGAAGTTCCAATGCTATTCGTAGGTGGTACTGCATCTGGTAAGACAACCACACTAAACGCAATGTGTATCTTTATTCCTTGGCAAATGAAGATTGTTTCAATCGAGTCAACACGTGAAGTAAACATTCCCCAGCCTAACTGGGTTCCTGGCCTCACTAGGCAAGGTTTTGGTGGAGAATCAACCGAGGGAGTAATCGGAGAATTCGAGTTACTTAAAGCAGCATTGCGTGAACGGCCTGAATATATTATCGTGGGTGAAATTCGTGGTGCTGAAGCATATGTTCTGTTCCAAGCAATGGCAACAGGGCACTGCGCTTATTCTACAGTGCACGCAGATTCAGTTCCATCTCTTGTTCACAGATTAGAGAACAAACCAATTGATATTCCACGTGTTCTTCTGCCTGCACTTGAAGCATGTTGTATTCAAATACAGACAAGAATTAATGGAAAGCGTGTTCGAAGAACTAAGCAACTTGTAGAGATCGTCGGTATTGACCCTAACTCTCTAGAAGTAATCACAAATGAAGTATTCCGCTGGGACGTTACCACTGATGATTTCACTTTCAGTGGAAAATCCTATGTTCTTGAGAAGATTATGGTTAAACTAAATTATTCACAAGATGATATGAGAAGAGAATTGAGGACTCGTAAAAGAATTCTTGAATGGATGGTATTGAATGATATCCGTAAGGCTGACCAAGTTTCACAGATTGTCACCGAATATTATGTACGTCCAAATGAAATTCTAGCACGTGTTGACGGTCTACGTTGATGGGGGAGAAATAATGGAATTAACCGCTTGGCAGAGATTCTGTAATAGAATCCTTGGTAGGTTGCTTAAGAAAAGAGCCCGTAGAGATAAAGACTTGGCGGATAATTTAGTCAAAGGCTCTATGGGAATAATGCCTGAAGTTTATCTTTCCACAGTAATTATGACTTCACTTGCAATTGTTTTAATTTGCTGGGGAGTAGTTTCATTGTTTTTCATTCCAGACATCGGAGTTATTGCTTTCTGGGAAGGGCTTCAAGACCCAGCAACTATCAATCCATGTCTTGATTGGGAATACTGGGAGCCGGAACTTATCGATGAATCCAAGCCAGGAAATGGCTGTCCAGAATATGCGACAAGAGTATTCCCAGCTGCTTTACAAGGGCTAATTTTAGTTCTTGGCGGTGTAATAATTCCTTATTCCGGATTTTTACTAGTCCGTGGTGGAGCAAAGCGTGAAGCCGATAGAAGAGGCGCACAAATTGAGAAGTACCTTCCATACGCTGCATCTTATACTGCTGCTATGTCTGCAGCAAACGCCACACCGGCAAAGATTTTCCGTTCACTCGCAATGAATAGTGATATTTACGGTGATGTTGCAGATGATGCTGGATTAATTTATCGGGATGTTACATTACTTGGTTATGACTTGATTACTGCGATAAAAATGAGTGTTGATCGAGCTGCTTCAGTTTGGTTAACCGAGTTTTTCCAAGGGATGGTAGGAACTCTAACCGCTGGAGGTCACTTGAAATTATATTTCCTTAATAGGGCAGAGCACTACATGAGAGAAAACAGGACAAGACTTCAACAATTTTTGGAATCGATCGCTTTACTTGCTGAATCATACATTGTAGTCGCAGTTGCTATGCCTCTGTTTTTGATTGTCATGCTTGTCATTATGTTTTGGGTTTCAGGTTCAGGAGCACAGATGTCGGAAGGCATGTTGTATGGTATTGTCCTAGGTTTCATACCTATGATTCATGTTGCTTACGCAGTATTAGTTTACACCAGCAGTAAAGAACAAGAAATGTGAAAGGAGGTGATTTAATGGCTAAGAAGAAGAAGAGAATGGTTGTTGAACTCGACCTTCCAAAAGATGATAAAACTTTGAAGAATCTTTACATTATTCTATTCTTTTCAATAATTATTGGTCTGAGTTCAGGGATTATGTGGGCTGCCAACTCTAGTTTCATTCCAACTTCCAATGGAGAACCAATGTTCACCAACATTTACTGTGGTGCTACAGCAGTCGACCAATCCGGTAATCAAATGGGCGAAGAATTCACTGGGATAAAGAAACCATCTTACAGGGCTAATGAATCATGCTCAATTTTGAAAGATAATCCTGACCAATTAACATGGGTCGAAGAGCCGTGGGTTAATTTCCAATCAGAGGGTAAAACATTTGATGTCCCCGGAATTGCTGATGATGATAAAGAAGGAGTTGTTATTCTTCAACCGCTTGAAATGAACTGTGAGGTTTTGGCATCAACACCAACAAAATATACTGCAGCAATTAGAGACTCCGATGGTAAAACCCTTTCATTTGTTAACGGAACAACCGGTAAAGATACAGACGTTTGTTCAATTTCAATAGAGAATATTGACCCTGGTGAAAGATATCAAGTTGTATTCTTTTCTGGAGAAGATGGAAAATCTTTGTCTTCAGCGGAGTTTGACATGACTGTAGATTACTATGATGGTATTCCAAGTAATATGAACAACAAGTCATTTTGGATTGGTCCAAAAGTTGAGTTAGGGCCATTCACATTTAGGCCGGCCATCTTTTTGAATTTCTTCGGTTTGATGTTCTTCTTCTTCCTTTATCCTGCATCCTATTACTGGGAGAAAGTTGAGTTCAAAAAGAACGAAGTTGAAGAAAAGTTCCCAGATTTCCTTAGGGACATGGCCGAATATTGGAAAGGAGGTTTATCGATGACTGTCGCTGTTCAAACGCTCGCCAAATCAGAATACGGTGCCTTGAATGACGAAGTCAAGAAAATGTCTGACCAACTGAGTTGGGGTATCAAGTTCAGCGATGTAATTAAGCAATTTGCAGAGAGAGTGGGTACACCTTTGGTTAAGAGAGCGATTACATTGATTGCTGAAGCGGATAGAGCTGGAGGTAAAATCTCTGATATTCTAGTTACTGCTGCAAATGACTCTCGAGAGATCAAGTTCTTGGAAGGCGAGAGAAGAAGAGCAATAGGTTCCTATATCGCAGTTATTTGGACATCTTATTTCGTATTTTTAGGGGTTATTACCTTGCTTGGTAGAATCTTTATTCCTGCTATTGCTAAATCTAATTCTGGTGATGATGGTGGCGATTCTGGTGGAGCAAATATCGGAAACATGACAATCAGGGCAATCGATCCACTTTTCTTCGTTACTGTATTTTATTACGGTGTAACAATGCAGGCAATCGGTAATGGTACCATGGCAGGATTGATGGCTAACGGTAGATTCTCTGCAGGTTTCAAGCACTCCGGAATGATGATTGTTGCTGCCTTACTAGCGTTTAATCTATTGGTATTCAATCCTGAATTGATTGGTGACTCTGCCTATGCGGTTAGTAAATTGATAACTACACCGGGTTCATCTTACATGATTGGGCTTAATCCATCGGGTGGAACCTTCTCCCCAACTCCGATGATTTGGGGTTGATGCATTGCGTAAAGACGAGAATGCTCAGATACATATTCTTGAGATGCTGACTTTATTTTGGCTGTTTTTCATGTCAGCAACATTTCTCATTAGAATCGACGTCCCTGATTCACCATCAATTGCTCATGATTCTTCTCTAGAAACAGCAGGCGAGACTGCATTTCTGTATGGACTTGGCTTAGATGCTGATATTGAAGGAGATAATCGGTTGACTGAATTACTGAATGATAGTAATTTTGATGGAGCATGTGAATTATTACAAGATGCTATTATCAGCGGTAAAGATAGTAATTGCTGGATTGGCAAGAATAGTGCAACATCATCGCCATATGGCCTTGTAGGTACTCCGTCAGGTACAACTTTTGCAGTTCACCGATTAATTGCAGTCGATAATAACATGTGGACAGTAACTCTCGATATTTGGAGTACTGGAGGTGGTGCCTGATGTATGTTAGAGAAGGTAAGTCTACAGACAGAGATGCTGGACAAATGCTGCTCGCAACAGGGGTTGTACTGCTATTGTCTCTTCTGTCCATGGCAGTTTTCAGTGTGAAAGTTGCAGGAATAACCCAATCTTCAGACCCTTCGTCAAATGGTGTAATACAGACAACAACAGAAGTCATTGATGCAATTCCAGTATTGGTAGAGAATAGAACATTGGTCTGGATAGATGCTGGAATTGACAGATTAGATGCAGCACAATTGTCGATAGATAGTGTTCACGATGATTTATTGCATCATGGAGAATTACGGGGTGTAGAAGTGAAAATTTTGGATTTCATCTTCTCGGATATAGATGGCTCATCGATTTTGGTAACTGGTGAACTAGGCGTTTCAGACAGTACAACTACCCTACAGTCAAATGTGTCTTTCATAATCTCTGTTTAGCGCGGCTTTCATTCCACGCCAGATCAAGCAGATGATGAATTCTTTCAGTATCATTCTTAACTCTAGAAATATCAACAATTGGCCAATTTGATATTTTCGATCTTTCCATCAAACCATCTTGAATACTTCGAATGCGTCCAAAGTTTGCCAAATATCGGTCTGCTCTTCTAAATGAATGAGCGTCTCTAGAACGAAGCATATCTTTATGCTTATTTTCATCACTTACAGCCATTATTATCCCGAGTGCGATTCCTCCCGCATCTCGCCATGAACTCAATAATTTTTCACTTGGAACAATGTGAACTCCTTCGAGTAGTAGGTCAATCCCTTCGCGCAATGCCCTGTTGATAGTAGCCTCAATTCCAGTCTCTACCGCTTGACAAGTATCTAACCAATCTATGATTGGGTCATTGGCCGAGCCAATAGAAAAAGATGAGCGATGTAATGCCTCTTGCATATCTCCTTGGTCACAACTTCGCATTATTTCACGGATTGCATCAGTTGAAAGAATTCTTGAAAAATTACTCTTAGAAGCAATACTTAGCGCGGCTGTAGATTTACCAGTGCCGGTTGCTCCTGAAATTATGAGTAATCTTGGGGCTCGGTCGGCTAAGGTTCTGGCAGTAGTTTCAGCCAAGCCCACTGTACGCGCCATGAGTCACTTTGAGTGGTCTTCACTCATGAGTCTTGCCTCATTATCAAAACAAATCCCGCTTATTTCAATCATCCACTGGAAGCGAATACCTTTGAACGGTCACTTCATGGACGGTTTATGAGCGCACAACAAATGCTGATTAACGGAGAATGGGTAAATGGCGAAAATGGTGAAACTAGTGATGTTATCAACCCAGCTACTGGAGAGGTAATTGCTACAGTTCCTCGGGCGACCATCGCAGATGTCGAAACATGTGTTTCAGCATCTCGTGCAGCCTTCTTGGATAAATCGTGGAAGAATATGGACCCTGCGCAGAGAGGACGAATCCTCAATAAAATGGCGGCTGCAACTTACGGGGCTGCTAAAGAATTAGCAGCTATTGAATCAGAAAATAATGGTAAAACCTTCCGCGAAGCACTATCAGAAATTCGTTATGGCGCATGGACTCTGGAATATTTTGCAGGACTCTCGGACAAGATTGAGGGAAGTACAATTCCAGTACCTGGAAATCGTTTGAATTACACTTTACGTCAACCATTAGGCGTTACTACACATATCGTGCCATGGAACTTTCCTCTTCAATTAGCGATTCGTTCGATAGCACCAGCATTAGCAGCAGGTTGTACCGTTATTGCAAAGCCAGCATCTTGGACACCGCTCTCATTAATCGCATGGGCTAAGAAAATGGAAGAGGCAGAAGTTGGTCTTCCTTCTGGAGTTCTACAAGTTATTACCGGTTCAGGTGGATTGATTGGAGACGCTTTAGCAGGACATTCCAATGTCGATGGAGTTGTGCTTACAGGTGGTGTTCCAACTGGACAAACTGTAATGGCAAAGGCTAGTGAAAACCTAACTCCAGTGACACTCGAGTTGGGTGGGAAAGGAGCAAACATCGTGTTCCCTGATGCTAATTTGAAATATGCAGCCAAGGCCATCTGCTTTGGTATTTTTATGAATGCTGGGCAAATGTGCTGGGCAGGTTCAAGGCTGATTGTCCATGAGGATATTCATGATGAATTGGTCGATGCAGTTGTTGCTGAAGTCGGTAAGTGGAAAGTTGGTCCTGGAATGTCAGAAGGGGTTAGAATCGGTAGTTTAGTTCACCAAAATCATCGCGATGAAGTATTAGAGAAACTAAAGGCAGGCCTGAAAATGGGCGGAACTGTAGTTTGTGGCGGTAATGCAATAGATGGTGAAGGTGCTTTCATGGAAGCAACAGTTGTAACTGATGTTTCCAGTGATAACCTATTGTTCAATGATGAATTATTTGGCCCTGTATTATCTGTTACTAAATTTAGTGAAGATTCTCAAGCACTTCAACTTGCTAATGATACTCCATTTGGATTATTGAATGGTATCTGGACCAATGATCTAAGTCGTGCACATAACATGGCTAGAGATTTACAATCAGGTATGGTTTCGATAAATGAATACCCAATAACCTTCCCGCAAACAGCATTCACTGGCTGGAAACAGTCAGGCATAGGAATCGAACAAAGTCAAGATGCTTTGAGATTTTATACCAAGGTCAAGAATGTTAATATCAAACTTTGAGGTGTAGATATGACAGTTTCATCTAGTGATATGGGCAATGGAGTTCAGTTGATTCAATTTTCTGGCCAGTCCGCTACTCAATCTTTTTCTCGTACATTCTTACCCGAAATTGCCAATGCTATCGATAAAGGTCTTTCTAATCCAGATGTACGAGCCATAGTACTAACAGGTGAAGGCAAATTCTTTTCAGCAGGTGCAGATATTCACGCATTTGCTAAATCCATTGAAGATGGTGATTCTCCACAATTGATAAGAGAACTAACAGGTGTGCTTCACCCTCTGCTAATGCGAATGCGCCAATCTCCCACAATTTGTGTGGCTGCACTGAATGGTGCTTGTGCTGGTGGCGGCCTTGGCTTAGCCTTAGCATGTGATGTTAGAATCGGTACTCCTAATGCAAAGATGGCTGCATCATATGCTGGAATGGGCCTTTCACCTGATGGTGGTACAACTTGGTTACTTCCACGCTTAGTAGGTGACCAAACCGCTAGACGCTTTTTCTTTGAGAACCAAATTTGGTCTGCCGAACAAGCAAATGAAATGGGGGCTATTGATTCACTTGTCGACCAAGAGTCTCTTGTTGATTCTGCTGTCGTACTCGCAATTAAATGGTCACAATGGGGCGACCACACCAAAGAGGCGACTAAGCACTTACTTGACGTACAATCGGTTCAAGATTTTGAAACCCATCTCAAGCATGAGCAAACACTAATTGAGGCAGCAGGTACTACTGAGGCTTTCAAGGAAGGCGTTACTGCATTCATTGAGAAGCGTAGACCGAAGTTTAACTAATCATTTTGGCAATTCGGTTTCTTCTGCACTTCCACTAGACCAATCGTAAATTCCCTTGCCTGATTTTTTACCAAGTCTTCCTTCGGAAACCAGTTTCTCAAGTAGAGGGTGTGGAGTGTAGGACTCATCATCAAATGATTGTTTCAAATTCAGGAGAATATCTCGACGTACATCGAGCCCGACTAAGTCTGTAAGTGCTAGAGGCCCCATTGGGTGTTTGTAACCAAGTACCATTGCAGTATCGATATCCTTGGCACTAGCAACGCCGTCGGCTAGCATTCGAATTGCCTCATTACCTAGTACAACTCCTAATCTAGAGGTTGCAAAGCCAGGGACGTCGTTAACTAGAATAGTTGTCTTACCCATTTTTTCACCTGCAATTTGGGCAGCAGAAATGGTTAGTTTAGAACATTTATCATGTCTCACCAATTCTAATAATTTCATTATAGGAACTGGATTGAAGAAATGCATACCAATTACTTGTTCCGGTTTTCCAGATGCTTCAGCGATTTTGGCAATTGAAAGTGAAGAGGTATTTGTTCCCAAGATACAATCATCCTTTGTCATGTGGCCAAGCGATTCGAAAATACTACACTTTAACTTCATAATTTCAGGAACCGCTTCAATCACCATATCGACATTTTCGACAGCTAATTTCATATCGGTGAATTCATGTAAATTTGATGACCATTCAGTTTTCTGTTCAGCTGTAGTTTTGCCTCGAGCGATTCCTTTATCCCAGAATGCATCTATTCCTTTCATACCTTTCTCTAATCCCTCAGGATAGGCATCGAATAGGTTTGTTTTCCAACCACTTTGGGCGCAAACTTGAGCGATTCCGGCGCCCATTGTCCCTGCACCAATGACTGCTACAGTTTTTATCTCCATGAACAAGCCAGTAGTCTGTACTTCATGATGCTTCCTTGGGTTTGTCAGATTTACTCTGAGCAAATAAAACTCCACCTACAATTAGAATGAAAGAGATTAGTAGTGCAGGACTCAGTTTTTCATCGAGTAATAGATAGCCACTGTAGATGCCGATCGGTGGGACTAAGTAAACATATAATGCACTTTTACCAGCACCGATTTTTAAAATCCCGTCAGCGAACCAAACATAAGATATTACAGTGGAGAAAATGGCAAGGAATATTACAGAAATCCATCCTTCATAACTAGGCTGGGAAATTCCATACTGCCACATTTCAATTAACATCAGGGGAGTTAAGAATACTAAACCTGCAACAGAAGACCAAACAGTCAATTGTAGTGGTGAAAGAGCTTCTTTGGAATTCTCAGCGGGAGAGATCATTGCTTTCTTCATCAGTATTGAATTACAAGCCCATGCCAATGCCGCACCCGCAATCAAAAGGTCACCAATAGCACGGTCAGTAAACGAAATATCGACATTTGGAGAATAATAGAATAGGACTGCAACACCACTGATTCCAAGTGTCAGACCAACTGCTAAGCGGGAAGTCATTTTTTCATCCAGGAAGACAATTGCTAGAAGTGCCGTGAAAAATGGATTGAAGGTTATCATCAAAGAGGCATCACCTGCTGCTGTATACTGCATCCCAAACATGAAAAAAGCTTGATAAACACAGGTAGAGAAAAACCCTATCAAGGCAACTTTTTTCCATTCACTCTTATTTGGAATCATCCATTGACTAGATATTCGTAAGAAAACTAAGAAACATAAGACAGCGATTACATATCTAATCCATGAGGCAGCAAAAGGTTCGATGTCATTGGCAAGAACTCTACCAGCAGGCCAACCAAATCCCCATATTGTCGCGACGACTAATAACTTGAGATGGGTTGTAAAATTTTTCATTCAAATCGCTCCAAACCAAGTTGGAGCATTCTTGCTCTTGGTAGTCCAATTTCAGGCAGCCCATTAGCAGGTGAATAAATTTTCAATCCTTCAATCCGTGAAACATACAAACCATAACTGGCCATATCATCTAATCTATACGGCGTGTCAAGACCCATTCTTGTAAGTGTTTGACATGCTTTCTCGCTGTAAAGTGGATACAAATTTGTCGAGAAGTGTATCCACTCAGAGATTCTTTTGGTATCGACATTATCTAATGTCAATAGATGTTCAAGAAGCGATACGTCCGGGTATTTTACGGTCTGTAATATCATTTCGATTTCAATCATAATATCTTCAGGCCACGCTTGAGGCGCCCTCTTAGACCATTTTTCAGAAATGAAAATATGGTCGATAGATGCCTTTTCTTGTATCGAATAGATGGTTTTAGCATAATTCTCGTCTTCGATACTATCTGCCACTAATGAAGATAGTTCCTTGTAGAAACGTTCGCACATCTCCACATCAATACCGTACAGCGAAACTGGAATCATAATATCTCCTCGGTAAGAGAGATTCAAGCAGTAGCGCCAATACCGGACTCGATTTGACGAGTGGACATTGGTTTATTTTCGATCCACTCTAGTTCAAAGATTTCTTTGAGTGATTCTTCATCTTCTTTGGTAGGTAAATGTGAATAGACGTAATCATCCCACTCAGCGTCAGAGCCTTCGAATACATTTCCTTCAACGGTGAACTTTTGTCTCTTAGCGACTCCAATGTCTCTGTTGAAATTTTCATGAGGAACATACAAGGTTGTTGCTCCTTCAGGTAGGTACTTGGAAAGTTTTGCAACTTCACCAACAATCTCTTCGTGATAGTGACCTCTTGCTTCCTCGTTTAGAATCTCCTTATTCACTTGATTTCCAGCATCGAGTTTCTTACGTTCATCCCATCTACCTTTGATTCCCCAAACATATGCCCAGTGGGCAGATGATGAAGCATCTACGCCGAATAAGTCATGAGCGGTTGAAGCCCACTTGTTGATGTAGCGTTGTAACATATCTAGTGGAATAACTCCTGCTTTGATAACTCTTCTAAGTCCGTTTGAACCGGTTCCCAAGTGGAATGACTCCTCTTTGAGCATTGGGCCCATGGACGCGGCCAGGGGTCTGAATGCTGAGGTAGAAAGCATGCCGAGTTGGAATTTTCCGTCTCTGTCAACAAACATGGTGTAGCAGAAAAAATCTAGCCAATGTGGCATTGGTCTGTTGAAAGCACCTAGTAATCTATCACCATCTTGGGCGTTTCGCTCGAGTAGTTTTTGAGCCTCACGACGTCCTTGTTGGCCAAAGTATGTCATTAGTAAGTAGGCCATTTGCCAACCATGTCTCTGTTCTTCAGCCATGATTCTAGCCGCTGCGTAGCGGTCGTAGTCAGTAGGTGCTGTTGCCAGTAAGTGGCGTTGTTGCTCTACGGATGCGAATTCGGTATCGCCTTGAACTGTGATCATAGAAATCAGTGCATCTCTCATGCTTTGATGTGGTACTTGAAGAGAACGTTCCCACTTAGCACGACCTTCATAATCTCCAAATTCGATTACATCTCCTGCTCTATCCCAGTCAAATTGAATTGAGAGGTCAAAGTCACCAAGCCAGCTTTTATCAAATCCGACACGATCTTGCCAGTCTCCAAAATTCGCAATCCAGTCTTCCCATGTGCTCGGTAAGTTGTCCATGATTACCTGAAGGTTGGGTTGTGCTTATTGGCTTTGCGAACATATTCGTATTTACCCTTGACGTATTTCTTCATAATATTCTTCAATAATTTTACCTTCGATGGAATGAAGAAGCACTGAAAGGGTAGATTTAGAGATGTCTAATACCTTAGATAATTCAACCAGACTTATTTTTCGAGGTGTCGACCAGTAACCTTTATTCCTAGCGATCTGGAAAACTTCCAGTTGCCTAGATGTTAACAGACTCTTACCGGTAATTCGAGTAGATTTTATTCGGTAAGGTAAATCCGCTTTTTTTAGTTCTTCAATAAATTTCTTTCTTAGTTCAGGTGTACACTGAATAGTCCAGCTGACCCATCCGTCCACTACATCGAATGGGGTTCTAGGGACCAAGCCGACAATCCGAAGTGGACGAATAAAACCGCCACCGCCACTCACGATGTTGACGGTGGCCTTATGGTCATTGAGAATATTGATACTCTCAATTTCAGGTAGAGTCTGTAGGACTTCCAGCAGAGTGGAGTCAGTAGTGATCTGAGCAGTTCCTCTTCCTTTACTCAACGGCATTGTTTCGACAATCTGTAAATTAGAAGATGGGCATCTTCGAGATGAATCGCCAGCCCAATGACCATTGGGCAGACGGATTTCGATTTTTATTATCTCGGACATTCAATCACACTAACTCAGTGAACTCTATCATGTCTGGTGATTGTACCCTTTTCGACATCAATCAATTCTGCGAAGGTTCGAATTTCATCTCCATCAATCTTCACCCCAGGCAAGTATCCATCACATACACCTGAAGCGACAAATATAGCATCATCAGAGGTGCATAGGTCGTTTGCTTTCCACAGTCTAGTCAAATCATCATCAATCATGTTACCAGCACGGGCCTCTTCTTCATCAGAACGGAATACTAGTCTTCCTTCAAAGACGCCACCAATACCACGTATTGCCGCAGCAGAAATGACTCCTTCTGGAGCAGCGCCTATTCCCATCAAAAGGTCAAATTCACCTTCAGGCCTCGCAGCCCATAGAGCACCAGAAACATCACCATCACCAATCAAATGTAAATCTGCACCAGCGGTTCTAATCTCTTTGAATAATTGACTGTGGCGTTCTCTATCTAGGGCGATTACTCTAACATCGCTAATTGGTTTGTCTAATACGCTAGCGGCTTGTTCTAAATTATAGGCAACATCAGCTTCGAGGCTTATGTGTCCAGATAATTCAGGACCTGCAGCGATTTTATCCATGTAACAATCAGGTGCATGTAACAGTGTACCTCTTGGGGCTGCAGCAAGGACAGCTATCGAGTTTGGTGAATTCGATGCACAGTTATTTGTACATTCTAAAGGATCTACAGCAATATCTATTTTTGGAACATTGGGATTGCCAATTTCGCAACCTAGTTGTTCTCCGATAAACAACATTGGTGCTTCATCTCTCTCACCCTCTCCAATAGCAACACGTCCATCAAATGGTACATTGTCGAAAGTTCTACGCATTGCTTCAACCGCTGCATCATCAGCAGCATCTTTTTCACCCTTTCCACGCCAAGCAGCACTAGCAATAGCGGCTTGGTCAACTGCTTCGAGGAAATGACCTGCGAGGTCCGATACGCTTCCCATGTAGATAGGCTAACGCGCCTATTCCATGAATGAAGCGGTTGAAATCTAGTTGTCTTTTTTGTATTTTTCAATCACTCTAATATCTGAAATACTTGTTTCAGGATATTGTCCATCTTTGTCTTTCTCCAGAGACTTAACCATATCTAGAGCACATAGTAAACCTGCACATACACCGGTTAGAGCTTCCATTTCAATTCCGGTCTTATAGTGGGCTGAAACAGATACATTACAGCGTAGACTATATTCTTCCCAAGTCC
>Ga0228649_1000025_pt1 | contig 52545 bp, 34 predicted proteins | sample 61DmetaG_FD_190074 | JGI IMG/M metagenome (GOLD analysis project Ga0228649, IMG submission 190074) | Seawater microbial communities from Monterey Bay, California, United States - 61D | ecosystem: Environmental > Aquatic > Marine > Coastal | place: USA: California | collected 2016-10-31 | reverse complement strand
CTTTCGTCCCCCGCGCCTAAATCCGCGTCACGCGTCGACGCGCCGATGACCGTCGCGACGAGCGTCGCGCGCGCGTTCGCGTCGCGTCGCCTCATCCGCGCGTCGTCGTCGTCGTCGTCGTCGTCGTCGTCGTCGTCGTCGTCGTCGCCGCCGCCGCAACCACCGAACCATTGGAGCGAAAAGTTGCGAAACCCGCGGGCCGACACGCGCGATGCGTCGCGGTACATGACGCGCGATGGAATCGCATCGTCCGATTCAAAAATCGCCCTCTCCTCCGTGTACCGCGACGGCGATAACGTCGCGCTGACGTCGCCCGACGCGTTGGTTTTGAGCTTCGTCGCCGACGCGGCGTTCGACGGCGACGAGGACGCGGCGCGCGCCGCGGTCGAGCGCGTCGAAATGCTGATTCCGTCGCTTCGGGCGGCGGGAAGGAAAGCGTCGACGGGCGCGCCGACGCTGGCGCGGTGGGCGAGGGATGTGGACGCGTTGTGCGCGGCGTTGGTGTCGCTGCGGCGCGCGCTTCCGAGCTGCGACGTCGCCGACTTCGTGCTGAAGACGCCGCGGTTGCTGTTCGACTGCGATCACGACGAGTTAAAGAAGACGCTCGATGAACTTCGAGAGCTGTTCCCGAACGCGGGCAAGGATGGGAAGCCCGACGTGGACCGCATGGCGCAGGCGGTGCCGCAAATCCTCGACGTCGATTTTACGCGCGCCGCGTTGCGCGCGCTGCGAGATTCCGGCGCGTTCGGCGACGCCGATCCCGCCGAGCTCGTCCACGCCGTGCCGTCGCGAATTCTCATGGTGGAGTCCGCGCATCTGCGAAGCTCGTTTTCACCGAATTTCGACCAAACTCACGTGCGCGCGGGCAAGGTGGCGCGAGTCGGGCGCCGCGAGTCGTACTACGACGACCACGGGATCGTCGCGCGCGATCCCGAGCAGCCGTACTGGTGATGCGAGCGAGCGTCGCGTTCATCGTCGGCGTCGCGTTCGTAGCCTTAGATCGTTAGCCATTCATTCATGCACGCATTCATTCATTCGCGGCGTCTTCGTCGATTTGATATCTGAGCTGTCGGTTGGATAACGACATGACTCGGCCTCAGCGCACCTTCCGCACAGTCGGCCTCAGCGCGCCTCGCACGCCCCTCGGCACACTCGAAAAGTCGACGACGCGATCATGTTCGCCATCGCGCCCACGAGCGCGCCGCTCGCGCGGCGTTTCACCGCGTCCGCGTCGATCCGATCGAAGAAATCCGCGCGCGGGTCCGTCGCGTTTAACCGCCGTGGCGTCGTCGTGCGCGCGGAAGGGTCGTCGCCGGACGTGAAGAAGATCGTCGAACAACTCATGGTGCCGCCGGACGCGTCGAAGCCCGCGCCGGGGTGGTTGCAACCGCTCATCGGCTTGGCGGAGCCGGCGGGAGAATCGGCGACGATCGTCGGGTACTCGCTCGCCATCGTCACGGCGTTGCTCGTGACTATCGTCCTCGCGGTGTTGCACTTTCCGGGATTGTTTGACGTTATGGTGTTTTTCGGGACGTCGGCGTACGCGTGCTGGCAGTTGGGACCGTACTTGGATAAAATCGTCGCCGACGTGGAGGCGCAATACAACGACAAGTACGGCGGCGACGAGTGAGCGGCTTTTCATCAAAGCGAAATGATATAACAAGACCCCCCCACGACAGAGTATATACTAATAACACGCAGCAACCACATTTCCACACGTTCTATCCATCATCGCGCGACCGGGATCGATCGCTCTTCCTCCGCCTCCTCGACGACGGCGGGTGACTTTTTCGCGCGCGCCAACATGGTGCTCTTGATCAAATCCTTGAAATGCGGCGAGCACGTGCTGCACTCGCAACCGCGGTTGTGATCGCCACCTTTTTCCTTGAACAGCGTCGAATCTACGAAATCGATGTACGCGCTCGGTCCGTCGTTGGACAAACCGATTTTCGCCGTACCCTCCATGACGATGTCGTCCTCAGAGTGCGAAAACGGGTACGTGCGAAACATTTGCGCGAAACCCCACAGAAAGAATGACGTCGCGCCCAAGCTCAAAGCGCTGAAAAAGTCACCGTACACCGAACCGTCGACGGCGCTCGCTAACTCGAACACGTCGAGCGACGACGACGCGTCGTCGCCGCTGCCGAGCAACGCCGCGGTGAAGACGACACTCGCGCCGACCCAAAACAACTTCGCCCCCGCGATCGCGCCCGTAGCCCACATCCCGATCTCCGTGTTGCGAAGCGCGCCTTGGCAGTGCGTGCAGTACTTGGTGTGCATCTCGTACGTGTCGAAGAGCTTGCTCGAATCGCGCTCGATGGGCGGCATTTGCTCCGTCCCGGGCGCCCACGGAATCGGGCCATTCTTCTCGAACCACTTGTAAAAGAAGATGGTCATCTTATCCGCCGTGCTCGGCGTGAAGACTTGATCCTTCCACTTTTGCGCCATCGCCTGTCCGTCGCCCTGAGCGATGATTTTTTCTTGTTGGTGCAACAACACCATGTCTTGATGCAAAAACGTCGGCCCCAACACGTGCGTCAGCCACGCGGGCGACGTGAGCGTGAACAGGTTTAGCTTGAACCAGCGGTGCTCGCGAATTTTGTTCCCCATTTCGGGTCGTCGCTGCGCGATGGTGACGACGAAGTGGCGGCACCACCCCGGACGCGTCGGCACGCAGTAGTGCGACGTCAAAAATCGCCCCCCCTCGTGTCGCCAGTCAATCTTCAACAGCGCGGGCGGCTGGAAGTCGTAAGACGTCTCCGCGTCGTATTTCCCGATCGAGTTAAACGGTGGCACCGCCGGGTCGATGGCGCATCGGAACCCACCGGCGTCGGTCACCGGACGCTCGACGACGCACTGAAACCCGGCTGGGTCGTCGTATCGCGAACCGACCAACGTGTGGTGACTCACGACGGCGTGCGCGGGATCTATGGCGTTTTCGAAGAACGCGTTCCAACCGTACGGTAAATCGCGCACTTGCCAGTGATTTCTGAACCCACCGCAGCTCGCGCGACCACTCTTACCGATGCCCTCTATTTCAGGCACGAACAACGGCGGCGTCATCGCGGCTTCCATCTCCGCATCCTTCCCGCCTTCGCCCCACGCCCACACCAACCCTTGCGCCACCATGCTCGGTCGCTTGAACGCGCACGATCGCACGTTCGCCTTGATTCTTTCTTCTTCCTCCGCGCTCGACGCTTGCGGCATCGACGTACACTTTCCGTCGCCGTCGAATCGCCACGCGTGATACGCGCACAGCAGCGTCCCGTCGCTCTCCACCCGTCCCTCGCTCAGCGGCGCCAACCTGTGCGGACACTTATCCTCGAACACGCTCCACGACCCATCACCATTTTTCCAAACCACCAAATCTATCCCGAGCAGCGTCGTCGGGTGCGGTTTCGTCTCGTCCAGCACGTCCACCACCGCCACCGGGTACCACTGCTTCGTCCACGAGTACGCGTCGGGGTCGGCGTTCACCACGGCGGCGCGATCGGGGTTCAGCCCGATCGGATCGAGCGGCGCGGAGGACGATTCGACGACGTCCGACGCCGCGCGCGCGCGCGTCGGCGCGCGCGGCGACGCGGCGTCGAGACGTAATCCCGGTGACGTCGTAATGGATAAGCGTCGGCGGCGGGGCGAGGACGACGACGGAAGCGCGCGCGCGCGCGCCGGGACGCGTCGGGTCGATGCGCGTTCGCGCGTCGACGCGGTGCGGAGCGTCGACGCGGCGGTCATCGCGCGCGGCATCGTGCGCGCGGTGAAGAGTGAGGCTCGCGGTTGCGGCGCACGAGACATTTGGCGTTGACATTCGCGACGACGTTTCGCGCAATCAACGGCGCTTCTTCTTACCGCCCTTGGACATGGATTTCGCCGCCCCGGGTGGTAAGCTAATCTTACACCCCGCGGGGAGCGCGACGGCGGCGTCGACGTCGGCGACGGCTTTGACGCACGCGAGCTCGCGAGGCGTGGCGAAGGGCGCGCGGGAAAGGATTTCCATCGCGAGTTTCGCGGCTTTACCTTTCTTCTGCGAGCCAGGGGTGACTTTCATGCGGTATTTGAGCGCGTTGGTGGCGGTGATCGGGGCGCACACGGGAAGGCAGTACTCGATGTCGTCGTCTTTGAACGGCGCAGAGACGATTCGGTTGACGATTTCGAGACGTTCGGCGTCGAGCTTTAGGCGCTCTTCGATGGACGCTTCGTCTGGGACGAGAGACGCCTTTGACTCGTCGTCGTCCTCGTCGTCCTGATATTTTGCCGGAAAATCGTCGTCAGCGGCCGCCTTGCGCGCGAACGCGGCCGCCGCGGCTTCGCGACGCTTGACGAACGGCGCAGGTGCCGGTTCGGGCGCGCTCGGCGCCGTCGGTTTCTCCTGTTTGCGCTCTTCAAACTTTTCCGCCGCCTTGGCCGCTTTCTTGGACGCGCCCGTGACTTTCTTCCCGCCGCTGCCACCGCTCGCACCGAGAAATTCCATCGCAAGCGCCCGATCCTCCTCGTCTTGATCCGCGTACTTGGCCTTGGCGCGCTTGAGTTTCGCCGCTTTGCCGCGAGGTGCCTTCTTCGTCTCGATCGGCACGGTTTTCGACGATGATTTCTTCTTCATCTCGGCTAATGGGTCGATGAAATCGTCGTCGCCGTCGCCGTCCGAATCATTCCCTCCCTTGCCGCCCTTCTTCTTCTTCAGCGTCTTGCGCTCCTTGGCCGACATGCGCGGAGTCGCCGGCTTCGCGGGCGACGGCGCGGCGGCGACGGTGTCGCCGTCGTCATCGTCGTTCTCGTCGCCGTCGTCTACGCTCGATCGCTCATCTTCTCCTGCGAAACCCACGGCACCATCTAAGAACGCCGCGAGTTTGTTGACTTCTCCTCTAATCTCGGCGCCGCCATTCGCGTCGTCTCGCTCGTCTTCTTGCTCGTCGTCCTCGTCGAACGTCTCGTCGCCCTCTTCTTCTAAAATGTTGAAATCGCTTCGCACCAATCGTTCGTTTTTGTGCGCTTCCGCGTTCTTCTCACTCACGACGAACATTAATCCGAACCCCATGACGAGTTGCGCGTGCGGCAGGAATTGCTTGTCCGCGTGCGCGACGTGCGTGACGCCTGGCGGAAGCGCGTCGCCGGCGACCGGGGAAATCTTGCTCACGCGCTCAGAGCTCGTCCACCACGCCGATTTAACCGCGCGTGAATTCCAAGCGCTGCTACGACACATCACCGCTGCGCCCGCCTGTACGAGCGAATACGCCGGCACCGCTCGCACGTCGACGCCAGGCGGCGGTTTCACCAAGGTGACGGGCGCCTGCGGTACCTCTGCGTGCACGAACGCGTCGCCTGGGAGCATGTACCGTGTGATGAGCATCTCCGCCTGCGTCGCGTCTTTCGCCTGAAGCACCAAACAATTTTCGCTCGTGATGAACCAGTTGAACTTTTCAAACCAAAGCGGTTGTCTGGCGCGCGCGATGGACGATCCGTTCGCAGCCTTTTCCATCGCCGCCTTCGCCTTGGCTTCAGCCGCGGCCACGGCTTTGGACTGCGCATCCACTGTCTTGCTAAACTTTTCCGCGTGTTTCTTCTTCGCTGCGAAGCGCATGGACGCGTTGGCGTGCGCGCTCAATCCCAAATCCACGCCCACGGCGACTCGTTTGCGCTTACCGCTCGCCGCGTCGACTTCGTCGACTTCGTCGAGATGATTCGCGAGCGTGATAGTGATTTGATTATTCGCCAGATCGAGTGACTTGATCATCCCCGCCACCGGATTCCCGAGCCGGCGCTCTTCGTTGATCATGGCCTCGAGCTCGGGCCAGGACATTCCGCTCGCCAACGCCGAATTCACGGCGTCAATCGCCGTGTCCACGGCTTCGTGATTGTACTCGATGAGAACCGCGCGTTGCTCCTCTTTCTCGCGCTCGCGTTCGAGCTGCTCGACGCGACTTTTCTGATCCTTGAGTGATTTTTCTAATTTAGCCAACGCTTGCGCCTCAGCTTTACGTCGCGCTAAGATTTGCGACTGCGCCTCGAGAGCGATGAAGTACTCGTCGACTGCGTGGTCGAACGCACACACCGGGTCTAACCCCTTGGGAAGCTCGAACTTCCTCGTCGGTCGGCCTTCATTTTGTTTCAACGAGAACGGGGAGAAATCATCGAAGATCTCGATCTCGTCCGTGCCGTCGGCGTTGGCGTCCGTCTTCGTGCACACGTTGGGCACGGCGACGACGTCGCCCGTCGTGACGCCCTCGAACCAACTCTCTAAATCTCGCACAGCCGCCGTCAGCCGATCGACGCACGCCTCACTCAGCGGTAGCGATGCGTTCGAGCCGTGCTCGATCGACGCCGTCAACGCCACGTGATCCGCGATGGCGGGTGAGTACCCGAACGCTCGACACAACGCCTCGCGAAGCGTCGCCGGCGCCCGCCGCGCGTCCCCACCCATCGTCTCCTCCTCTGTCGCCAACACCCCGCGCGCCAACGCGCTCACCACGTCCTCCCGGGTGTACCCACCGAGCTGAAATCCCTTCAGCCGCTCCAACGGGTACTGATGATTCGGCAAAATGTTGACGTCGCCGCCGTCTCGATACGATCGCAACAGCGCCACCACGGTGTAATTCCCATCGCACAAAATCACGTTCCCTTGCGAGTACAACTCCACGATCAGATGACACTCATTCTCCCCTCCCCCCCCGAACGTGAAATCGATCGCTCGATCCCTTCCCAGCTGCCTCGCGTCCGTCAAGCGTTTCCCCTTCGCGCGCGCTCGCAGCTTCGCCGTGAACGCCGTCGGCGCCGTCGTCTTTCCTCGCTCGTACCTCGTCGTGTGCACCCGCGTCCCCGACTCGATGAACACCAGTATTTTCTCGCTCTCCGCCGTCGTCGCGTCCGCGCGCGCGTCTCGCGCCACCGCGCCGGACGGTTTATTCAGCTTTAACAGAAACTTTTTGTTTCCCGACGTCGCGTCGACGTCGTACGCGTTCGCGAGCCAGCACCCGAGCGCGGCGCGGCGCAGCGCGGCGACGACGGCGGCGACGTCGAACGCGGTGTACTTTTGCTTGGGCATGGCGCGCGCCGCGCGCGACGCGACGCGACGCGATTCCGCGCGACGCGGTGTGCGACCTTCGGCACAGCGCGACGCGCGCGCCATGAGGTGCGATCGGCGACGCGCGCGACGCGACGCGACGCGACGCGACGCGCGCGCGAACGATGGACGCGACGCGACGCGACGCGACGGCGACGCGACGACGACGGACGCGACGCGACGGGCGATCGACTGGATGCGCCGAATGGATGCGATCGACCGACGCGCGACGCACCGCGCGCGACGACGCCGCGACGCGATGACTGACGACGCGACCGCGCGAACGCGCGCGCTTTCTCCGCGCAGCGGTTTCTTCGGCGCGCCCGCGGACGAGTCGCTGATCGGGGAGCTGGGCGGCGAGCTCGAGGACGATCTGTCGCGGCTGCGCGTGGACGCGAGCGAGCCGGAGGTGCACATCGAATCGACGCGGGATGAACTCGCGCGCACGGGGCTGCTGACGCCGGCGGATTTGATGAATCCAGCGATGCTGGGACGAGCGCCGCCGCGAGGGGCGGCGAGGACGCAGATGGACATCGAAAGGGAGGCGATGGCGGGGGCGATCGCGCCGCCGCCGCAGCAGAGACGGGCGCCGCCGGGAATGATGATGATGCCGCCGGGAACGCCGCCGATGCCGGGAATGGGGATGCCGCCGATGCCGGGAATGGGGATGCCGCCGATGCCGGGAATGGGGATGCCGCCGATGCCGCCGCCGCCGAGCGGTGGGCCGCAAAAGTATCGCGGGGAGGCGCTGCCGGAGTGGGCCGACGGCCCGACGGCGTTGGCGGCGTCGATGGACGTGCCGGGCATGCCCGGAGTGCGAGCGGCGCCGACGCCGATGATGCCCTCGGGGCCGATGCCGACGAATCAACCCCGGCAGTTTCGGCAGCGCGAGCAGCAGCAAGGTCGTCGGCCGAGGGAACAACGACCGCGCGGACGTCCGCACTACAACGGCTTGTACATGGCGAACGACGAAATCGAAGGGATTCTGCGCATTCAGTGGAGCGCGACGCATCCGCACGATCGTCCAGCGTACGAACACGACTACTTCTACCAGTCGTGGTTGCGTAGGAACAATCCGTCGAAGCTCAAAGAACCGTTTTGCCCGGAAAGTCTTCGCGAGCTCGCGTCGCACGAGAAGGAGGCGCGAGGACCGGTGACTTTCGTCCCGGGCTTGGCTGGGCTGGGCAAGGTGCCTTTCGGGAATATTCGCTCGCCTAAACCGCTGTTGGACGTGTCGTCGAGCAACGCGCCCAAGACGGACGGTGACGACGACGCGGGCGAGGAAGGGACACAGCGCAGGTTGGAACAAGAGCCGCTCTTGGCGGCGCGCATCATGATCGAAGACTCCATGTGCCTGTTGCTCGACGTGGACGACATCGATCGTCAGCTCGAAGAGGGTCGACCGAGTGAGAGCGACGAAGACTTGAAAAAGCGACGCATGTTCTTGCTCGATGGTCTAGTGAGTACACTGCGCCTGCCATCTGTACCCGTGCTCGCCGTCGGCGGCGCGGAACACGATGGGGTTTTCCAGCGCATCGTCACCTTACCGAAAGGTCGCACCTTGCTCGCCTCTGCGCTACCGAGATTTCCTCTCGGCTCCGCCGCGGCTGCGACGCTCGTTTGGGCGATTTTGCGTAACGTCGGGATGCTTCTCGGAGGCAAGAACGCGACGAACAACCCGAGCGCGGAGGCGCTCTTCCGCGCCGCCGCGGATTCCGTGCAACTAATGAACGCCGTCGCCGTCGAGGGCACCTTGGGCGCGGTTGCGACTGGTATGAACATCGCCGATGCCAAACAACAGTTGGCACCGTTAGTGTCACGAAACTCGACGACCGGTGCCCTCGTCGCCGCGCTGTCGGCTGCTCTGGAACGTGCGCACTTGCTCGAAATCTCGCCCTCAACGCACAAGGCGTTCGGCGCGGCGTTCGGCATCGTGTTCAGTATCTTCGATCGACACGCGACGAATGCCGCGCAACGAGGTGGCAGTGACAGTGCCCTCCCTCGTGACTTACTTCGGGCGTTGATGCATCACTGCAACGACGCTCAGAAGCAGCGATTGAAGAGCCACATCTCGGCGCTCGGCTGAGGGCGGCGAACTCTCGCACAGCTCAGTGGAACTCGGAACGCATAACGCGGTTTTTTATAGCGTGTGTGTTCGTGCAAACGAGCCCCGGCTGCATGGTGTCTGTTAGAGACCCACATCAGATAGAAAGCGAATTGTAAGAGAAATTCGATGCGTAAAAACAACTGAGTGGTGATGTTACAATTCAATATTCGCGCGAAACGCGCTGCCGCCGCCCTAACTAAGGTAACGGCTCTGCCATGTTGCCGAGTCGGTTGAGGTGCAGATACGCATCCGTGCCGTAGTTCTCCATCGAAAGCACTTGAAGATCGCCTCCGAAGTATCTCGCATAGAGCCTTGAAAGCGGTAAGCCGTATCCGTACCCTGCCAAGACGACGGGACCCGCTGAGTCAGCGTCCATGTCCTTCAAAGGACTGCGCGCCGTGCTGTACAGGTAGGTCCAGATTTTCGCCAAACCGCTTCGACGAATCCCACCACCTTCGTCTGATACCTTGATCGTGACGTCTTCCGCGCCTTCGGCGATGACGATGCGTATGGGCGGCGGCGTCACGTCGCTATCCGCGTACTTGTCGCTCACCGCCCGAAGCGAGTTCTTCACAAGCTCGAATAACATTTGATGCAAGTGACCTGGAACGTACGCGAACGTGAAACCCTCCTCGCCGAATAGTTCGACTTCCGGTGCGTCGCCGTATTCGCGCATGCAGATCGCCCTCGCGTCTGCAATGGCGTCTCGAGCCACCTCGAGTGGGCTCAGGGACGTGCAAATCAGCCCAATGTACCCGTCTTTAGGGGGGTCGTGCAAAGCTACGTGCTGACCGATAAGCATCCGCATTCCGATGCGACTCATGTAAAACCCATCCAGGAATTGGTGCACTTCGGGAAACTCGTTCAAATCCGTCGTGGCGTACGTTCCTCCTCGTCTCGCCGTCGCCGGTCGCTGGGACTCCTTCGGCCGTTGCGCCTCGAGTTGTTCCTTCAGCTCCAAAACCGCTCGCGCGATCATGGGCACGACATTTTCGTGCCTGTACATGATTCTCTTCAAGATGTTCGTAAACTTTTCCTCGTCCTCCATGTTCTCAATCGGAGGAAAGCTACGAAGCTCTCGAAACGACTCCACGTACCAGTCCCGCACGTCGAGCACCTGCGCCATATCGCTCAACCCGAACGGCAAGTTCTCCAACTCCGCCACGCGATGCGCTAATCGCACCGGAAGTTCGTTGTGCAAAAATTGCGCGCTCACCATCAACTGCCGATGAATCGGCTGCGCCCCGAAATCTAACATATACTTCAGGCTCACCCCGGTTTGGCTTCGAAAGCTCCCGCGATAGATGTCGTCCACGACTTCCTTTGAAAATTTCTCCCCGAGCTTACGTCCCGACGACGCGCTTTTTGTTCCCGTCTTCGCCGCGCTCGTCGCATCAACGGGCGCTCGCGCGCCCTCATCCCTCGTCGCGCTCGAGTTCGCGTTCGCCGACTCGTCCAGTCGCCTCGCGTTCGCCGCCGCGCCGTTTGAGTCCCCCCTCGACGTCGCCACCCGCTCGCTCGCCGCGCTCGCATCGGCGTACAACGTCCTAGCTGTCATGGTCCACGCGTTGCGATCGCTCGATCGCGCCAGACGCGTCGCGATGCGCGTCAGCGGCGTCGACATCGCTCAAAAACGCGTTCGACAGGTTAACGAGCCAATTACGTCGCGTTTACGAGGCGCGCGCGCGCGCGAGGGCGTGCGAACGGTCCGCGCCAGATCCAACGCGTCCTCGCGAGCGTGTTGGATCGTCCGTGCGCTTCGGCGGACGTCGGCGTCGCCGCGCGCGCTCGTCTGAGGGGGTGCCCGAGGCGCGCGGTCTGTTTGTTGCCTTGGGCTTCGTTCGGGCTTCGGGACTCGCTCAGACGGGACGGCTTTGAAATCGCTCGAACGAGCGTGGAAGAGTTCGATTTACAAACGCTTGAATAGTTATCGCGGGCTATTTGCGCGCGTCGCCGCGATCTTGGGTTGGGGCGCGGCGGCGAGTCGGTCGACGAGGCCCGTGCACCGACGGTCCTTGCCGGCGGTGTCGATGGCGGCGGCGAGCGCCGTGCGGGGAGCGACGATGACGAGAAGCTCCTTGGCGCGCGTCACGCCCGTGTATAGGAGCTCACGGCGGAGTAATGGCTTATGCGCGTTCGTCATCACGAGAACGACGGCGCGATACTCGCTGCCTTGGGCTTTGTGAATCGTCATGGCGTACGCCGGTATCAAGTCTCTGAGCTCGCCTTTGGTGTACGAAACTTCCTTGAAATCAGCGCCGAAGCTCACGATGGCGGTGCCAGCTTTGGTGTCGATTCTTTGAATCACGCCCAAGTCGCCGTTAAATACTTCTTTGTCGTAATCGTTGCGCTGTTGCAGCACGCGGTCGCCCTCGCGAAACGTAACGTCGCCGGAAAATCCACCGACGGTGACCTCCTTCTTGCTCTCACAGCTCGGATTGAGCGACGTTTGGAGCCAGTTGTTGAGCGATCCAGTGCTCGCGACGCCGCGGCGCATTGGAGATAAGACTTGAAGATCTTTTGGGGAGAATCCACGAGCGGGTAAGATGTCGCTGAGAATGTGGTCAAGCACCGCCTCTACGCTCGCGTTCGTTTCGCTGGGCAAGCTCACCCAAAGACAGTCGGGCTTGAGATCGGGATCGATCGGCGGCAAATCGACGTCTTGCGCGTCAGCGACGATGCGAAGCTCATTCATGTCCACATCGTGGCGCTGCTCTCTGATGTCCAACGGTAGGAACGCTCCAGAGTTGATCGCGTGCGCGGCGCGAACGATGCCGCTCGCCGCCGCTTGGCGGAAGATGTCCGTCAACGCGATGCTCGGAACGTTGCGCGCGGCGAGCAAATCTCGCAATAGACTACCAGGTCCGACAGACGGAAGCTGATCGGCGTCACCCACAAATACGACTTGCGCTGAGGGAGGCACGGCGGCGAGGAGCGCGGCAGCCAGCGGCAAGTCGAGCATGGAGCTTTCGTCCACGACGACAACGTCCGCTTGGATGGGATTCTTCGCGTCTCGCGAGAATCTACCCTTGTATGAAAGCGCTTGCATCGGCCCGTCATCTTCCATGCCTTCGAGCGCATCCGCAGCCTTGAACTCCAACAATCGATGAATCGTCGAGCTCGTCACCGGATTGGCGATGTCTCTACCGGCGGTGGTGATTTCCATCAGACGCTGCGCGGCGCGACCTGTGGGCGCGCACATTACCACACTCTTGCCCATGGCGCGCCACAGACGGACGATCACGTGCGTGGCAAACGTCTTCCCAGTCCCCGGGCCACCCGTGAGAATAGAAACTGGCGATTCAAGCGCTAATCGAACAAAGTCTTTTTGCGTTTCGCTCAGCGTGCGCCACCCTTCCTTTTGCGCGGCGGCTTCGAGCCAACGCTCCACGCGTGCCGAGTCAACCTTGATCTTCGGTCTTCTAATGCGATTGATGACGTCGGATGCCACGGCCACTTCAGCACTGTGCATGGCGCTCGTGTAAAGCGCCGCAGTGCTCCAATCGCCTTCGAAAACCTCAATCGATCCCGCCGCCGTGCTTGCTGTCGGCAGGCGCTGCACACGAATTTCACCCTTGGTTCGCATCGCGTCCGCGGCGGCTTGCATGCTCAACTCGTCCGTAATCGTCGATTGTCCGAGCAGAGCACGTACACCGTCGACGATTTTGCTCCACGGCAAGTACGCATGCCCGCTGCTCACCGCTGCCGCGCTCAAAACTTCGATGATGGCGGCGCCGAGACGCGCCGGATCGTTCGGCGCCTTGCCTAGTCGAGACGCCAAGGCGTCGACGCGATGGAACGTCGCCCCTCGCACCGCCCCTAACGCCTCGAATGGGTTGTCGCGAATCAAATCCTCCGTCATGGGACCGTATTGTGCCGCTGCGCGTTGCGCGAGCGCCAACGGCACGCCGTGTTTTTCTAAAAACACTGCGGCGTCTCGCTTGCCGCGCGACTCGTCCCAATTCGTCTTCAACTTGATCGCCGTCTTCGGCCCGATCCCATCGCACGCGCACAACTTTTTCGCCGCGTCGGGCGAGTTCAAGACGTCCATCAGGTCCACGCCAAAGTGATCGACGAGGCGCTGAGCGGTGACTTTGCCGCAGCCCGGCAACGCGCCGCCGCTCAAGTATCGCAACATCCCGTCCTCGCTCGATGGTTTCAGTTCCGTGGGCGCACCGGTGATGAGGAACTCGACACCATACTTTGTGTTTTCCTTCCACTGTCCGATAAGCTCGAGCATTTGTCCTTCGCTCGCTCCCGGAAGCGTGCCGACGACGGTCACCGTCGGCGTCGGCGCCGCGCCCTTCCTTCGCCGCTTCGGCGTCGCGAGCGCGCCTGGAGGAAGCTCACACGAGCTGTCAACCTCCATGCGCGCCACGGTGTACCCATTTTCTCTCGAATGAAACGTCACGCGCTTGATCTCACCTCGAATCCTCGGCGCGCTCGACGCGAGCGCCTCCTCCTCGTACGCCGGCGACGCCTGCGACGCGAACGTCCGCGCGCCGTTTCGACTCGGCGCCCCCCCCCCGGCGACCGATAGTCTGGACAACCCCCGCGCGAATCGCTCGACGTCATCGTCCGCGTATCCCTTCGCCAAGCGCTCGTTGAACTCGTCGTCGGCGTCGTACGCCGCCGACGACGCGTACGACGTCGACGCGCGTCCCTCGCCCGCCTCCCCCCCGTCCTCCCTCGCGCTCGCTCGCGTCCCGCGCGCGCCCGCTCGCATCACCGCTCGCGCGTCCGCGCCACCGATCGACACCGATCCGCGCCATCGTCGCCGCAGTTCGCGCGCGAGCATCCCTCGATCGCCGCGCCCGGCGTCGAAATTCCTCGTCGAGCCTCCCGCGCGCGCGCGTCTCGCGCGCGACCGCGCGTCGGCGCGCGCCGACGCGCGCGCGCTCCCGGCCGCTCGCGGCGCCGCGAGCGTCGCCGCGACCGTCGTCGAGGGTCGCATTCTGTCGTCGTCGCGCGCCCATCGCGCGCTGACAATCCGTTTTGGCGGGAACGGCGATCGGAGTCCCTCGCGCTCGGTTCACGAACCGTCGTCGGTCGAACGTCGCGCGTCGCGCGCGACGCGCGCGGCACTCTTCGACGACGACGACGAACATGTTCGCGACGAGCGCGCGAGCGACGGCGAAAACCGCGCGAGCGGTGCGGTGCGTGGACCGCGGACGAACGCGCGCGAGAAAAGCGCGCGAAGACGCGCGAAGGGACGCGCGCGACGGGACCGATCGCGATTGAAGTTTGAAATCCAAATTGAGCGACTGACGAAGACGATGCGATCGCGCGCAGAACGTACGCCACGGGACTGAATAAGACGACGCTGATCGATCACGTGGCGAAAGAAACCGGAGAAACCAAGGCGAGCGTGGGTCGGGTGTTGAACGCGACGCTGGACGCCATCAGCGCGACGGTGCGCGCGGGCGACAAGGTGGCCCTGTCGAAGTTCGGGACGTTCGCGCGAAAGCAGCGAAAGGCGCGCGATGGACGCAATCCGTTGACGGGCGCGGCGTTGAAGATCCCGGCGGCGAATTATCCGTCGTTCAGCGCGTCGAGCACGTTTAAGGACTTGGTCAAGGGGAAGAAGTAAATGGAATAAGTTTGTACACGACCGCCGTCGAGCGCGTTTGTTTGTTTTAATGAAGAGAGCAGAAATGTTGCGTACTGCGTGCGCGCTATCGCGAAGACTCGTCGAGCGATTCTATCGCGTCGTCTAGCTTGCCGTGGAAGTCTAACGCGGCGGCGAGCAAGCCTAGGAGATTGACGAGGCGTTCGTTCGGGATTTCGAACCCGGCGACGTCGACGGCGTCCTCAAACGACAAGACGCCGTCGGCGACGTCTTGACAAATCGCCAGCACAGCCTTGCGCTTCGCCTTCTCCGCCTCGTTCACGTCTGCCGTCAAACTAATAACGACGTCTTCGTCATCTCCACGCTCGAGCGCGCTCGCTTTAGCCGTCTCGACGTCCCTCAATCGCGCTCTCGCCGCTCTCGCCGCGGCGTCCGCCTCGAGCCAGTCCTCGCGCGAACACGCGATTGAAAACGCGTACGACGCAACCTCCGCCCGCGCGCTCCAGCGCACCAACCGTTCAAGCGTCGATCGTCGTCGCATCGCCACCCCCGCCTTGCTCAACCACACGCCCTGTTCGATGAAGTAGTACGCGCCCTCGAGCGCCGCGCACGCCGCCGCCGCCGTGAGCCATCGCGCGCGGCCGCGCTTGCCCGCGCCCTCGTTCTCCCGCACCTCATCGCGAAAGTCCCGAACGTTACCCAAAAATTTTCCCAGCCTGTACGCGCGCCTCGCGTCGCCGATCGAGCGCTCCAGCGCCGTCGTCGCGCGCACGAACTCGCTCGACTCGGCGCTCGGCCTCGCGCGCGCTTTCGCTTCGCCGAGCGCGAACAGCGCGGCGTAGCGCGCGAGTTTCAGCGTCTTATCGATGCCCTCGCGCTTCTTCAGCAGCGTCACGGCGACATCGAGGGCGTCGTACGCGCGCGGCGAGGCGTCGCGAGGCATGGTTTGACGCCGGCCGCCTAACCGTCTCGGGACGCGCGGGACGCGCGGACGAAGGACGGACGACTGGTTCTATCGTCTCACTACAACAACACCGGCTCGCGACGCGCGCTCGAATCGACTCCGTGACGACGGAAACGCCGACCCTCACAGCTCGTCCACGGACTTGCCGTCGAGGAATTCGACGACGCGCGGCACGACGTCGCGCAGCGCGTCCGCCGCCGACGATAAATTTCGCAAAAACTCCTCCTCCGTCGCCTGCGGCCCGTCCACGATGTCCGTGATCGTCTTCACCGCGATCACGGGCACGTTAAATAGGTGCGCGACGTGCGCGATCGCCGCCGCCTCCATCTCCTTCACGCTGCACTCGAACTCGTCCAGCAGCGCTCGGCACGTCTCCGTGGCGTCCAGAGAGTTCCCCGTGCACACCACCCCGGTCTTGCATCCCAGCGCCTCGATCAACCGCGGCGTCGGCCACGCATCGTACTCACCGACGCCGTATTTATCGTATCCAGGGATCGGTATTCGTCGATCGTGATTCTTAAACTTCGTCGCCACGTAGACGTCGCCGACCTCGCCGCCGCGCTTCGCGAACCCTCCCGCCGTGCCCGCGTTCACGATCACGTCCGGTCGCAGCGTCGCGCACGTCTCGTACGTCGACAGCGCCGCGCCGACCGTGCCGACGTTGCACACGTTGTGCCTCGCGCACGACCCCGCGCAGACGACGTCGACGCGCGCGCCCGACTTCAGCGTTCCCGAGTACACGCGCATGGGGACGTCGCCGCCGACGCGCGCGAACGCGTCGGCGTCGAGCGTCAGCCCGAGGGCGTCGATCAGCGGTCGCGCCTCGGCGTCCATGGCGAACAGCACGGCGACGCGCGCGATCGGCGCCATGGCGTCGTCGTCGAGCGCGGAAGACGACGAGTGCGGACGCGCGACGCGACGCGACGGCGCACCGCGACGCGCGCGCGCGACGGCGACGCGCGGCGATGGGCGCGACGACGCGATAGCGCGACGCGACGACGCGATAGCGCGAGATGGCGGCGCGCGCGCGCGCGAGCGACGCGAACGCGGACGCGAACGGCGAGGCCGTTTGGCTCGAGCGCGTCGTCGCGCGCGGCGTGCGACGCGCGCGCGACGCGAGCGGACGCGCGCGCGAGCCGAGACTGCGGGACGTGTGCGCGGCGGTGGACGAGGAGGTCAGGCGGGCGCGAGGGGCGGACGCGGCGGCGCGAGGGCGCGCGAGGGCGATGGCGTTCGCGCTCGGGCTGGACGTCGAGACGACGTGGGAGGAAAAGGCGGCGGCGTTGGAGCGCGGCGCGGCGCGGGGGGAGGCGAGGGGGGCGGGCGAATCGGCGACGACGCGCGAGATGAGCTCGATCGAGGCGCTGGTGGCGGTGGACGACGAGGCGTATTTGGAGACGACGGTGGGCGACGGCGCGCGAGTCGCGACGCCGACGGGAGCGGATTCGGAAGGCGCCACGCTCGACGACGACGAGAGCGAGCTCATCGCTCGAGCGTTGTGCGAAATGAACGCCATTAAGCGCGCGTTCGCGGCGTGGAGACGCGAGGCGGTGAAGGAAAAGTATCGGCGAGCGAGAGAACGCGAAATCGAGTCGTTGTGCGCTTTCTCCACCGGCCGCCGCGCGCGCAAGATGGCTCTGGCGGCGATTGGCGCGTGGCGCACGAATGCGCGCAAACGTGTGCGATTGCGCGCGTTCGCGGCGAAGCGCGCTCGACGCGAGCTCGCGACCACGGGCCGAGCGGTCGCTCGCGCGTGGGCGCGAATCGCGCGAGACGACGCGGCGAGACGACTCGAAGCCTTCAGGCAGACTCAAACGCGACGAAACCGTCGAGCGATGCTCGCGGCGTTTAACGCGTGGCGTTCGCGCGCGAGAGCGCGCGTTGCGCGCGAGAGCGCGGACGTGTGGCGACGAATCAAACTCGAGTCGACGGCGCTGGATACTTGGTCTGCGGTCGCGCGGGCGTGGAAATCTGAGCGACGCGCGATCGATGCCGCACGTCTCGCTCGCCAGCGCTACGTCAAACGGTCGGTCACGCGTGTGTGGCGTGTAAGAGTCATTCACGCCGAACGTCGCGCCGAACGTGCCGTCGTCGCGGTAAAATTTTCGCGTTGGCGTCGACGAGTGCGAGACGAGAGACGAGAGCGCGAGCGCATGCGATTCGCTTCAAGCTACGACGACGCGCGTGTCACGGTCGGCGCCTTTGCGCGGTGGTGTGCGGTCGTCTGGGCCGCGAAAGAGCACCGAGCCGAGCTGGCGCGTGCGGCAAAATTTCATCGCCTGTCGCTCGCGGCGAGCGCGTTTTACGCCTGGCGAGCGGCGACGAGTCAAGCGAAACGAGAGAACAGGTCACTAAAAACACGCGTATTCGCGCATTGGAGATCAATGAAGGAACACGCGTCACAACTGAACGCGCGCGCGACGTTTTACCGCGATTCACAAGCGATCACGTTCAGCGACAAGTATCTGGACGCGAATTGCTTTGCGATGTGGCGCTCCTTCGTCTTCGCGCAGCGACGACGATACGCCGCAATGGAACTCGCAGATACGTGGCGCGTGAAACGCGCATTCGCGCCGTGGCGCGCTCGCATCGGCGCGGCGCATTTCAGCGACGACGTCGAAAACACCGCGCCCCCCGTCGCCGTCGGCGAAATCGAGTGGCAACGTTTTTAACCTTCTCGCTCTCGCAGCCTCTAGTCGGCCTTAAGCCGTAGCGTATCACCTAGTCAGTAGCGCATCATCATTACAACCCAACCCTAGCCCATGGTCGACGGATCGTTCATCCCGAGCATGGTTTCGATCGTAAACTTAAAGAACACGTACCCTCCCGCGCCCACCGCGACCACCGCCGCCGCCGTCTGCGGCTTCTTCAGCAGCGCCGCCACCGGCCTTCCGAACATGTACGCGAATCCGACCATGATGCTGATCGAAAATCGCGCGTACTTGACCATGTTCGCCCAAAACGGCACCTCCCCGCCCGCGAGCGCGAACAATTCGTTCGGCGTCGTCGTCGCCGCCGCCGCGTTATCCGCGCCGTCCGCCATCGTCCCCGCCATCGCCGCGATCGCGTCCGCGCCGTCCGCGCATCCGCTCGCGATGACGCACGCCGCGAGCGCCGTGAGCGCCAGCGTTCGATCGCGTCGCGCGTCGTCGCTCTCCCGCGTCGTCGCCGTCGCGTTCGATCTCTCGTCGCGCCGCATCGTCGTCGTCTCGCGCGTCGTCGCGCCGCGGCGCGTCGCCGTCGCGCGCGCGCGCGTCGCGGACGACGGCGCGCGCGCGAGCGTCATCGCGCGCGCCATCGGCGTCGCGCGCGCGAGCGTCGGCATCGCGTGCGCGCGCGTGTGCGGCGTTCCGCGTCGTCGACGTCGCGCGCCGTCGCGGCGCCGCACAGCGCGACGACGGCGCGCGGTCGGCCGCGCGAGCGGTCGCGCGCGCGTCGACGCGGCGTCGGCGTCGCGCCGCGCCGACGACGCGATCGGACGCGCGCGCGGCGTCGATCGCTTCGAGCGCGATGCCGCGCGCGCCGGCGACGAAAAAGATGAAAACGGACGCGACGCCGGACGCGCGCGGCGCGCGCGATGGACGCGGTGCGGGACGCGGGCGCGGCGCGCGCGGTGGACGCGGCGCGCGCGGCGCGAGGAACGGCGCGCGTGGGACGGCGAAGGAGGCGAAGGGACGCGACGCGCGAGGGTCGTCGACGGCGTCGACGCGAAACATGGGGAAAGAGATGCGCGAACGCGTCGTGGCGCTGCGAAGCGAACACAAGTTTTACGCCTTGCAGAGCTTTTGTGAGACGTTCGAGGCGATGTGGATGCCGAGGAAGGATGGGGAGGCGTGGGAACGCGCGCTGTGCGAACCGCGCGAGCACGCGTGGATTTTAGATTTTTTCTTGCGCGTGTGGGCGCCGGCGCCGAGCGCGTTGGGACACGGCGAGACGCTGCTCGTGCCGAGAAGTTGGGAAATTAGATCGCGAAGGAAAATTCGTGAGATATTGGGCGACGGCGTGGACGATGAGGCGGGATTTTTCGACATCGACGCGCTGGCGCGATTAGAAGTGTTGTACCGGTTGTGCGAGGATTTGGTCGAGTCTCGCTCGTTTTCTAACGTCGCGGAACAGTGCTCGGATGAGTTTGACAAGGCGCGACGGCGAAATAAAGTCGAACAGCTTCAGATGTGTAAGCGCGGCGTGCACGGCGAGCCGATCGGATACGACGCTAAGGGTCGCGCGTACTACGTCTCGGCGTTGGACGCTCGGATTTGCCGAGCTGAAAAGGTGGCGGCGGACGCAGGCCCGAGAGCGCGCGCGGATCCACTTTGGTCGACGCCGTTCGTGACTCTGTTGGAAGTCATCGCGTTGAAGAACACGTTGCAGAACACGACGAACAAGAAAGAGTTGGCACTGCTCGAGTATTTGTCGAAGGATCACGTCCCGTACCATCAGGAGCGCATGAAGCAGCAGCTGGCAGAGCTGGAGCGCGTCCAAGCCAGAAGCGATGCCAGAGCGCGTGCGGAACAAGAACGGATTGCGTGGGAAAGCACGGCGAGGAAGAAGTCGAGTCGTCTGGAGGTGAAAAAGGCGCTTGAGAATTCGCGACGAGAGCGCAAAGTCGAAACCATTTCGAGCGATGAACTCGAAACGGTTCTCGACGACTTGCGACGTTGGGTACTGTTGCCTGAATCCATGCGTGCCACCGCGCACCCACCACACGGGGTGCGGGTTTCCACGCTGTACGGCGAACACGTCGGCGGGCTGAACACGAAACCCGTCGTCGTCAAGCCAAAAGGGCGTCGTTGGGTGGGGTACTTCGTCAGCGTACTTTGGGAAGACGACAACCCATCGAGCGAAGCCAGCTGGTCGGATGGTTACTGCGTTTCGTACGATTCAGATACGTCCAAGCACTTGGTGATATACCCAGCTACGGCGACGGTCGAGCGCGTCAACCTCGAAACCGTCTCGCTGCGCCTGGGTTCCCACGGCCGAAAGTACGACGTCCGCGTCGATAAGAAGGGCCGCGTGCTCGGCGATCACGCCGCGCTCTACGCCGCGCTGAAGCCCGAGCTCGACGCCGCGCGCGCATCTGAGACGTATTTTAGCGGATGCTGGCGCGACGACGTCGTCGGAAACGGCATCCCCGTGGACCCCTCGCGCGTCGGCGAGTGCGGCGCCGTGCTCCTCGACGCCGCCGAAGCGCCGGCCGAAGAAGCGCGAGACGCCGTCGCCGACAACCCCCAGCGCGCCGATTCCACCGACGACACCACCACCACGATCGACGATTACTCTCCTTAGCGCTCGCGACGCACGGCGCGTAGCTTTCATTTCATCCCCGATGACTCAACTCACGTGACTCGCTCTCCTCGGCGCTCGCGGCGGTTGCCGACGCCGCCGCGCGCGCCGCCCTCGCCGCCTCACACCACGGCGCATGCGCGCCCGCGCGCCCTTCGCGCCCTCCCGAATCGCTCACCGCGCGCACACCGCGCGCGCACACCGCGTTCGTTCGCGTCGAGCCTCCTCCGCGCGCGTGCGCATGTCCACGACGCATCACGACGACCGATGGCGCGGCGCGTCGACGCTGAAAACGATCGAAACGAACGACGATTGCGACGCCGCGCGGCGCACGAACGACGCGAAATGGGTCGTCGTCGGCGCGAAAGACGCGCTGCTCGAGAACGGCGCGTTCGCGCGGCGCGCGTTCGGGACGAACGAGCGCGCAGCGCGGACGTTCGAGCGATTGGTCGAGAGCCTCGACGCGAACGCGACGCGGAGCACGGTGCTCGAGACGGCGAGCGAGGACGACGAGGGACTGTTGGAGCTCGTCGTGTGCGTGATGCCGGAGAAATCGAAGATGTCGAGACATAATTCGCCGATCGCCGCGCACGCGATGACGGCGGCGGCGAAAGCGGCGATAGGGGATCGGAAGAAGAGAAGAGCGGTGGTGCTCGCGGCGGTGGACGAGGAGGCGCACCGCGTCGGGGCGTTGGCGGCGTTGGCGAGGATTAGTGCGCCGTATACGAATAAGTTTCGAGCGGCGGACGCGGTTGTGGACGGGGAAGTGTACGTGGGCGTCGTGTGCGGAGGGGAGATTTGGAACGGGGCGGAGACGCGGTCGTTGCCAAAGGCGGTGCGCAGATGCCAGGCGCTCGTCGACATGGCGCCAAACGAGCTGTCGCCGGACGCGTTTGTGGACGAGGCGAAGGTCGTCGCGGGCGAGCTCGGCGCGAGCGTGAAGGTTGTCGAGATTAAACGTTACGCGCAACTCGTCGAGGAGGGCTACGGATGTCTGGCGGGCGTCGGAAGCGCTTCGAGTCGCGACGGTCGTGATCCCGCGCTCGTGCACTTGCGATTTACGCCGAAAGGTTGCGTCGACCCGGACGCGCCGTCCATCGCGTTCGTGGGCAAGGGTATCACGTTCGACACCGGTGGGCTTTCGCTGAAATCTAAAGACGGCATGTGCGGTATGAAGACGGACATGGGCGGTGCCGCGGGTATGCTGTGCGCGTTTGAGTCCATCGCTCGCGAGGACGCCGAATCGAATTTCAAGACGCCACTCGACCTCGTGCTGTGCATCGCCGAAAACGCAATTGGCTCGGGCGCGATTCGCCCGGATGACATTCTCGTCGGCAAGAGCGGAAAGACAGTGGAAATCAACAACACCGACGCCGAAGGGCGCCTCGTGCTCGCGGACGGCGTCGCGTATTGCTCCGATCCCGCGAACGCCGCGTGCAAGCCGCGCATCATCGTCGACATGGCCACGCTCACCGGAGCGCAAATGATCGCCACCGGGCGTAAACACGCCGGACTTGTGACCGATAGCGAAGACATGGAGCACACCGTCGTGCGATTGGGCAGAATCACCGGAGATCTGGCGCACGCCCTGCCCTACGCTCCGGAAATGTTCAAGAGTGAGTTCAGTTCCAAAGTCGCCGACATGAAAAACTCCGTCGCCGACCGCGCCAACGCGCAATCGAGCTGCGCCGGTCAATTCATCGCCAATCACTTACACCCAGACTGGGTCGCTCGCGATGACACGGCTTGGATTCACCTCGACATGGCTGGTCCTGGTAACTTTAAAGACGGTTTAGGTTCTGGCTATGGAGTGGCTCTGCTCAACGCGCTCTACAAAGAAATCGACAGTCGACCGCAATGATGCCGTCACGACGCGCTACATTTAATGACATTGAATAAAACACGATCGCTAACTACCGCGCCTTCTTCGTCTCGACTCCACCCGAAGCGAGACCGCCCGCGCGCTTCCCCGCGCCGCCGAACTTGCCGAACTTGCCGAACTTGACCATGGCGAGCGCCGCCGTCTCGCACAAAATCGTCCCCGCCCAGTTCACAAAATACACCTCCTCCCCATCCTCCACGCACAACCTCAGCGCGACGTACCACGTCATCGCAATCCCGAACGCGCGCCAATCTCCCTCTCCCGTCCTCGTCGTCGCGAATCCCGCGCACAGCGCCGCCATTCGTCCCGCGCTTCGCCGTCCCGTAATCGCGCCGACGGCGCTCGCGCACGCGCCGCTCACCATGTACGCCGTCCCTCGCCGCGTCATCCCCCCTCGTCGCGCCATCGCGATCACATACATCGCGTTCGACGGCGCGAGCGTCCACGCGACGTGCGCCGCCGTTCCCGGCGCCCGCGCTTTCGCCGCGGCGCCTTCTCCGCGCGCCAAAATCCAATAGCTCACTGTGAACACACACAGCACCCCTCCCGCGACCCACGCGCGCGCCTCTCGCGCCCGCGGCGTCGCGTCGCGCGCGTCGCGCGCGAGCGCGTCGCGAAACGTTCGCGCGCTCATCACGCACGCGAGCGCGACGCACAGCAGCGCGTGCGCGCCCTCGGCCGAGGGCGTCCCCGCGTGCATCGGCAAAGAGCGACGCGTCGACGAATGGCGACGCTGCGCCTCGCGCCGTGCGCGCCGCGACGCCGCGACGCCGGGAGACGACGCGCGCGAACGAGCGCGACGTCGCCGTGGGCGGTCGGACGCGCGGAGCGCGCGTGCGGGGACGTCCAGGGCGTCGCGGTGATCGATGCGAACGGCGCGCGCGGGACGATCGCGACGGGCGCGCCGTTCCTGGATCACATGATCGATCAGCTCACCGCGCACGCGCAGTTGGGCGTGCACTGCGTGCTGACGCGACGCGGGGTGACGTGCGAGGAGGCGCGCGACGCGGGAGGGGTGAGCGACGAGGAGGCGTTTCGGTGCGCGGGCGCGGCGCTGGGCGCGGCGCTGCGAGAGACGCTGGGAGACGGGAGAGGCGCCGGGGAGCGGGCGAAGGCGCGGTTCGCGGCGCCGTTGGACGAGGCGTACGCGACGTGTGGGATCGAGCTGTACGGCGAGCGAGGGCTGGAGACGTTCGCGCTGGCGCCGTATGGGAAGCCGGGGACGGCGGGACGCGCGAGCATCGGGACGTATCCGACGGCGCTCACGGAGACGTTTTGGCGAGCGTTAGCGGAGGAAGCGGGGGTGAGCGTGCGGTTGGTGAAAGAGCGCGGGGATAACGCGCATCATATCGTCGAATCGACGTTCAAGGCGTTCGCGCGGGGGGTTCGCGCGGCGATGGACGCGGCGGAAGGGATCGACGTGTACGCGGGCGCCGCCGCGAGCGAGGAGACGCGGCGAAGCGCGATTCAACGCTCGACGAAGGAGACGTCCATCGACGTGAAGCTGGATTTAGACGCCAGTCGCGATGACGTCGAGGGATCGAAGATTAGCACCGGTATCGTCGCCCTCGATGGATTGTTCACCGCGATTCAACGCGAAGCCGGGGTGGCGCTGAACATCGCCGCCACGGGAGACTTGTGGATAGACGACCACCACACGGCGGAAGACGTGTCCATCGCCGTCGGCCAAGCGCTGAACAAGGCGCTGGGGACTAAGAAAGGGTGTAATCGCATGGGGAGCGCGATGTCCACCGAGGGTGAGGCCACGGTGGAGTGCGTCATGGATCTTAGCAATCGCCCGTACTTGGGGTACGGACTCGAGCTCGAGAGCGACAAAGTGGGCGACCTCAGCGTGGAGATGGTCGAGCACATGTTCATGAGTTTGACGTTCAACGGGCAAATGACGGTGCACTTGGTCGAGCACGCGCGCGGCGCGGACGAAGCCGAAGTTGCCACAGCCGCGGCGAAGGCTTTCGGTAAGTGCTTGCGACAGTGCGCGGCGATTGATCCGCGACGCGCGGGCTCCGTGGCGTCGAGCAAAGGTACGCTCTCTGTGTAGTGTCATCTAATCGTATCGTATTGTTTACACATCAATCGGCTACTTGCTTTTCAGTAATCGAGCCATCAAAGCCTTCGCGTGATCCTTGAGCGCGTCCATCGCTCCTCTCGCCTCGACGGAGTCGCGAACGTCGACGTCGAGCTTCAGCGGCGCCTCGCGCTTCGTCGTCGCGTCCGACGCCACTTGCTCCACCACCTTCTTCGCTGCCTCTCGCAGAACTTTTTCATCCACAATTTCGCGCACTAAGCTCGCATCAATCGCCCCGAGCGTCTCGTTCACTTCCACTAATTCCAGCAAGCTCGCCTCGCTGCCCTCTCGCGCCAAGTCGTCGGCAAACTCCGTCAACGGCGTACTCTTCAGCTTTTTCGGCATCGACCGCCACTTGGCGTTAAACTCCGCCAAGAGCGCGTCGCATTCCGCTTCCCCAACCTCCACGATCGTCGCGCACTCTCGTTCCACTGCGCGCGACGCGATTCGTCGTCAGTCGTTCGCGTTCGTCGCGGCGGGGGAACCATCGCGGCGACGTCAACAGTCACCACCCTCGCGTCTTCTCGACATCGCTTCGATCCACGCACCCGCGTCCTCGAACGCTCGCACCAACGCGTGCATTTCATCCTCTCGCACCCGTTTCCTCGCGCTCGCCGTCGTCGACGCGTCGTTCGCGTCTTCGCGCGTTGGTCGTTCGTCGTCATCGCGAAGCCGCGTCGACTTCGTGACGGATTTACGCGCGCTCGCGCTCGCGGTCGCCGCTTTCGCGCGCTCCCGCTCGCGCGTGGGCGTGTTCGCCACGTCTCGAAGCGCGCCCGCGGGCATCGGATCGCGTCGCGCGCGTGCGAATGACGATCAGAAGCTTTTGCTACGCTACAACCGCCAGAGCCGCCGAGCGCGCGCGAACGAACGCGCCCTGGCCTGCTCGCATCGCTAACCTAGGAAAATACACCGCGCGCGAGCGTCGCGAAAAAAACGCGCGCGCGCGCGCGCGAATTGCGCGCTCGCCAATCACGCGTCCTCGGCCGCGGGGCCGCCCAATTTGACGCGTTCCACGAGCGCGTCGTGCTCGCCCACCAACCGCGCGATCAACTTCTTCGACGTCTCCTGCAGATGCCCCGCGATGAACACCTCGTCCAACACGTAGTGCGCCTTGTGAAAGTTGAACACTAAATCCAATTCGCACACGTTCCCGAAGTACTTGTCCAAGATCTCGACGTAGTGTTGAATCATCTCCAGCGTCGCGAGCTCGTTCGCGCCTCGGTCCACCGCCAGACAAAAGTACAGGCTCGCGTACTTCCTGTACACCAGCTTCACGTCCCGGTACTCGACGACGTTGCACAGCTTGTTCGCGCGCGGTATGATTCGCGACGTGACGTCGCGCTCGATCCTCTTCCGCTCCTTTTGGTTCGTCAGGACGTAGTACTTGCTCAGGCGAATCTTCGCTTGTTTGCTGAATAACAGCGCGAATCGAATCATCGTCGGCGATCGCGGCGTCGACGATCGCGGCGCGACGCGCGCTCGGCCGCGCGCGCGCGTCGTTCGCCGCGCCGCGGCGCGCACTGCGCCGTCGCGCCGTCGCGCCGTCGAGTCGTGTGTCTGTTCCGTGTTTCATCCAGGGTTTGGAATCGAGTATTTATCGTCTGCGAATTCAATCGACGTCGGCGCGATCTTTCGCATTTAATGATGTTTAAACGCATACGAATCGACGTCTTATCTTCGCGCGTCGGAGGATACGGCGCGCGCGCGCGCGCCGCACACGCGCGCGCGCGGCCGAGCGACGGACGACGCGACGCGCGACGCGACGCGGAAAGCATGCCCGCCGTCGCGACGTGCGACGCGCGCGCGCTCACGACGCGCAGACGCGCGCGCGCGCGACAAGATGTCGCCGTGACGTCGGCGACGATTCGACGGCGACCGCGCGCGAGGACGACGACGACGACGACGACGCGGATCGACGCGATCTCGGACGCGATGGGACACGAGAGCGCGGACGACGCGACGGCGACGGCGACGGCGGCGGGCGACGATGGGAAGGCGAAGAAGCCGTGGGGGTTCCTGAGCCCGTTCGGCGCGAGCGCGGCGGTGCTGGAACAGGCGGCGGAAGTGAACGAGAAGCAGAGCGGGCGCCGGCGACGGACGGAGGAAGTGAAGCTGAAGGTCGATGGACAGTGGTACGATGCGACGGGGTGGGCGCTGGCGCATCCCGGTGGGGCGGGGTTCGTGCGGTTGTTGAACGGACAAGACGCGACGGATGTGTTTTACGCGCTGCACTCGTACGGGCCGAACGGGAGCGACGAGGCGTTGAAACGCTTGCGCGCGTTGCCGAAGTGCGATGCACCGTATGATACGGAAGAGTACGAAACGCAAAGGCTGACGACGGCGAACGCCGAGTTCGGGGAGTTGCGAGGGAAGTTGGAGGCGGAGGGCTGGTTTAAACGCAACGCGCTCTCCGAACTCTCGGTGTTGGCGCAAGTTTTGGGATGCTACGTCGTCGGACAAGCCATCGCGGCGACGCACCCGATCTTAGCCGCGATCTCGATCGGGATAGGGATGCAACAAGCCGGATGGCTCGCGCACGACTACGTTCACGGCCGCGGGAAGTGGTGCTCGATGATGCGCTGCTTTGGCGCGTTGACGAATGGGTTTTCCGCCGAATGGTGGTCGCACAAGCACAACATGCACCACTCGTTCACGAACGTCGACGGTAAGGACGGCGACATCAAACTCGAGCCTCTGTATTACTTGTCGCCGCCGGAGACCAGTGGGCGCCCGGATAGCTGGTTGCGCAAGTACCAGCACATCTACGGCTATCCGCTCTACGCGATGACGTACGTGCTCTGGCGCCGACACAGCGTCGCGAGTGCGTGGGCGCGCAAGGATAAGACTGAGCTCGCTTTGCTCGTCGGCCACTACGCGTGGTTGTTCGGCACGCTTCCTTTGGGTGTCGCCATCGGCTCCATGCTCATCGGTGGGTTTTTGGTAGGCTCTCTCGTCACCGCTACGCACCAGAGCGAGGAAATCATGTATGAAGACGGTTCCTTCGTCGATATTCAGTTTAGAAGCACTCGCGAAGCGGACGTGAAGAATCCACTCGAGCGTTGGTTGTGGGGTGGTATGGACACGCAGCTCATTCACCACTTATTCCCCACCATGCCGCGTTACAAGCTTCACAAGCTTCGTCCCATCATGCAGGAATGGGCCCAGAAACACGGATACGATTTTAGAATCTCCGATTCGCGCGACATCCTGAAGAAGAACTACAAACATCTTGAGGGTATCGCCGCATTGGAGACGATTTAACTTAGGTGGCGCTACTTTACGTTGTTTGTACTTTGTTATCAAATGATTTTTGAAAGCTTTTACACCGTCGTGTTCAGAAAAATTGCGGCGTCAACTCGTCTAATGCGTGATTCATTTCTTCATCATCGCTCGGAACACGACGATGCTATTCGCCAAGAGCGCCACGCTCGACGCAACTTGTTGCAATACACCGGGTTTAAACAACCCTTCGCGCTTGGGAAGCGGTAGTCGCTTGTGCGTGAACTCCACGCCCTTGTCCTTGTTGCAAATTTGCCCCTTGCCTCGCAACAAGCAGCGCGTCGTCAACAATCCTTCGACGCCCACGGGCCCGCGGGCATGGATTCGCGAAGTAGATATACCAACCTCAGCGCCGAGACCAAATCTAAATCCATCGCTGAAGCGCGTGGAGGCGTTATGAAACACGCACGCACTGTCGACGCGAGCGATGAATTCATCCGCCGTCTTTTGGTTCGACGTGATGATGCAATCAGTATGCGCCGAACCGTTGGCGTGGATGTAATCGATGGCGTTATCCATAGAGCTCACGAGTTCCACCGAGCATTGCATGCCACCGTATTCGTGTCGGAGCGCCGGTGCCGCTGGTAGGTTGAGTTCCTTTGTCCCGCGCGGTCCGCCAAAGAGTTCGACGCCCGCCGCGCGCAACGCCGTCATGAGTTCCGCCGCGCCTCCATTCGCGACAAGATCGTCGTGAATGAGCAAAGTCTCCAACGCGTTACACGCCGCGGGATAATCAATCTTCGAATCTATCGCACACTTCGCCGCCATGTCAACATTCGCGTCCTTGTCGACGTACACGTGCACCACGCCGTCCGCGTGCCCGAGCACGGGAATCTTCGTATTATTCTGAATGTACGTCACCAACGAGTTCGAACCGCGCGGAATCACCAAATCGATCACGTCATCCAGCTTCAGCAGATCTGCCACCGCTTCTCGACCCTCGATCAGGCACACGCATTCCTTCGGTACGCCGAACGCCTCAAATTCGTCCACGATGACCTCCCGCAGTTTCGCGTTCGAGCTCGCCGCTTCCTTCCCACCCTTGAGCAGCAGTCCATTCCCCGTCCGCAGCGCCAACGACGCGATCTGCGGCAGCGCGTCCGGCCGGCTTTCAAATATGATCAAAAGCACCCCCAACGGCGCCGTCACCTTCGTCAGCGTCAAACCCTTCGCCAACTCCATCGCGCTCAGCGGCTTCCCGATCGGCTCTTCCATGTTCGCGATCGCCCGCGCGCCGTCCGCCAGCTGCTTCACCTTTCCAGGTTTCAGTTTCAACCGCTGCAGCAGCGCTTCTTCGACGTCATCGGACGATTCAGCGCGTCGCAAATCTTCGTCGTTCGCGGCTTGGATTTCGCTCTCGCGACGTTCGAGCGCGTTCGCGACGGCGCGCAGCAGCGCGGCGCGCTCGCGCGAGGGGAGCTGTTGCAGTTTACGACTCGCATCGCGCGCTTTGCGGGCCAGCGTGGCGGGATCGTCGGGCATGACGACGGGAAGTGTCGTTGGAGTCTGGGTTTAGGCCTACCGCGCCGCGACGCGCGACGACGCGCGCGCCAGTGTCCGGCGGCGCGCGTCGCGCGTCGCCATGCGCGGCGCGTGCGAGGCGATGTGCCCCGACGCCGAGGCGCGCGCGCGCGCGACGCGCGGCGACGCGCACGCGCTCGAGCGCGGCGGCGCGAACGGCGCGGGCGACGCCGACGCGTCGAGGATGGTGAAACGGTTCGCGCGCACCGTCGTCGCGGGAACGGAGGACGCGGCGCGCGTGCGAACGCTGGACGCGTGCGAACGCACGGTGGACCATTTATTCCGCGCGCTCGACGACGCGCGTCGCGCGTCGACGAGCGCGTCGGCGTCGGCGTCGGCGAACGCGCTCGCGAGCGCGAACGCGTTCTGCGAGGACCGACTGCGCGCGGTGCGACAAGATTTAGCGATGCAAGGGTTGTTCGCGGACGATCCGGTGGCGTGCGGAAGGTGCTGCGCGTTGCTCGAGCGCATGATCGTGCGCGCGGTGACGAGCGAGGCGGAGCGCGAGGCGGACGCGAGCGACGACGATTTCGGCGCGGCGGCGCTGCGCGAGCGACAGCTCGGAAAGACGTTTGGAATGTTGCTGAGCGCGTACGCGGAGTTGGGATTCGACGACGACCTGCACGTCGAACGCGTTGGAAGGTTTGTGTCGATGCTGCTGTGCGTGCGCCTGCGCGACGGGACGAGCGAGTTGGCGGGGGACTTGAGACGCGTCGGAGTACGGACGTTGGCGACGAAGGACGCGAGATTCGCGATGACGTGTCGAGCAGCCTTCGCGACGGGAAACTGGCGTCGATTTTTCGCCATCGTCGACGAGGCGTCGTACGAACACGCGTGCTGCCTCGAGCGGCACTTCGCCGTCGCGCGCATCGATGCGCTGCGATCGCTCAACTGCGCGCTGAACTCGACGCCGATGAAGCTCGACGAGTTGGCGCGCGTCCTGCGCCTCGACTACGCCAGCGACGCCGAGACTTACGTAAAAGCGTGTGGATTGACGGTAAACGTGGACGAGTCCGCGGAACCAACGGTGCAGTTCCGAACATCGCCGTTCACGCCTCCGAATCTGTCGCGTCCCGACGTCGCCGCCGCATTACGCGCGGCGAACCGTGGATTCAAATCGAGTTCACCCGCCGCGCCCGCCATCGATCGCGACGTCGCGAGCGTCGACGTAGACGTTCATTTAGCATCCTTATCGCTCGCCCGCTGACGACGTTGTAGCTCATTCATTTAGTTTCGTCGCGCCGTCGCCCGTCGCCGCACTCGCAGACGCGTTCGCGATGCTCGACCACGGCACCTTGCTCGTCCGCGGCGCCGCCGACGCCGCCGACGACCCCACGCGTTCGGTCATCCAGCCCATATACCCATCGACGACGTACGCGCGCGACGACGCGCACGAACTTCCGCGTTTTCGCGACCGAACGCTGTGCTACGCTCGGCCGGATAATCCATCCGTGCGCGCGTGCGAGCGCACGCTGCGCGATCTCGAGCGCGGGAGCGATTGCGCTTTGTTCTCGTCCGGCATGGCGGCCGTGAACGCCGTGCTCGAGGGCGCGGTGCGCGGGACGTCGGACGCGAGTTCGTTCGCGTGCTCGCCGAGCCGCGGGTACTTCGCGGTGCGCGCGCGAATTCGAGAGTGGTGCGCCGCGCGAGGCGTGGAGGTCGTGGAATACGACCCCGATGTGCCGTATGTGATATGTGACGTCGATGGACACACGCTGGCGAGGCGAGACGAGGACGCGAAGGGGACGGCGCATCACGCGGGACGGTCGTTGAAGCGCGCGTTGGAGGAAGAGGCGGCGAGAGGGCGAAAAGCGGCGTTGGTGTGGGTGGAATCCCCGGCGAATCCCACGTGGGACGTGATGGATTTAGAACAGGTCGTGGCCGTGGCGAGGGCGTGCGATGCGGGGTGCGTGTGTGTGGATTCGACGGTATTGACGCCGATTTGTACCAAGCCGTTGTCGTTCGGCGTCGACGTCGTGATGCACTCTGCGACCAAATATTTGAACGGACACGGGGACGTCGTCGCGGGAGCTTTGGTGACGCGCGAATGCGATGATCGATGGCAGCGGATCTTGCATGAGCGTAAGCTCGGCGGGGCGACGATGGGGTCGATGGACGCGTACTTGCTCTCGCGAGGCATGCGTACGCTAGAGCTGCGCGTGCGCAGACAAAGCGAAAGCGCAATGTGGATCGCGCACGAGTTCGAACAGTACTTGCGCAGTCGAATTCCTCACGGCGCTATCGTTCTATACCCGGGGCTTCAAACCGATACAACGGTGGAGTCGAAGAACGCGCATTACGACATCGTAAATCGCATGTGTCCAAACGGCGTGTACGGCGGCATGCTTTCGCTCGTATTCTTTGACTTCCTTCCGCATCTTTATCCCGAACACACTGGATCAAACTTGTCGCGAGTCGTCAAGTTTTGTAAAACTATGGCCGTTAGTTGCGACTATTGGACGTGCGCCACGTCGCTCGGCGGTTTCGAGTCGCTCATCGAACACAGGTATTCGGTCGAGTGCGCGCCGGGCGAAAAGGAGCCGCACGTGCCGGGTGGTCTGTTGCGTCTGTCCGTGGGGTTAGAAACGAAGGAAGATTTGCTCGCGGGTTTAAAGCGCGGATTTGATATCGCGCTCATGGACGTCGTAGGCGCTAGTGTGGCGACGTAGCAGTAGATTTTAGGTTAGTTTTACACTACAATCACTTCTTGACTTTGGATTTCCTCTTGAGCGACGCCATCATGTTCTGCAGTTCAGACGACCCGATTTCCTTCGCCTGCGACTCAAGCGCGCTGACAGTCTTGCTAGATTTCTTTTCCGCTTTCTTCTGGCGCCGCTTGTCTCTTTCACTAATAATGAGCGTCTTATTCTGCACGTCTTTGTAACGTGGATCCGTGGGGTCGAGACTGAAGTGATGCGACTCGTACAATCCGGCAAAGCGATCGTCCGCCGTGTCCAACTTGTTCACTTCGCCGTCGTCGTCGTCATCACTCTCAGCACGCCGTGCGGCTTTGCCGCGGAGACGGCGTTTCTCGGCGAGACGCTCTTTTCGCGACTTCTTCTTGGTCGGCTCTCCGCCGTCGGCAGGCTTAATAGCAGCGCGACGAGCGGAGACGCCGTCGGATTTGCCGAGAATTTCCTTCTCGTCCATCATCAACAGCTCCAAATCGGCTTGAGCTTGTTCATCTACTTCACCGCGCTTAGCAGCTTTCTTCGCCTTTTTCAAGTTCGTCTTGCTCGGCGCGTCGTCGTCGTCCGTAAACTTACTTTTCGCCTTCTTCTTGGCCTTCGGGGCGCCGTCTTCAGAATCGTACTCGGCGTCAAAGTCGACGTCACCACCATCGTCCATGAAGAACGGGTCGTCAAACGTCGCTGGCTCGCCGTCGGCGCCACCCGCAACGTCGTCGGACTCTTTTTCATTGACTTCTCCTTTATCCTTATTCGCTAATCGTTTCGCTTCGCGCTTTTCCTTGCGCAGGCGCTCTTGCCGTTCGTAAACCGTCTCCTGCGCGCCGAGCTTTCCGTCTTTCTGTTTCTTCTTAATGCGCGCACCGAACTCTTCGAGACCGGCGTGAAATGTCACTTCCATGTCACCTGCGTTGCTTTTCGAGCCGTAGCGCTGTTTATCGCGTTTCGTTTTAAACGCCTTCGTGGACGCCTTGGCGGTGTCCTCGCCGTCGTCGTCGTCGTCGTCAGATACAAAAAAGTCATCCTTCTCCGCACCGGCATCGGCATCAACGTCGGCGTCACCACTCCCGCCGAGAAGTTTAGCCAAGTACGCTTTTTTCGCTGCCTTGGCGTCTGCTTCATTTTCTTCATCCTCGGATTGCTCGGATTCGTCCTCGTCGTCGGAGTCAGACGCGAGATAGGCGGCGAAATCTTCATCCTTGAGATTGTCCTCGGTGATTTTACGTCGAAACGTTTTACGCCGAGTCGGGTCATCATCGTCCCACGATAACTTGACGTTCGAGTGCTGCAGCGCCTTGACTTGAAACTCGGGAGCTTCGTAATCGGGAGGAATATCCGTGGCGGTATCGCGAACCTCGCGTTCCTCAAACGATTGGTCGTCCGGGACGTAACGCAAATCGAGTTTAAAACTCGATCGCTCGTACTCGATCCCATCGCACTCGTGATATACCCCCATTGCGGTCTTCACCGTATCGAATTCTGCGATAGCGTAGTAATAGCGCAATCTATCACGCTCGTACTGTCGCATTTGTTCGTTATCCGCCGCGTCAGCGTCGTCGCTTTCGTTCCCCGACGCCTTTCTCTTCGTCGTCGCCGCGTTCAACGTTGACTTCTTTTTCGACTCATCTTTTTGAAACGCGCTTAAAGGACCGTATTTATTCTCCACCGCCATGCGCTCTAACCCGAAATCGCTCGGGTACACCGTCACGCGCTCCAATGACCCGCCCTTTGGCGCAAAGGATCGCAACACCGCGTACAAATCGCACGCCCGAATATGTTGCCATTCACAATTCACGATCGCCAGCCGACGCGTTGCGTCGATGGTGGGTATATCTTTATCCGCCTCTCCGACGAGCATCGTCGGCAGCACCCCCTCATCCTCTTCATCGACGCCTTCCTCGTCCTCGCTTTCGTCGCTCTCCTCCTCGCTTGACGATTCCAAACCGACCCCGCGCATTCGATCCATCGACTTCTCCATGCGCTCTTCCAACCCCTCGTCGCCGTCGGAATCATCATCTTCATCGTCCATTTTGTAATACGCTCGCATCTCCTTCCTTTGCTTTGCGCGTGCGTCCAGTTTCGCTCCTCTTTCATCCTCCGCGCGTCTCCCGCGCTTGTCCGTCCCGCTCGTGCCTCCTCCGCTCGCGAAATTCGGATCATCGAACACTCCCGCGAACCTCGAGTCGATCTGCACCGCGCCTGTCTTCTTCGGCATCGCCATGAACCGCGGGTCGCGGTGCATGGCGCTGAAACGGGCGTCCGTGACGACGTCATTTTGATTCAGCGCGCCGCCGCCGCCACCAAACTTTGGTTTCTTCGTCTTGGTCGATTTCTTCGTCGCATCGTCGTCGTCGCGCGACATGGCGCGCGCGCCGACGCTCGAAAAGCGTTCTTTCGTTTCGCTTCCTCGCGTCGCGTCGCGGCGGCGCGGGTGCGTTCGCGTTGTCGCGCGCGCGAGCGTGTGCTGATGTGCTGGGCGGTCGTGCGCGCTACAAATGGCTTGGATTTGGCTACGGCGCGCGAGGGGAAGATTGAGCCGTTCTGCGGGCGTAAAACCGCTCGAGGACGCTCTGCGCGTAATCCATAGGCGCGTCGGAGAAATGATAGTCGGCGATGGCGTCGCTCGCGGCGTCGCGCGAGGAACGGCGAGGCGAATGTGTGGACGCTTCGACGTCGACGCCGTGCCGGCGACGAAGGTCGGCGTTGAGCGATTCCACGCGGAGCACGCGGCGAGCGTGCTCCAAGGTTCTCGTGAGCTCTTTTATGGCGTGCTCGCTTGAGACGCACATTTTGCGCAGCGCCGATGCGCGGGCGTCGCGCATGGCGGTGACGCCGGATTTCACGTCGTCGTATCGACGAAGGAGTTGGTCTCGCTCGGCGACGCGGCGAGCGTGCGAGGCGTTCCATTCAGAAGTTCGCGAGTGCGTCTTCTCGCGCCAATGATCGACTTTGGATTGGAGTTTCTGGATCTGGCGCTTTGTGTTCGCCAGGCGTTTCGCGTCCGCGTCGTCACGCGCGCGAATGAGCTCGTACGCTCGTTCGTGGTCGAGCTCTTCTTCGGCGTCCCAGTGATTGTCGGCGCATCCTAATTCTCCCTTCGTGACGCTCGGCGCGGTCACTCGCGCGAGCTCGCTCTCGAGCTCTTTGATTTTGTTTTCATACATAATTTTCATCGTCGACACGTCCTCGCCGTGCTGATTCCGAATCTCCTCTCGTTTGTCTTCAAAACTCGCGCGCCTCGCGTCTTGTTCTCGCTCAAACGCTGTGCGTCCCGCCTCCGCGCGCTCCAACGCCTCTTGAACGTCTTCTCGCCACCGTTCGTCCGCGCGCGCGTCCTCACTTTCAAATGTCTCGCGGAGCGCGCGCAACCGTCCAGTCGCGCGCGCATCGATCGTCGCCGTCTCCGCGTCCGCGCGCGTCGACGCCTCCTCCAACCGTCTCGCCTGCGCCTCCGCCTCGACCCTGTGCGTGCGTTCGCTCTCGTCCATCGCCGCGTCCAAGTTCGCGAGCGCACGCTCGCGATCATCCAACGCATCATCGTGCGCCTTCGCCGCGCTCTCGATCTCCTCGCGCGTCGCGCGTCGACGCCGCGCGCGCATGACTTCGCGCCAACGCTGGTGCACTTTATGCTCATTCGCGCGCGACGACGCGTGTCGCGCGTCGTCCAGCGCGTCCACCGCCGAGACGGCGACGGCGGACATCGGCTCTTCGCGCGCGATCGCCTCGCGCGCGCGGCGAGCGTCGCGCGCGACTATAAATAGCGCGTCGCCGCGTTCGCCGCGTCGTCGTTGACTCAGTCTTTGACCGAAAATGCCAAAAAAGGCGTTCCGTATTTACACCAACCGTCACGCGAGCGCGCGCACGAGAGAACGCGACGCGCCGCGACGCGCGCCGCGCGAGCCGCGCGTGTCGATCGAATCGTCGCGTCGACGTGAATCTACGCGCGTCGACGCGAATCGACGCGCGCGGGGGAGGCGCGAGGCCGACGTGACGCGGACCGAGATGCGTGATGTCGAGACGGATGCGATGGCGCGCGTGCGCGCGGCGCAAACCTCGCTTCGCGCGCAGCTCGAAGCGAGGCTACATGAGTTGAATGAAAAGTCAGTCGACGCCGACCGCGCGCTGCGCGCGGCAAAGCGCGAGCGCGAGGACGTCGGCGTGGAGTTGTACGCGCTGCAAGGCGAGCTCGCGAGGTCGCGCGCGGAGTGGGTGTCGACGGACGAGACGCGACGACGCTGTCGGGAAGCGCGGGAAACGGCCGAGCGTGATACTGAAGCGTTTGAGCGCGACGCTGAGGGTGCGGCGCGCGCACTCGAGGAAGCGCGTGGACGCGCGATGAAACGTCGAGTGGAGTTGGAAGATTTGGCGCTCGCCACGCGTGAGGACGGCGCCGTGGCGAGAGATCGCGAAGGCGTCACGGCCGTGATTCAACGCATTGCGAGCGTCACTTCGGATATGGTTGACACGGCCGAGCGTGAGCGGTTAAATCGTGAGATTCGTATCAAATACGTGAAGGAGTGCGTGGAGCGCGCCAGAGCGGCGGCGCTCGAAAACGTCAAAGCCGCCGAAGACGCTGAGCGAGACGCGGCGGCGATTCAGGCGCAAATCGAAACGTGCGACGATGCAATTTCGAGCATCAACACGAGTATGGACGCGTCGTGCAAGAGGTGGAAGTTTGTGCTTCAGCAAGTCGGTAAAGAGGACGAGATGCTAGAGCGGAGTAGAACAGAAGTACGCGAACTGGAGGAATCGTGTCGCCTTCTCGACGCTGAACGCGACGGCGTGAAAGAAGGCCTCGTTGACGCGTACGCGACGCAAAGCACGCACGTTGAAGTGCTGAGCAGACTAGACAAAGATATTGAAGTCGCGGATGCGCTCATCGTTTCCTTAAGGGCGGCTATCGACGACAAGAAGTCTCAAAGTGATGCCGTACAACTGGGCGCAAGAAACCACGACGAGATCGCGCGCGGCGAGGAGCGCCGCGCGAACGAAATCGACGTCGAGATCGAACGTGTCGATCAATCTTACGTGGTGCACACGCACGCGCTTTTCGAGCTCCAAGAGCGCGCGTTATTGCACGTCGCAGAAAAGATGACGACGAACAAACTCGCACAAAAACTAATGCAATCCACGCGAGAGTTCAGAGAGCGCGCACGTGTCGCGAGAAATGAATCAACAGTGGTGAAGCACAAAGTTGCAAAAACCAAGATTGAGATGTTGCGCAGCTCGGGAGAAGAGTCAACAATTCGGGAAAGATTGGCTGACGTGGAGAAGAACGTTGCGGAGAGGCGTGTCGCCATCGACGCGTGCGAAAGAGAAATCGCACGTAACGTCGAGGCAATCGAAAATAACACTTCAAAGATGGACGCACTTAACAAGACACTCGAAAAGTTGCGGGATGTCTCGCCCGAGCACGTTGGCCCGCTCGAGGCACAAATTGCGCATTTACGAAACGAGATTAAGTCGAACGAACAAAACTGTCGGCGGCTTCGTGAGATTTGGCTCAGAGCACAAAAAGTCATTGTATCCCATGAGGAACGATGTCGAGATGCGATCGAACAGTTCGACCGGCATGTGCAAGACAACAACGTACTGACGAAGAAGCGGGATCGACATGAGAGAAATTCGCGTCGTTACGCCGAAGAATGCGAATCCATGAACAAAACAATCGAGCGTCAACGACGCAAGCTTTGCGCAATCGATGAGAAAATCGCGCAAACAGAATCCAGTGCGCGCGAAAATGCGATTCGATCGCTCGAAGTCGAGAACGCGCGCGCAGGTGAGATCGACGCGCTCAGCGGAGAGAATTTGAAGTTGCGCGTGGAAATTTCCAATCGCGAGGAAGCCGTGCGAACTGCGCATCTGGACGCCGATCGCATCAACCGAGCCATCGCAGATCTCGAAAGACGAATTGAGTTTGAACGTCACGCCCAAATCATGCTCGATCCGACGAAAGGAAACAGCGAGGTGGCGAGCGCCAAGCAGGAAAACGCCAAGCTCGCCGTCGTTTTGCACAAACTCGAATCGACTCGAAGCAACATCGCGGCGAAGGTAGAGTCTTGCGTCAAGCGTCGAGAGATAATCGTCGCAAAAGGCGATGTGATTCAATCCAAAATCGACGCCGACGGCGAAGAAGCTCGAGAGGCTGAAATGGTGGCGACTGCGAAGCGCGCTCGGAGCGACGTGCGAAGACGGTTAGCGGAGGCGCAGAAAGCGACGGCGGACCTAAAACCAAAGCTCGACGCACTGGAGAAAGAGTATCTGGAAACGCAAGACGCGCACGGTAAAATCGCGGCGATAATGTCCGACTTGAGCGATCGACGTGATTATCTTCGCGTCGACGCCACCACGCGTTTAAACGAAAAGTACGAACGCGCGCTCCTCGGCACGAGCAGTTTGCAAAAGATGGCGCAACGATTTGAAAAACTTGGTAAAGGCGGAGAAGGCACGGATGAAAACGTCGAGCGATCGAATGACGAGCGTGAACGGTACGCACACTTAATCTCGCGGTTGGAGTCAAAGCGCGACAATCTGAGCGCGGCGATTCGCTATGAAATCAACCAGCATCCGCACCTCACGCAGTCGCTCAGACGTGCGCAGGCGTATCTTAGCGTGTGTTAGCCATTCTAAGCTATTGATACTACGTACACAGCCACCTAAAGCCTTACTTTGCAATCTATCAGGAACTCATCGCAATGCCTTCTCGAAATGCTCGCACGACGTTCTCGTGAACGCTTTTCGCCGCACAAATCACGCCGCCGCCGCCCGGCGAGAAACGCCGTCTGTCGCCGTCGCGACCGAGAAACCCGAGCGAGCGTCCGTGTAAATCCGTCACGACACAACCAGCCTCTTCGGCGCATAAAACACCCGCGGCGTGATCCCAAGAATTGACGCACGCGTCGTCGCCGCCCTCCTTTGCGTGTTGAATAAAAATCGACGACGAGCCGGCGACGACGTCGACGTATTTGCACAGACTCCCGCAACACAATCGGCGCACCCGCGCCGGCGACACGCCCGCCCGGCCGAGCGGCAAAGACTCGAACGATTCGTGCGCCGAAATGACGACGTTCGCGTCCGACAACGCTTTCGGCTGCGCGCACGAAACGCGCCGAAACGCGCTCGTCTCGTCGTCGCGCGAGCGAGCGAAACACCCGCGACCGCGCGCGGCGACCACCTCCAATCCTCCGCCCGGCCACTTCGGCGCTATCATCACCGCGATCTCCGGCGTCCCGACGTCGCTCATGAGCGCCAATCCGAGCACGTATTGTTTATCCGCGGCGTCGTCGCTCGCCGCGAACGCCTTCGTGCCGTCCAGAGGATCGCACACCCAGTACCGCCCGATCCCCCCCGACGTCTCCCTCAGCCGTTCCCTCGCCTCCGTTTCGTCCACTCCCGCCCCACACGCCGTCAAAATCGCCGTCACGACGTCGGCGTCACCGTCCAGCGCTCGCGTCGTCTCCTCGCCCACGAAATCTTCGCCCTCGCCGCCGCGCAGCGCCCTCGCGCACGCCACCTGCGCGGCGACGTCCGCCACCGTCGCGATCGTCGAATCGCGCTTGCGTTCCGCGACGGCGTTCCGTCCGCGCGCGCGCATCGCGACGGCGATCGCCGCGCGCGCCGCGTCGAGCGCGCGCGCCGCGTCGTCAACCTCTCGCAAGACGGTTGGAAGTTCATTCGCCGCGCGCGCGCCGTTCGAGCGCGCCTCGGCGTCCGCGCGCGGTCGCGGTCGCGCGCGACGATCGCGCGGCGTCGCGCGCGCGACGCCGACGCGCGCTCGAGCGTCGCGCGCGCGCATCGCGTCGCGATGTCCCGACCGACCGATGGGCGCGCGAACCGAACCGTCTCGACCGCACACGCGCGCGCGCGCGACGCCGCGCGACGCTCGCGACGCGATGGCGCGCGCCGCGACGCGCACGCTCGGCGACGCGCTCGTCGCGCTCGCGTGGACGTCGCACGTCGCGTGCGGGACGCTGATTCTCTTCGTGCTCGCGCTCGCGCTCGCGTCGGCGCTTCGCGTCGACGTCGCGGTGTGCCTCGCGCCGTGCGCGGGCGTGTTCTGGTCGCTGCTCGTCCCGAGCGACGCGCTGGGGCGGATGCGCGCGCGCGGTTGGCGGTGGCGCGACGTCGCGGCGGCGGCGGCGACGCGAAGCGGCGGCGGGAACGCGGTGGCGTTTTGGAGCGCGCGCGGCGACGCGCGCGCGCGGCGAGACGAGACGGCGAGCGACGCCGTCGGGCGCGAATCGTTCGGGAGGACGACGGCGGCGACGCGGGGACGATGCGCGCTGCCGCCGGCGACGACGTGGCCGCACCGACCGATTTTCGTGCGCGCGAGCCCGCGGACGAAGACGACGGCGCTCGACGGATGGGCGTCCGAACGCGGACCGGTGCTGAAGAGCGAACGCGGTCGAGGGGTGAAGGCGCCGAGCGCGATCGACGCCAACGCGCCGGTGAACACGGAGAGCGCGATGGAATTCGAGACGGAGTTGTTCCGCGGGAAGATTGTGTGTCGATTTAAAGGCGTGGAGGACGCGCACACGAAGACGTCGAGCGAGTTTTATCGGGTGAAAAAGTGCACGTTTCAAGTGTTGGTCCAGGGAAAGTTTAAGGAAAAAGTCAAGGTGAGCGACATGCTCACGGGCGGAGAATTCGATCGCGCGTTTGAGAACATCCCGCCGCGCACTTTGGTGTTCGCGGGCGAGCAATTCTTCAAGCTTCTCACGCCCGGGCTTTCGGTGGACATGCTGTGCGATGTGCCGTACTACTACGCACCGCTAGGTTCGACGCTGAGCGTGTTAGCGGCTCACGCAGAAGAAGACGCGCCGGAGCCGACGGCGGAGATCGGCGAAGACACGCGCCGATTCGGCGGTCGGTTCGCGACGCCGAAGACGATTGACGAGCGGTGCGCGATATTTTCTGACCCGAGCGAAAATGAGGAGTATTACTTCAACACCGAAGACGTCTACACAATGGACTATTTCCAGAACGTCCTTCTCTTCGACGAGTACGTGTTGGACGTCAAAGTCACGCAGCTACCCCTCGCGCGATGTCTCAACGGCCAGCCAATCAGTTTCTTCGGCAAACATCGCGATGGGCGCTACGCGTATTCGTTTGAGATTTGGCACGAGTGTCTCCTTCCGAAAGCCCCCGAACGAACGCCCATAGGAACCCCGTGGCCGCAGAGCGATCACCGCGAACGACCTAGCCCTCAGCAGTAGCGATCGTAGTGCAGAGCGATTAGCGGTTTTGTTTGTATATTAAACGGCCTCGTAAAACCGGTCGAGAAAATTCGCCTCGAGCTCACGGCGCCGGCAGCCCGTACGCCTGCGCGTACGTCATGATCCCCCCCTCGACGTTCACCAAATCGTCGTATCCGCACTGCGCCAGCGCCGCGCACGCCTTTTCGCTTCGCACGCCTGCCTTGCACACGACGACCAACTTTTTATCCCTCGGCAGCGTCTCCAACCACTCCCCCGCCGCGCTCAGCGGCTTGAGCTCGAATCGCGGCAATCGCGCGGCGTCCCACTCGTCGCGCTCGCGCACGTCCACGAACATCGTGTCGTCGTCGCTCGCGCTGTCGAGCATGTCCTTGAGCGCGCTGACGTCGATGTTCGCCCACGGCGCGCCGGCGGCGAAGGCGCGCGCGCGGGGCGTCGCGCGCGCGACGACGGCGTGACGGGCGCACGCGGACGCCGACGGCGCGCGCGCGGTGCGCGCGCACGCGCGCGTGAGCGCGGTGAGCGATCGAGCGGTGATCATGGCGGGCGGACGCGCGGAAAAGTGCGGGACCCGCGGTGCCGACCCGCGGTGCCGACCGAGGGTGGACGCGAGACGAGACGCGCGCGCGATTCGACGACGCCGGGGCGCGCGCGCGATGCGTCGCGACGACGCGAGCGGGTAAAGCGGTGGTTTTTGAATTAAGTACCATTACGCTCGTGAACGCGAAGGAAACGCGCGACGAATCGATGGCGGCGCGGCGCTCGCGAAGCGAGATTTCCGCCCGCGCTTCCCGCGCTCTTTCCCGCGCTCTTTCCCGCGCCTACGCGCGCGCTAACTCCGATTCCGCCGCCCTGTCGTTGATCATTTTCACCCAATTCTTCACGATCAACAGCCCGTTCTCGGTGATGATGGACTCGGGATGAAACTGCACGCCCTGAATCCAAGGATACGCCTTGTGCTTCACCGCCATGATGGTCCCGTCCTCCGTCCACGCCGTCACCTCGAGCGCATCCTCGGGAAAATTATCCCGCGATATCACCAACGAGTGATACCGCGCCGCCTGAAACGGGCTCGGCAGTCCGCTCAGCACCGTGTCCAAATCCGTTCGATGCGTCACCGGCGACGACTTGCCGTGCATCAACCCCGTCGGCGCGCGCACGATGTCCCCCCCGAACACCTGTCCGATGCACTGATGTCCCATGCACACCCCGAACACGCCGAATTCCGGTCCAAGCTCTCGCACGACGTCCAGCGAGATCCCCGAGTCCTCCGGTCGTCCCGGTCCCGGCGACACCATCACGCCGCGCGGCCGCATCGCGCGCACCTCCTCCACCGTCACCTCGTCGTTCTTATACACCGCGTGCGCGCACCCGCAATCCCCGAGGTACTGCGACAGATTATACGTAAAGCTATCGTAGTTGTCTATGATCACCACCGGTCGCGCCGCGTCCTCGCGCGTCGCGCGCGCCGCCGCGCCCGCGCGTCGTCGTCGTCCCGTCCATCGCGTCGTCGTCGTCGTCGTCGTCGTCCGCGTCGCCGTCGTCGCTCCGCGCGTCGTCGGCGTCGCCGCGCGAACCGTCGCCATCGTCCGCGCGCGTCCTCGCGTCGCGCTCGCCGTCGGCGTCGCCGCGTGGCGCGCGCGCGCGTCGCGACGGCGCGACGGCGCGAGGTTTGGATAATGGTCCGCGTCGTGCGTCTGCGCACACAGTCAGAATCGCGGTCGGTCGGTCGCGTGTCGTGTGCGCAAACAGTCAGACTCGCGGTCGGTCGGCGCGCGCGCGATTCGAATCCCTCGCGACAGCCGCGCGACTGCGCGACGCGATGCGCGACGTCGCGGACGACCTCGGATGGGGCGACGCGTTCGAGGACTCGGACGCGAGCGACGCCGGCGCGGAGAGCGACGCCGGCGCGAGCGACGACGACGGACGAACCGCGACGGCGACGACGACGACGACGCGCGACGCGGCGGCGTCGCGAATCGCGAGCGCGCAGGCGACGACGGCGACGACGACGCGCGAGGGCGCGCGCGTCGGGACGATCGGACCCGAACTCGCGGCGCTGCGCGCGGCGCAGGGCGAGACGAGGGAACACTACACGATGTCGCACTACGATCGGTTGTACGGGTGCGAGCGACGGTGGCGACGAGACGCGCGCGGGAGTAAGACGTGGTGTAAGGACGTGCACGACGCGGGGTGTCGAGAGTGCACGACGTGCCACTTTTGTAGACAAAAGACGACGGACGCGAAGACGACGTGCGTGTGCGGAACGTGGCGGAGAGCGCCGGAGGGAGGACGGGGGCGAGGGACGTGGTGCGGGTGGTGCCTGGAGATGCGCGTGGGGGAAAATTTGGACGAGGCGATGGCGGATGCGGAGTGGCGGTGTCCGGTGTGTCGGGATATATGCAATTGTAGCGGGGCGAATTGCTTGCGGGCGAAGCGGAATTTGTTCCCGACGCAACAGTTGACGGGCGAGGCTTTGGCGTACGGGTGGCCGTCGGTGGCGCATTACTTGATCACGACCGCCATCGTGAGTGGGCGAGACGCACCGCCGATGTTGGACTTGCCCGCGGCGTACACGGAACGGCAGCGAAGACAGCGTGATCCCGCCGCGGCGGGTGGCGGCGGCGGAAGCGGTCGCGGCACCATTCCGGGACTCTTCGGCGCGCGCTCGAACAAAGAGGCGCAAGCCATCGCCTTGCGCGCAAAAGTCGCGGCGAGTGTGCGCGCGGCGTTCGGTGATCTCGTTACCGATGGGGATCGAGGCGCCGATGGTGACGACGAAGGCGATCAATCCGACGGCGCCGCCGAAGCCGCCGAAACCGGCTCGAACGCGCGGCGACGCGGCGGTCGATCTAGGGCGCGCGGTACTCGCGGTGCCCGCGTCGGCGCGCAGCAACTAGATGGCTATGGAAGTTCAGATGGTTCTGAGTTGAATTCTTCCGACAGCGAGGGTGATGTCGAAACTGCCACCACGCCGGACGTCGTCGCGCGCGATGCCGAGCCGGTCGACGTCGCGATGGTCGCAGCGCCGCCGCGTTCGGATCACGTCACCGGGCACGTTCGATCCTACGCGGCGACGTCGACGGCGCGCGAAGGGTCGGTCGCGCAACGTGTGCCAAAACAGAAGCGCGCGCGGACGGATTATGGACCCGCTCCTGATCGCCGCGAGGACGAAGAGTGGCGTTCCGACGACGAAGGCGCGTCTGGCGCAGACTTTGTTCACGTACCTCGGGAACAACGTCACGTCGTTGATGCCGTGCACGAAGACGACGGAGATCGGATTGAACGCAGAACGCGCGAGCCATCGACGTCGCGTCCTGGCGTGGCGACGCACACGACAGAGTACGGCGAGACAGTCGTCGTTCGACAGGGCGACGTCGCGCCGCCGACGGCGCGTCGTCGTCGTCGTCGACGAGTTCCCAGACCGACTGAAGCGGAACAGTTTGCGACAGTCAATCCGGAAGTCGTTGAGGCTGCACAGAGCCGCGCCGTACACGCCGCCGCGCAAGAAGAGGACGAGGAAACTCGCGCCGCGCAGGGTGAAGGCGCGTGCGCGCAAATTTTGCGTGACCTTCGAGACGGGGCGCGAGATGAGTTTCAGTTCAGGGACGCGTTGGTGTGCTCCAACCAAGCCCTTCGCGGCGCAATGGTCGAGACAGACTCTGGTATTGTGGTCGACGAGAGCGAGCTGCGAGCGTTTTGCGCCCTCGTCGTGCGCATCGCTCGCGTTGCGCCGAGGACGCCCGCAGGTTTACAAATAATTTCCGACGCGCGAGAGACGCTCGCAGATCCAGAAACGTTTCGCGCGCATCAAAGTACTGCGCGCGCCGTCGTGCTCAGGGCGCTACTGCGCTGTAGTGATCACGCGGCGTATCAGGGTGTCCACGTCGGCGAGTCGCTCATTCAGTTGCTCACGCTCTTGGCTGAGCTCGGTCAGGAGTATTGCATGATTCGCGAATACATACAAGCCAAGTCGGGCGAAACGCCACCGGAATTACCGACGTATATTCAAGCATCGATCCACGAACTTGCAGCTGTCGATGCCGAGGGCGAAAATCAGACGACTAAAGATGACCAAGTCGCCCTGCTTTTGCTGGAAAGACTCGAAGCGGCGCACGTTTTGCTGTACGCATCCATGGCTGCGCTTCGTCGATCTGTGCGAGGACCACCTTTGGCGGGCCGCGAAGAGCTCTTCTGCCCGACGCTCGCTGCGTTTCTCGACCCGAGCTATCCGTTCAAAGTTAAATTGAGGAAGCAAGCGCTACGTTTGATCGCCGCCGCCGTCACCGCGGCCACGCGTGATTGGGGAGATCCAAAATCACCCGAGACGTTGGCTTTGGCTAAGAATGCGAGCGAACACATATGGCCGGCGCTTTCGAATTTACTCGCTCTAGATTTCCCGGCGCGCTCGAACTCGCCAGTGACAACTGTTGGTGGTTCTGGAGTCACGCGAGCGGCTATCGAAGGCTCGGCTCGGCTCATCGCCCTGCTGCTTCGGTCTGGCGTTTGGACGTGGAGCCAAGCGGAGACAGCCGTCGTGGCTCCGCACACGCCGGCAACTTTTTGGCGGTTGGCAGGCGCGCCGTATCGAGCGTTCGCGTATCGACTTTATTCACGATTACTCGACGTCACGCCGATTTATTACGGCGGTATCGGTGCCCCTCTTCTAAAGTTGTGGGTCCTTGCGACGATGGATCCCGCCGCCGGGGAATCTGGCGCGACCGGCATCAGTCGAGCCCGCGCGAGAATCACCAGAGCCGCGAAACGACATCCCATTTTGTTCCCCGCTTTCCCTGCGAGCGAAAAGCTGGAAGGGTGCGACAAGTCGGACAACGCATCGTTACACAAGCGCGCGCGTTGGGTGGCGGAAGTGCTGCACCAGGCGGCGACGACGGCGGTTTCGCCCAAGGTTCGAGTATCAGCCGTCGCCGCGTCGAACGCCTTCTGGGATGCGCTCCCGTGTCGCGAAGCCGAAGTTCGGGGAAAGCACAGTGAAAGTGCATTCATGGGTGCGAGTGCTTTGATTCTCACGACGGCGGTGTCTCATCTGTCGGACGCTTTCTTGGCGCCACCGCCGCCAAAACTCGTGCCCATGCTTTGCAAGACGGTGGAGTTGAGCTCGACGAGAGGTGGGCGTCAATCGGAAGCTCGCGCTGAAACATTGGCGCACGCTATGCTGACGGTCGCCTTGAAGTTTGATCCCCGCGACGTCACAATGCTGACGACGCTTGTCGCGATATTGCACGAGACGATGGAACGACCGCGAGCGACGGATGCCGACGACGCCATCGGCGCCATTTGGGCGGCGCTCGACGCCACCGATTCTTTGCACGTGAGTTTAGGAATTGCCAGCGAAAAGGTCGTCGCGCTTCGCGAGTTCGTCATCACCTCGTGCGCAAAACGATCGATAGAGCGCGCGAGATACACGGCGTCGAGCAAAGCTGGCACGCAAGCCGCGAAGGGATGGGCGCTCGCGCTCGCGCTTTTGACGAAGAAGAGTTCTGAAGCCACGTGGCTGCGAGCGCTTATGCCGTCGATTTTGGACGCGCTTCAGCCACCTGCGGTCGCCATCGGTAAAAGTGCGGCACCGCCACCGATTTCAACATCGGATACGAGTATTCGTGCAGCGCTCTATCGCTTACTCATCGACGCAGTGACGCACCATCCAGATCTCACGGCGCGCGTCGACGGCGATGTGGTGGCATCTACGGAGCCCGAAAACGTCTTCTTCATCGCGATAATGCGAGCGGCGATCGGTGAAATCGCATACGCGCTCGGTGGCGCAGAGCAAAGCAAGGGCTTCATGCCACTCAGCGAGATGGATCGCAACGCCGCCGGTCGCCGGCTGCGAGGCGTGTTGGGCGCGACGCCGTCTGCGACGACGCACGCTTTGGAGGAAGTTTACCGCTCGTTCAAGCCACCGGTGGAAACTTTGGCCGATGCGCGAGAAACTGACGTCGAGCAAGCGTCGCCGACGGCCACGGCTGTGGCCGCGCTCAAGTTTATATCAGCCTTCGCGATTTCGACACCCGCGGCGACGCGGCTCGTAAAGACGCACGTCTTGTCGCCCATCAAAGCGGCCATGAAGAGGAAAGAATCGCACGCCAGACGCGCGCTCGTTTCTCACGTGAACGATCTTTGGGCGGACGTCGGGCTCATTCAGCACAGTTCAAAAGAGAACACCGTACCGTTGTCGGCGCCGCCGACGCCCGCCGCGAAGCGTTTGGAAATTCCCCAAGCGGCGTGGCCCGCAGGGGCGGCGGAACCGTGCGCGTTTGCCTCGATCGCAAGCAAGCCGCCGGGGACGTCGATAAACGTCATCGGGCAACTCATCAAGCGCGAGCCCGCGAACGGAGTGGCTGTGAAAGAGAATCCAAAGACTGGGAAGAAGTTTGACATGTTGTTCGTGACGCTCTGCGATCACGCCGGCGACGAGCTTCGCGTGCAGTTGATCGGCGCGAGCGCGAAGAAGTGCGCGGCCGCGCTCGACGTGGACGGTATGCCGAGTGACATCCCTCTCGGATTCGTGGGTTTGAAGGCGAAGGGCGCGATGGCGTGGGACCCGAAAGAAACCGCTTCGCTGGTTGTGAATCCCGCGACAGCGTGAGATGAAACGATACCAGAGAGAAACGATGCCAGAGAGAAACGAGACGCGTAGATCTTCATTGCAACGCCGCGCTACGCGAAAAATCGTCCATGGAAGGAATTAAGGCGTAAAAATGGTAGTACAGTAGAATTTGACTAAGTCTCTTCGAACACCTCCGTCTTGCACGTCGGACACGACTTGTTCTCCTTCAACCACGGCTCGACGCACTCACCGTGATACACGTGCCCGCACCTCGGCAACTCGCACGCGTCCTCACCGGCATCGAATTCCATGCAACACACCGCACACTTCGTCCCCGCCACGCTCGCATCGATCGTCCTTTGCGGCAACGACGCGATTTGCGCATCGGTGAGCCCACACGTCACCTTCCCCACGACGTCCCCGAGCTCGCACAACTCCTCGTACGTCATCGCGTCCGTATCGATCCCCTCCGCCTCAGAATCCTCCTCCGCATCGGGATCGATCCCAGCCATGGCCAACATCCGATTCCTATACTCTTGTTCCTCCTGTTCCTGCAGTTGCCTCGCGAGCGCCAACGATTCATCCTCTTCCTCCTCCTCGAACGCCGCGTCCTCGTCCGCGAACGCCGTCTCGCCTCGCGCGTTCCCGTCGAAGCGCATCATGAAGTACGCGCGCTCTTGCTCCTGCAACAACCGCGCCAACGACGCCGAATCATCCTTCATCGCGCGCGTGAACGCGCATCGTCAGTCTCGGCGCTCGACCACGACGCCAGCGTCCCTCGCGTCTCGTCGCGCGTCCCGAGGGGAAAGACTTCGCTCGAGAAACGGTTGCGCCGGAATCGCTCGAATCGCCGTCTCGTTCGCGTCGCTCGCGCCCGTTCGCCCGTCGCGCGCGCGCGATCGACGCTCGCATCGCGCACCGTCTCTCCCAGCGCCCGTCGTCGTCGATCGACGCTCTGCTGTTCGAACAGTCGCAGCGTGCGCGACGGATCGGTCGTCGGCGGTTGCGCCGTCGTCGACGGTTCCGCGAGCTTGCGCTCGCGGTGCACGGGCGTCGAGCGCCCGGAGTTGCTCAGCGAGCGGTCGTTCTCGATGTCGTCCATCGCGGCGCGCGCTCGAGCGCGGCGCGGCGGCGCGCGCGGCGACGGCGTCGCGGATTGCGGCAGAGCGCGACGGATGCGCCGCGACGGCGACGGCGACGGCGCGCGCGACGTCGCGCGACCGGCGTACGAGGACGCGTACGAGGACGCCGTCGCCGCGCTCGAGCGCGCGATGGCGCGTCGCGCGCGCGCGGCGCTCGAAGGCGACGACGGCGGGACGACGGCGCGCGAGTGGACGCCCGAGGACGGCGCGGAAGCCGCGGCGCGCGTGCTCGAGACGTGCGGCGCGCACTACACCGCGTGGGCGTTTCGCATGCGGTGCGTCGAGGACGCGGTCGACGCGCGCGAGGCGGAGGCGGGGACGGCGACGCTGCGCGACGAGCTCGCGTTCGCCGAGGCGCAGACGACGAAAAATCCAAAGAATTATCAAGTGTGGAATCACGCGAGAATGGTGCTCGAACGCGCGGATGCCGCGGGTGCGTTTGAAGGATTACGGGACGGGGCGTTCGCGCACGCGAACGCGGCGCTGATGCTGGATGGGAAGAACATACACGCGTGGTCGCATCGCGCGTGGCTCGTCGAGCGATGCGACGCGTGGGAGGAAGAGATGGCGTTCACGGAGGAGATGCTGGCGGAAGATTGGATGAATAACAGCGCTTGGAACGCGCGGTTTCAGTGCGTGACGGTGTGCTTGGAGCGAGGAGACGTGGGGGTGTTGGAGCGGGAGGCGGCGTTCGCGACGACGGCGCCGCGCGTCGACGACGACAACGAGAGCGCGTGGAATTATCTTCGCGGTCTGTGCGCGATCGCGGAGCGAGATGGGAGCGCGATACCGCGCGACGTCGCGAACCGCGTCGTCGCGCTCGCGATCGACGCCGCGCGAACCGCCGCGGCGCCCGCGCCGTCGCGCGTGCCGTCGCGTCACGCCGCGCTCCTGCTCGCCGACCGCGTCGCCGCCGAAGCCGTTCGCGACGCCGACATCGGTCGCGCCGCGAGCGCGGAGTCGATGTTTAGAAACTTAGCCACACTCGACCCTTTGCGCGGGAACTATTATCGCACCCGCATCGACCGCTTACGAGCGGCGTTGGCCTAGCTTTGCGTTGTAGCTCGCGTCGTCGCGCCCGCGCTCGCGCCGCCCTCACAATCAGCCTCCGCTCGCGCCCGACCGACGCCATGGTCGCCGTGCGCGACTTCATCGTCGACGCCGGTCTCGACGAGCACTACGCCGCGCGTTTCGTCGAGCAAGGCGTCGATACCGTCGACGATTTGCGTTACGAGAGAGACTTGGACGCGCTGCTCGAAGACGTCGGCGTGCGCGACGACGACGCGGCGACGTTCCGCGAAGCGCTGAAACGCGCGCTGGCGGGTGAAAAGAAGCGAGCACCGTCGGGCGATGACTTGGCGGAGGCGGTGAAGGCGTCGATGGCGAGTTCGCGGGCGCGACAAGGACTGGACGGGGACGGCGCCGGCGGCTCGGGACGCGTCACGGGCGGCGCGGTGCGCATGGGAGGCGCCAAGGTGGAGGACTACGCGCCGAAACTGACGTTAGATGATGCGGTGACGGAGGACGTGAACGCGCGCCTGGGCGTGGCGACGGCGAAGGAGATTGAAGACATACTCGCGGCGCACCGGGACAAGGATTTTTTGCGTTTGTTAAAGTTGCGCGAGGTGCCCATCGATTCGCTCGGTAAGGTTGAATGGAGCGGACACGAGGCGGTGAAAACAAACGAAATCGCGATGCGATGCAAACTGTTGAGTTTACGTTTGGATAAATCGAGGAACGCGCACGCGAAGGCGCCCGCGGCGCAGCGCGCGGTGAAAAACGTGCTCGATTTGTTGAGTCACAAAGACACGAGAAAGGAGTACTTGACGCTCGCGGTGCGGAGGAAAGTGGAGGAACTACGCGCGGAAGGGAAAATTCAAGGCGGCGGACACGTCTCCTTCACCGGCGTGCACTACGGCTCCGGTGCGGCGGCGACGCGCGCGGCGGAGGAGAATTACGTGTCCAAGGACATGCTCAACGAAATGCCGACGTACGACGAGACGATTCATTTAGATATGAGCGATGAAAACGCGCGCGCCGCGTTCGCGGCGCGCGGTGCGGAGCCCAAGAAGTCGTCCGCGCCCAAGGTGGACGTCTCGAGCATTCGCGCCAAGCTCGCGAGCAAAACGAAAAAGCCTCGATTTATGTAACGTCCGAGAAGCGCAAACGCGTCGCGTTACAACTACGCTAAGCCTCTAGTCTGGTGTGATTCGCGATACAATTACCGTTCGCGACCGCGCGTTCGTGGAACCACCGTCGCGCGCGATAGACGTCCTCGACGCACAACTCGTGCCCCATGTTTTCGCGCAGCGTCACCATCCCCCCCGTCAACCGCCCCGCCTCCAACGACCACTCCACGGGCACCAAAGGATCGGCCCCACCCGCTAGTATTAAAGTGTCGGGCTTCAGTTCTGAGAACTCTCTCGAGCGATTCGGCAGGTACCCGCGCACCGCGAGCACGCCGCCGACGTCGCTCAACTCGCTCTTCGCGCACGCCAACGCCAAGCACGCCCCCTGCGAGAACCCGCCCAAGACGACGTCTTTGCGCTGAATCCCGTACTTTCGCACCGCATCGTCCACGATCGTCACCGCGCGCACCACCGCGTCCTCGATCCCATCGCACGTCCACTCGCGCTCGTCTTTCCTTCGCACGCGCAGTCGCGGCTTGAACCACGCGCGCGGAAACCGCCCGTTCCCCGCGTCCATCCGCATCGCGTCCGGCGTCGCGATCGCCGTCCGCCCGCTCGCGCTCCCGCGCGCCCTCGCCACGACCTCACAAAACTCTCGCCACGACCCCCCGTCGACGTCGCCGTACCCGTGAAACCACACCAACAACCGCGCCGCGCCCGCGTCGCGCGTCGCCTCGCGCGTCGCGCCCCCTCGTCCCCCCTCCCCCTCGACGTCCCTCGGCCCCGTCGCGTCGCTCCCGAACGCCCCCACCGCGCTCGATATCCTTCGATTCACCCTGCGCACGACTCGCTCGACGTCGCGCGCGTCGCTCGTCGCGTCGTCACGCGTCGACGCGCGCGCGTCGAATCCCATCCGCTTCGGTCGCGCGCCCTTCGCGTCTCGCGTCGACGCGCTGGAGCGCGTCACCGCGCGCGCGGCGTCGCGCGCGCGCGTCGCGACCGCGCGCATTCGCGTGCGTTCACGCGTCGCGCGATGCCGCGACGGCCGCGCAT